>ENA-ORXC01000954-ORXC01000954.1-marine-metagenome-genome-assembly--contig:-NODE-954-length-18372-cov-5.584531_pt1 | contig 18372 bp, 19 predicted proteins | sample MGYA00237865_ERZ511478 | MGnify/ENA metagenome assembly ERZ511478 | reverse complement strand
TAGATGTTTCTTTATTAAGTGAAAATGGATTAAAAGCGATTGATAGTTTAAAAATGTGGACAGGAGATTACAAGCTGTCTTCAATTGAAGCCACTATATATAATAGATGGGTTTATTATTTTTTAGAGAATACGTTTAAAGATGAATTAGATGAGGATTTATTCAATCAACTTATAAATACCCATTTTATTAAACGTTTAATAGCTCCGTTATCTAGGGATGAAGAATCCGTATGGTTAGACAATTTAAATACTTCCAACGTTCAAGAAAACATGGCAGACATCGTGAATACATCTTTTATGGATGCCATAGCTTCTTTAGAGAAAGATTTTGGTAATAATATGATTAATTGGCGCTGGGAGAGAGTACATAGTATTGAACATCCTCATCCTATTGGTCAAATAGCCGCTTTGCGTTCCTTTTTTAATGTTGGTCCATTTCCCGTTAATGGAACAAGAGAAGTAATAAACAACTTGGCATTCTCGTACGATAAAACAGGTTTTTACAAAACTAATGTAGGTCCTTCTACTAGAAGACTTGTAGATTTTTCAGATGTAGAAAACAGTATTAGTATTTTGCCTACCGGTCAGTCAGGTAATCCGTTTAGTAAACATTATAGAGATCAAGCGGAAATGTACGTCAACGGAGAGTTCCGCAAAATGATGATGAATAAGGTAGAAATTCAAAAGAGTAAAGAAATCCTTACATTTAAGCCAAAGGATTAAAAATGCTTACAAAAGTTTATGGGAGTGCGGTATTTGGTGTAGAAGCCACTACGATTATTGTTGAAGTAAATATCGATAAAGGAATTGGCTATCATTTAGTAGGGTTGCCTGACAATGCAATTAAAGAAAGTAATTATAGAATAGCTGCTGCACTACAGAATAACGGATATAAAATTCCCGGTAAAAAAATTACCATAAATATGGCGCCTGCAGATCTTCGGAAAGAAGGTTCTGCATATGATCTTACCTTGGCAATTGGTATTTTAGCAGCATCTAGTCAGATAAAATCAGAGAATATAGAGAAGTATATCATCATGGGCGAATTGTCTTTAGATGGTAGTCTGCAGCCTATAAAAGGAGCTCTGCCAATAGCTATTAAAGCACAGGAAGAAGGTTTTACTGGTTTTATCTTACCAACTGCTAATGCTAAAGAAGCAGCGATTGTTGGAGATTTAAAAGTATATGGAATAGATAATGTTAAACAAGTTTTAGATTTCTTTGATCAAGGAGTGCCATTAGAGCAAACCATTATTGATACACGAGAAGAGTTTTATAAAAGTTTAGACTTCCCAGAATTTGATTTCTCGGATGTTAAAGGACAAGAAAGCATTAAGCGCTGTATGGAGATTGCCGCTGCTGGCGGTCATAATATAATTCTTATTGGTCCACCAGGTGCCGGTAAAACAATGTTAGCAAAAAGGTTGCCTTCTATTTTACCGCCAATGACCTTGCATGAAGCTTTGGAAACCACTAAAATTCATAGTGTAGTCGGTAAAATAAAGAATATGGGGTTAATGAGTCAGCGACCATTTAGAAGTCCCCATCATACCATTTCAGATGATATGGTATATAGTGTGGCTTTTTAATGTAAATCTAATATAATTTATTTATATTTAATTGATTATTAATTAGATAGGTGTTTTAGATTAATGTTATTTATCTCAGTTTATTTGATATAAAATATGTTTAAAAGTATTATAGCTTTCCATAGTGTATTATTCATTATGCTTTTTATAATTTTCATTCAAGTATTCTTTTAAAATAGGAATGGTGTTAATCCCTTTTTCTAAAAGAATTTTAACAATATCTTTTCCACTTATAAATATTATAGGGTGACCATCTGTTCTTACTTCATCATAAGCTTGTTTAGCTACTGCGGATGTAGTAACTAAAATGCCAAATTGTCTATTACGGATTCTAGAAATAATTCTTGAGACTTCCTTAACCCCAACAGTATTTATTTTCTTATTTAAAACCCCTGGATTGTAGCATTTAGCTTCAATAGCGAACTCAGCGAAAATTGGGTCATCATTTAGTCCTAGTTTTATTCTTCCGATAGCATCACGTCCTCCATCAATTGTTCCTCTCGTAACTTCATCAATTATAATTTTGGAATCGGTCATCCTGTATATTTCTGCAGCTAAATATTCGAATAGAGTTGGCTCACTTGAAAAATATTCATAAATAACCTCTAATAATTTCCATTCAATTTTGTTATCGGGAAGTTGTTCGTTTATTGTTCTAATACTTATTGTTTTTTGAGAAGTTAAAGGAGAATATCTGCCATTCTTTTTCCATTGATTAAAGATTAATGGCTCTACTTCTGAATCAAAAAATCTGTTGTTAAGATTTTCTAACCATTTTCTAGAAATTTTGGCAATATTAAGAATAGTAAAGAACGCTGAATAGTTTTGAAATCTTAGCCCATTTGTGGTTTTCCAAATAGCAACTAAATCTTCTAGCTGATTTTTATTAGTTGTACCTGGAACGCATAGACCTTTAAATTGAACAGATCTGTTACTATTATGTGTTGGGTGTTTTTTAAATATAAAAATTGGAGGAATTTTTGCTCTTGGTGATTCTTTCGAGTGAAGTGATTCAAATAAATTTTTTAGAATAGTATTTCCATTTTTCTTTGTATCGTGTAATTCGTGACCAGGTTTTTTATTATCACCGTAATATTGAAATATGCCAGTTTCAGTATCTATTGTATCCGGCCAATCAATATTCTCACCAGATGTATATAAAATTACATATTTCAATGAATTAAGACTTCCTGCATATCTGAATCCACCTTGATTACCTACAGGTAATATTTTATTAATGGGGTCATCTCCAACATTTCCATTATTTCCACCTTCGTAGATAGCATCAATAATTAAGTCACAATTTTCTAATTTACTAAATTCAAATATTCTCATAATCTAAATTAATACGCTTTATCTATTAAATTTCCGTTAGTAACTTTGTAATAAATTTTTAAACTACCTTTTTTATAAACGTAACCTTCGTGGACTATCCAATGCTATAGTGAAACTATTTAAAATTATTAAATCCGCCGGGAAATGTACGAATACACCTAAGGTGGTTAGTAAAAAAAGTAAACTAGTTTTTTGATTAAACACGGTAATTTAAGGAAGTAATTATTAGTTATGGTTTATACGCTGATAAGTTTTATTCTCAGTAAATTGTTGCTATAACTAGAAAAAACAAAAGAGAGAATTAAGTTTACTGTATAATTGGAAGCTTCAAGCTTCAACAACATTGATAAACCTCTTTCTTTTACTACTTAGATTACGTTCAGTTCTGTGAGACTTTAGAACTCTTTTTTCAAAATATTTTTTATAAATTTTCTTTTAAATAATCGTAGAACCTTAATTTTAGTATTATAATTTAATCTGCATTAAAAAGTTACCTTAGCATTATGCTAGCAATTTATTGTAGAATAAGCCAAGAAAAATTAGAGGGTAAAGATCGTTCCATTAATGATCAAAAGTTATTAGGAATCGATTTGTCTAAATCCTTAAATCTTTCATATGAAGTTTATATTGATGAAGGGGTAAGTGGAACAAAAGATATTAAAGATCGTCCTGCTTTTGCCTCTATGCTTGATGATATAGCTGATGGAAAGATTACTCATGTATATGCCTACGATCAATCTCGATTGGAGCGTTCTCCTGAAACCCGTTTTGTTTTTAAAAGACTTTTAAAAGAAAATAATATCCTGTTATATACAGATAACGGATTTGTTGATACTGAATCCGATGAGGGGGAAATGATGGGAGATTTTCTTAGTATAATAAATCAGTATTATGCCCGGATTACAGCTCGTAAAATCAAATCTGTTTTAAAAAGGAACGCTATAGAGGGAAAGGCTCACGCTAAAGTAATGCCTTTCGGATATATGAAAGATGAGGGCGGTTATTTGGTGATCAACGATGAAGAGGCCAAGATAGTCAAAGAAATTTATTCAAAATCTTTATCGGGTATTGGTAGTTCAACTATTAAGAATTGGTTAAACGATTCGGGTGTGCCAACAAAATATAGTACTATGGGAGGCACACTTACCACTACCAATAGATACACTGGAAAGAAAACAGTTAAGAATAAAAAAGATATCATTTGGAGTGATAAACAAGTTCAGGATATGCTAAAGAACCCCATTTATAAGGGTAAAAGAAAATGGGGTAAAGAATATTTTGAATGTCCAGCAATATTTGATGCGGATTATTGGCAAAAGGTAAATGATAATCTCCCAAAGAATAAAAAACAAAGTGGAAAAAAAGTTAGCCATCTTTATTTATTAAAGGGAATCTTGGAATGTGGCAAGTGTGGTCGTAATATATACGGGCGTAAAAGGGTCAACCTTAAGGATAATGCCTATATCTGTAGTAGTAAGAGGATACCTACCGAGAATTGTAAAAGTAGAGGAATCAATATAGATTTCTTGGAGGATATTATATTTAATAGATTCTTAAAGGGGGATAGGCTTTTAGATATTGTCAAAAGTTCCTTGGAAACCGATGATAGCCAAAAAAAGGTAGTTAAGTTGGAAAAGGAAATATCCAATATCAAAAAGGAATTAAAATCTTTAGTGGAACAAAGAAAGAAAGCTATTAGGCTAACGCTAATGGATGAAATTTCGGAAGGCGATATAGAACCTGAATTAAAAAGAATAAGGCAAAGAGCAGGGGATAAGGAAGTAGAATTAAATCAACTTAAAAAGGAGTTAGAATTTTTATCCAAGGGAGCAAAAATAACAAAGGACATCAAAACCGATATAAATTCTATACGGGATAATATTCCATTCAATGCCAAACGTGATTTAATTCATAAGTATATTAGGCGGATAGTAATAAGCTATTGGGAAGAATTAGGGGAGCATATTATTGAAGTACGTTTTAATATTCCAATACATACTGAAAAATTTATAACGAACCGAAAAGGTAGGATAGCCGAGAATGCTAGCCAGTTGGAAGATTTGGGCTTTTCCGAAATTGAAGGTATTTGGTATGGGAACGGTTTTTAAAGTGAATTTAAGTGATAAAACATTTAATTGTATTATTTCCAGTTAGTTAAGAGTATATAAGGGTGTTTTTTTATTTTACTAATTTTCAAAGTGAAACCCTTGTAACACCAATAAAATCAATGATTTAAGTAATTATAATATCACTTATTTGGCTTTCACTACTTAATACTAAAAAAAAGAAGAAAGTATTATAAGTAAATATAATAAGGGTAGGAAAATAAACCGAAAATAAATTAGATGTTTTTTAGTTTTTTTAATGTAAGTGATTTGTTTTTAATTGGCTTTCCTATTTTCAGGGGCTTTTAGGTTAATTCACTTGAAATGAGTTTAATTTACTTTGGATTGAATAAGGAATTAACCTATGGGATTTACCTCTGTTACGATACCCCCCCCCCGCAATTTTTATTAATAATCATTCGACACATTCTATGTGATGTATTGTTAATTGGAATTATATAATTAGAATTCTTTATTTCTTTTCTTTTCGCATTTTGCAATTACCTCACCGATTAACGCACCTAAAATTATTAACCATGCAGCTCCGATACCTATTAATTCTTTAATTCCGAATGTATCTAGAATTTCAGGTTTAAAGAAATAAAAGTATAGAGGAACAAAAAGTAGTATCAAGAACGCACCCCAGATTATTATACCAGCTATTATTAAGGGAATCCATTGATAAACCCATTTAATTGCTATTTCAAGATATTTCATGGTTTCAAATATAACCATTAGTAGATTGTATTAATTTTAGATCATGGTCTAAACGCAATACATTTTTATGTAATTGATCGGATGGATTTACGCTTAAACGAATATGCTGATAATACCTACCCTAAAAAGAACACAAGATCTATATTAACGATATGGATAACATGAAAGCTAGATATATAAGAATTAGTACACCGGATCAAAACAAAGAGAGACAATTAATCAACGAACATCCTAAAGAGAAAATCTATATCGATGTTTGTAGCGGCTCCATTCCCTTTAACCAAAGAACTAAGGGTAAAGAATTATTAGAGGCGGTAGCCGCTACGGAAATTGATTTGGTAAGTGTTCACGCTATAGATAGATTAGGTCGTAATCTTTTGGATATATTAACCACACTTAAAATCTTTACCGATGCCGGGGTAGTTCTTAAGGTAGATAATCTTGGAATAGAATCTATGGTCAAAGGAAAGGTTAATCCGGCCTTTAATTTAATAGTAAGTGTAATGGGTAACATTGCCGAAATGGAGAGGGAAACGATGTTAGAACGTCAACGGGAAGGTATTGCTTTAGCAAAGGCAAAAGGAAATTACAAAGGTCGTGTTAGGGGTACGAAGGAAACAAAGGAGGAAGTATTACGGAAATATCCCGAAGTCATAAAGCATTTGAAGAAAAGTCAATCCTTAAGAAATACGGCTAAGTTAGCCGGGGTAAGTCTTTCCACTGTTCAAAAAGTTAAAGGGTTGGTTAAAAATGATTAGCACAGTTTTAAAGTTAATGCACCCATAGACAAAGGAATTAAAATGTAAAGTTTGAATTACATATTACCTTAATCAATTTAATAGGTTAAGTTAAACGGCTGTTTTCCGGAGATATTTTTCAATCTTTTTAATAGCGAAGTAACATAATATTAAAACAATTCCTATTATAAATAAGTTTATCGCATTTTTTTGAATAGGCATTTGAGATGTCGTGTTATCAATAATTATAAAAATAGATGGTGGTAAAAGAGTAACACCTAAAATCAAGCACATTGCACTTATAGAATTAGTATGTTTAATTAGTGATGTCTTTTTGTATATAGTAAATTCTTTGATTCCTTTTATTCTAACCTCCGGAATAGGTTTCTGAATATTTCCATCCGTTATAAGTAGTTTAATCTCGAAAGAATCGCCTCTATTTAACATCAAGGGTTCAACACATAAAGTATGCCCCTTAGTGTTATATTCAACTGGCAGGTAATTTGGAACTATTTTGATTAATTCATGTGAAAGTATTGCAGCATCGTTGCCAAAAAATATGGTTATATTAGAATTATATTCATCAATTGTTATTGATTTAAAACCATCGTTCACAATTCTAAATATAATTATTCTTAAATTACTTAAATCTTTTTTTTCATAAGTTATTTTAATATCATTTTCTAATAAAGAATCATCAATGAGTTGGTTATCTGTTAATATTTCATAAGAAATTTTCTTTTCCTCTTTTTTAAAGTTCCAATAAAAAATACCAAGACTTACTACTAATGCCAAAAATCCTACTACAGCAGTTAAATTATTTACTATCCAATCCATAGACCAAATATAATGTTATTTTTAACTCATGGGATTATATGAATACATGATGTTATCTGAGATAGATCAATGGAACGACCTTTGGATAAACGGTTCTTATTTGACTAGTTATATTACGCTTGATAACAAATATGAACTCTACGCCCTATATACGTTTTTCGTTGAGGTAGATTACGACCCAAAAACCAATAAGATATTAGGTAAAGGGAATTTTAAAACTGGAGACGGTTTGCATAGATATTCTGGCAGTATAGATATAAATAACATCTAGGATTATGAATAGATATATTAAAGCGATGGAAATCGGAATTTCAAATGAGAAAAATGGAATTAGTTATTTTGATTTGGTATACAAACTTCACGGAACTAAAAATCAAGTTTTCACCATGGAAGCGGAACAAACTTTCTGCGAATGGTTTATTCAAAATTTTAGTTGTTTAAATGACTACAATATTTATAGAGCCGGATCTGTTCCGGTAGATTTTCGTTTATTTTTAATTGAAAATTCTAAGGGAACGGATTATCATTCAAGAGGAGCAAATATGCAATTATATGACCATCTGAATCAGAAATGGTTTCTTAACGGAAATGCAGCAAAACAATATTTAGACTTTCAAGAATTTAAAGCGGCTCGAAAAAACTCGTTGATCGCTACAAGTTTTGCAATTATATCGATATTAATAGCTGCTATTACTTTTTGGTTTAGCTATCAATCGGATCTGAACAAGCCACACCCACCATACGAGGTTAAGGTAATTGAGGATAACATTAGATCTAACAATCTCGAAAAAGAAAATAGAGATTTACAAGAAAAGCTATATAAAGCGGAATTAATGGTTAGATCACTAGAAGAGAATAGTTTACCCTAAATATTTTACTCTTTATTTTTTTTATATTTTCTTGGTTTTGTAGTGATAATAATTTCATTATGAGTTTTAATGTTTAAACGTTTGTTTTCATCATTTATTAGCTCTTTATTAATTTTGTTCCAAAGAGTGTAATACCTAGCTACGTCAAACATTATCATAACTGCAATCGAACCATATAAAACCCTTATCCATCCACTATGATTATAGGATAGAATAAAAAAAAACAAACATAAGAGAAAATCGTAAATAACTTTAAACTGAATGCGTTCGCGATAAAATGTATTTTTTCGCAGCAGTTCTTTAATTCGTTCATTACGGCTCTTAAAATTGAATCGATATTTTTTAAATCCATTCTTCACCCAAGGAAACAGGGATCTAACTAACAATAGTAATGTTCCTCCTATAACACTTCCCAGAATTGTTTTCCAATAATCATTTATATATTCTAAAATGTGCTCCATCGCTATTGATAAAATTTATTGATTATTTGTTGATTTGTTTGGAATTTTTTTCAGAAATTCCATACATTCCACTGCTATTTTAATCTTATCGTCGTCCTCGTTTATAACACTTTCCATTAAAGAATATAGTTTATCATTAATTTCTGAGGAATGCAGTTTTGTGTAGTACTGCGAAAAACAAATAGTGTAAAGAATAGCATTTCTTTGTTTCCAATAATTTGATAAATATATACTTAAGTCTTGTTGACCTAAAAATTTAGGAATTAAATTTTCAAAATCCATTGCAGGGTCAAATGATTCAATATAATCTTCACTCATATAAATTGATTTAGTTTTTTTAATCTAGCGTTGTACTCATTTAAATACCGTTTACTTTTTAATGGCGAACAACCATCTTGGTAAAGGAACACAACTGTTCTATCATTTTTATCAGTTATTATTCCTTTTTCAATATCCCAAGCTATAGTTTCTAATTTTTCTTTTTCTAAGTCATTTGGTATTCCTAGTATAGGAAATTCATCATCTGGAATCTCTTGGGTATAGTTTTCAGCAACTATACCTAATGGCTTGTAATCCCTATTGAAAGCAATCCACTTGCCATTTTCAATTTGACGTATACCGTATATTTCATATACTTTAAAATATTGTTTTTCTGTTTTAGTCATACCTTCAAAGTTAATCTAATTCCTACAATTGATAAAAGCTTATTCTGAGTCAATTTTTGAATTTTTTGTTAAAGCTAGCTTGTTACTGGCTCTAATTCATTATTTATTTTTTAATATTAAATCAGCGAGATCATCGCCAATGTTCAAATTATGTTTTTTTGCGTTTTTATGTAGGTAATCGCTAACCTTAATCGATTTCATTCCCTTAATATAATTAGCCTTTCTTTGCCATATGGTCTCCGCTCCTAAATCAGGAAATAGTATTAAGTTGCGACCTTGATAGGGCTTACATCTTTCATTTCCTAACATTCCTAAACTAATAGAGGCGACCCAATTGTATGAGGGTATAAAATGAGAAGCTATAATGGCAGTTTTAGCCGCTTCTACAATTGCTATCGGTTTATCGTTGCCTCTTATTAAGTGCGACCCGAAATAGGACATTTGTAAATTAAGGTCAGGATACTGCCATTTTTCAAACCCCCACCTTTGAGAGCCATTTTTCTTAATCCGTTTTCCTGTCTTCGAATCATATAGAACCTCTTGTATTTGTCTTAATCGACCTTGGGTATCTATTTGCGGAAATGAAACAAAACCGGGATGAACTAATGATGTGCCTAATTTATATTGCTCTTTTACTTGTGCCAATCCATCTTTCCCAATTAAGTCCTTTAGGTATTCAAAAAAATGATTTTTTGCATTGTTAATCATCCTCTTCTCAACTTCAATTATATCCAAATAACTAACAGGTGTTGGCGGCTCCTGTATGAACTTAACTGGTTTTAATTGGGAACTTTTACCAGGTCTCTTGTTGTAACCACACGCTTGTATTCGATCACATACTCCAAATTCTGGAGGATAAATTTCGCCAGTATTTAAATTAGTAAAAAGAGTTAGCCTTTTTGGTTTCCCGCATTGTGGACATCTTACTTTTGAGCTTGGGGAGTAGGGTAGGAAGTTTACCATATTTTTATACTTTTAACTGATCCGTTTTCCGCTACTTCATATTGTTTGTCCTTTAAAATGCTAATAGCATCTTCCAATCTAGCTAACCATACATTTTTACCGATTGGTTTACTTGTTACATGTTTACTAGTGGAGTAATCCAAATAAATATTGGCAAAGGATTTAAATTCAGAAGAATTATAATTATTAACCCATTCTACTAAATCATACATTCCCGGCTTGTTCATAATTCTTTTTCTTTTGCTAGTGGAACTTTCTTTTATTTTCGGGAAACCATTTTTTAAATATTGGGCTACACAAAGTAGCATATAACTATCGAATTGTTTCCATTCCTTTTCATCCCATTGATCGAAAAATAATTTTCCATAGTATTTATCGGGAGTATTGTTTTGGTTCCAATGTTGGGAAAATTCTACTAGTCTTACTCTACGACCACCATGTCCTGAATCACTATCCAAGGAATAATTTGTAGATGCTAATAATTTAGGAGAATCAGCAAAGGGATAAATAGCTACAGGCTCATTTTTCTTATTGACTTCAAAACCCTCCGTAATTAAATTATATAATATCTGATGATCAAAATTCTGTTTAAGATCGGATAGTATAAATACGGCTGTTTCCTGGTTCACCATGCTCCATTTAAAGGCATCTGCACTTGAATATTGGCGCATATCCTTAAAAGCAGTATTTGCAATTTTTGAAATTCCTGCCCCGGTAAGACCTTTCCCGGCACCACCGCCTAAATTACTATCCGCTACTGCCTCACCAAATAAAACCAAGTAAGCGTTTGCCGAATCTTTGAAAGAATGTAACATGTACCCTAATGAAGCGTTTAAATTCGCTACAAGCTCATTAGTTTCTCCAGATGCCTTAAAAAGAAAATCTGCCCAATCCGAGCCTTTAGGCTCTGTTAACTCAAAATTTCTATTTATTATTTGAGATTCCCATACGTGACCTTCAATAGTATTGTAAGGTACTGTTTCGATTTTACTAGCTTCAACACAGACCACACCGTTTAGATAAAAGAAATATCCTGTAGATTCATTCGATTTAATCCACTCAAATTTTCTTAGCGGCAGGAATTCTAATAACCCCTTAACTTTAAATAATCTGGCTTCATTGGTCATAACCATTGAAAGGATTTCATTTTTTGTAATTCCCTCTTTGTTTACATCGGGCAATTTCTGTATATCCTTTTGAACAATTCTTTTTAAATCGCTTATTTCGATTTTATTGACAATACCATTATGTTCTCTAACTAACTCATTGCTAACTAATTCAAAGCAAACGCCTAAGGATTTCAAATATGCTATGAAGCCAAGTGTATCCGGTAAAACTACATATAGATTGGGTTTTTTAGCATTTCTTTTAACCCTCCAAAATTGAACTATAGGAGCTATGTTGAATTCATTCTCAATGTCTTCAACAATTTTATGTAGTTTGCTCATTATGCTGATAATTTTTGAAGTCTTATTCCTAGACGATTGGCAATATCTTGTATATCGCTATATAGATAAGATTTTGAACGCCCTAAAGTTTGAGAGGGTTGTATTCCGGCATCTTTAATATAACCATATACAACAGCATGGGAGCGCCCTAAAAGCATACAGGCTGTTTTAATGTTAACGTGTTCAGGAATAGGAGGATTTAAAAGAGATTCGATTCTTTCCCTTAAGGCTACCGTTAATTCGATAGCTTGATTCTGTTTTTTTAACAAAATCTCGTTTTCTGTTCTAAGGCTTTTAACCTCTTGCAAAATGCTACTCATAAAATTTCAATTATGAAATCTTTAGGAAGCAACCAATCTGATCTTTAAATATTTACATACCTTTGTAAAGGATTATTAAAACCATGCACGGAATTTTATAATCTAAATATCTAGGGATCCGAGGTTACAGCCTTGGATTTCTTATTTGTAATAGCTAGGACTCTCCTAACTTTCTGTATTAGATACATTCGTTTTAGTATCTTTTTTACATGGATTACAAAGCTATAGAGGAGGTATTGATTAAGTAATGATAGTTACTAGTTTTTATTAACGAAGATGAATTAAATACATAATCATTTAATAATTTATATTATTTCTGGCTTAGAATGATTAATATCTTAGATAAAAATCGATTGTTATTTTAAGTTTAAAATAGAGAAATCTTTTTTTGAAATATGTATTGCCTAGACTATGTTACACTTTGAGTGAGAGTTATTAAACTGTATCAAATAGAATGTATCTTAGTTCATGTATACTTATTGAACGGGAAGGTATTTACAGCTTTTAGTATTTTAAAATATGCCTTTATTTGGGATTATATTTCTAATTCCACCTTTTGGATTGGGGACATCTCTTTTTCTTCTTGGAATGAGGTGCATGTGGCAATGAAATACAGTTTGACCAGCATCTTCTCCCACATTAAAGCCTACATTAAATCCAGTAATAGTTTTATCTTCTGTAATTAGTTTGGATTTTAATTCGTGTGTCAATCTATTTATGGCATTTATTTCCGGTTGAGATAAACTAAAATAATTTTCACAATGTCGTTTTGGAATAATGAGAATATGTTTTAAAGTGACTGGGTATTTATCATAAAAAGCAATAGCTAATTCATTTTCCAATATTGTTTCTCTTTCGTAATTGCAAAAAATACAGTTTGTTTCTCGCAAATCATACTTTACTCCCAAATTTCTAAAATCAGTATCATCAGTATCTCTTTTATTTGAATTGCAGGTATAGCATAAAGCTTGATAATTGTCAATTATGTCCTTACCATTCTTATTTTTTGGTGTGATATGATCAACTTCTAAAGCTTTTTCATCTTTAGAAATACCGCACAATTCACACCTTCCATCTGCTCTTTTCAAAACTAAGTATCTTGTTGAACCTTTAACGGGTTTTCTATTTCTCCTTCTGTGTTCCCAAATTTTAGTACCTCTTTTTGATATATAATCTTCAATTTTCTGATCACAAAGTGTAATTAATTCAGAGATTTCTTTGTTTCCTAAAGATGAATAATCTTTAAGTTCAAAAACATTTTTATGCTTTATTACTACTTCATTCTTACGAAGTACTCTACCTACCATATTATTGGTTATGCCTTCGTAGTATTCAACTTGTGAAAAATCATAGCTTAAAATGTTCTTTGCAATTAATTTTTTATTTGCTATTCCTCCATTTTTAAGTAAAACTTTTATCATTACTGGCTGATATATATGTGACATACTCATTTTTTGTTCAATAAATGTTTTTAGTTTTCCCATGATTTTAAAAGAAATTAAATATTTAAGTTTAAGTATAACAATAACATATGTAAATTATTGATCTTATGAGTACAACAGTTTCAGTTAAAAGAGCCTTTTTAGATTTATTGTATATCAAAAGTCAACTCAATAGACTATTGGGTGATGAGCCAAAGTATAAAGATATTATATCATATATGATGACAAATAGGTTTTTGGACTCTAATGAACCTTTACCTTCATTAAAATCTATGGAACAAATTTTAAATTGTAAAAGCCATATTTTACGTAAATTAATAACCGATTTGTACAATGAATTCTTTGGCGAGGAAATGAAATATAATCTAAGCTTTAGTAAATTGGATGTATATTTCGATTTAAGTTATTTTGAAGGTAACAAAGGATATTTTAAATGTGATAACCTTCGTTATATCCCTAGGGTAGGGGAAAATGTTACGATTAGCTTTTTACAAGCAAAAGTAGGTACTGATTGGTTTTATGTTGATAGTATTAGGCATGATTTTTATAAGAATATCCAAAGAATAGATATTTCTCTTAAGTCAGGAGTTTATAATAAGTATTTTCACTATGAGAAATACAAAGCTTATGAGGAGGGAATTATAAATACTAATGATTTGTTTAATTCCCATGACTTATCGATAAAGAAAAAAATGGGTTTAAAATGGAATATATTACACTGAAATGGAAAAATTAAAAGAAACTATCAATAAGCTAGTTGAATTTAGAAATGAAAGAGATTGGAAACAATTCCATAACTCTAAAGATTTGGCTTTGGCAATCTCAATTGAGGCCAGTGAACTACTGGAATTGTTTTTATGGAAAGGTGATGAGGAATTTGACAAAGAAAAATTAGAGGAGGAATTGGCAGATATATTTTCCTATGGACTTTTGTTAGCTGAAAAACATAATCTAGATATTTCAGATATTATAGATAAAAAGATGCTCAAAAATTCAGAAAAATATCCAGTTTCAAAAGCAAAAGGGACTGCTAAAAAATATAATGCTTTATAATTAATGAGTAATATTTCTCCTTCTGATTTTATAGTTACCAACTACCTATTTGATAAACTTTATATAGAAAGAATTGAAGATAATTATCATATAAAAAATTCTTACCCCATAGTCTATATACTTTACGACTTAAAAAGTTCTATTGCATACGTTGGAGAGTCTACAAGTGCTTTAAGTAGAATGTTAAACCATTTATCTCATCCTGAAAAGAAACGGCTTAAATACGTTTATATAATTTCAAGTCAAAACTTCAATAAATCAGCGGCATTAGATATTGAATCTAATCTAATTAAATATATGGTTGCTGATAAAAGGTTTGTTTTATTGAATGGTAATGCAGGTATTGCAGGTCATAATTACTATCAAAAAGATCAGTACCGTAAAGTGTTTGAAAATATTTGGGATAACTTAAAACTTCAAAAAGTTGTAACTAAGAATATTTTAGAAATTGATAACTCTGATCTATTTAAATATTCCCCATACAAGGCCTTAACCTTAGACCAACATAATGCAGTCAGACTCTATTTGAAAATTCTCTTGAACAAAGATAATAGTACAGTTTTTGTTGAAGGCTCAGCGGGCACGGGCAAAACTATATTAGCGGTTTATCTAATTAAATTATTGTTAACGAAATTTGATATTGAAGATTATGAAGATTTGGAAGGAGAATCGTTGCAGGAGTTGCAATTAGTTCAAGAAATACAAAATCAAAAGGAAAACCTTTCAATAGGTATAGTTGTACCAATGGTTTCGTTAAGAAAAACGATAAAGGAAGTTTTTAAAAATGTTAAGGGTTTAAAAGCTTCAATGGTTTTAGGACCATCCGATGTATTGAAAAAAGAATACGATGTTTTAATTGTGGATGAAGCTCATCGGCTAAAAAGACGCTATGGAATTACAAATTATAGAAGTCACGATGCAAACAACAAGGCATTAGGGTTTGGAAATGAGGGAACGGAATTAGATTGGATTCTTAAAAGTAGCAAACATCAATTACTATTTTATGATCAAGCACAATCAATAAGACCTAGTGATATTCATAAAGATGTCTTTTTAAGTATTAAGGCATTAAATGAAACAGAAAAAATAAAATTAACCTCTCAACTAAGGTCTAAGGGTGGAGTAGACTATATGGACTTCATTGACGATTTATTGAATAGAAAACTTGTTAAAGACGAGAGAAAATTTGAAAGTAAAAATTACGAGTTAAAAATTTTTAGTTCTCTTTCTAAGATGATTAATCAGTTGGAGCAAAGGGAGAAGAAGTTTGGTTTATGTCGAATGATGGCAGGTTATAGTTGGAAATGGGTTTCTAAAAATTCAAACAAACCAGATGCTATAATTGATGGAATAAGTTTGACTTGGAACCGGGTACCTCATGATTGGATTAATAGCACTACAGAGTTAAACGAGATGGGGTGTATTCACACCACGCAAGGTTATGACTTGAATTATGCGGGTGTCATATTTGGAAATGAAATAAAATTTAATAAAGAAACTCAGGAGATTGAAATAGATAAAAGTCAATACTTTGATTCAAAAGGTATGGTTGGTGTAAACGATATGGAAATTTTAAAAGACTATATTATTAATATTTACAAAACTCTAATGTATCGCGGAATTAAAGGGACTTTTGTTTATGTGTGCGATGATAACTTGAAAGAGTATTTTGAAAAATATATACACTGTGATCTAGTTATTTAAGTATTATAAACACCTTATATTTTTTTATTTATTAGTTCCTCCCTTGAGGTATAACTATATAAGAATAATTAAATATTATTTTCTTTTAATTAAACTTATATTTAGAAATGATTATAAAACACGAGGAACTTGTTATACCAAAGGATAAAGATTCCGATCCATTTTTAAATTGTAAACTGGGTCGTTCGAAATATGCTAATATTTTAACCTCAATTGTCTCTACCTATAGCGATGGTTTTGTTCTTGCTGTAAATAATAAATGGGGTAGTGGGAAAACTACCTTTGTTAAAATGTGGAGGCAACAATTAATCAATTCAGGTTTTACAACATTTTATTTTAATGCATGGGAAAATGATTTTCATGAAAATGTACTAATAGCTCTTCTCGCTGAATTAAATCTAGATAAAGGAAAGGGTGAGCAGTTGTTTAAGACTGTTTTAACAAAAGCTTTACCATTATTAAAATCAGCAGTTCCAGAAATAGTTAAACACACTGTCGAGCGAAAATTCGGTGATTCAGCTGCAAGTTTGATTTCTGGTGTAGGTGATTATTCCGTTAAAGAATTAGAGAAACACTTAAAAGATTTTAATAATAAGAAGAAGAGTATTAAGGAATTTAGAAATAAATTAGAAGAGTATGTAAAATTAGTTGACGATAGCAAGCCAGTAATATTTATAATTGATGAATTGGATAGATGTAGACCAAACTATTCAGTTGAGGTATTGGAGCAGATAAAGCATTTGTTTAGTGTAAAAGGTATTGTATTTGTATTGTCTATTGATAAGTTTCAGTTAGGAAATGCCGTAAAAGGGTTTTATGGAAGTGAAGGTATAGATTCAGAGGAATACTTAAGACGTTTTATAGATATTGAATATTCAATACCAGAGCCTGATAAAAATGCATTTTGTAATTATTTATATGATTACTTCAATTTCGGAGCTTTTTTTAATTCGTCGAACAGGCAAAAAAACCATGATTTTAACAATGATTCAAAAACTTTTAAAACAATTTCAAAAATACTTTTTTCTAATCGTCTTGTGATTTTAAGACAGATAGAGAAAATATATGGTCACATAGCAATTGTACTAAAAACATTTTCAATTCATGAGAATGTATTTCCAATAAGTTTACTTTTTTTAGTGTATTGTAAGTTAAATCATGGTTTCTTTTACAACAAAGTAGTCAACCTTTCATTTTCCTTGCAGGAATTAGTAGATTCTATGGAAGAAATTAATCCTGTTAGTGCTTCAAGAGAAAACACTAGATATCAAACGTTTTTAATGTCGAATATGCTTTGCCTTTATGCAAATAATTTAAAAGGAAATAGCGTTAATGGAGATTTACTTAGTTTTCAGGATATCGGAGGAAAAGCTGAATTAAATGTTACTTTTAATGATTATAATTTACATGAACAAGAGATAACTAGAAGTGTTGAAGGCTTTTATAATCAATTTAAATACAATGATGCATCGATGGATACTCTTATTAACAAAATAAACCTTTCTGACTCTTTTACGATTGAATTATAGTAGTATACATTCGAGTGGCTATCTGAAGCGATTCAATAAAAGAGTTTAGATAGATAAAGTTGTTTGTTTGGGTGCGGAATGTAAATTAGTTAAATCTCATACAGATTTTTTGCTTAATTGGAATGCCAGTGGTTGTAAACGATTGATAGCGATTTCTTTTAATTTAAAGCCACATTATATACCATTTCAGATGTCGCACTTGTAGGTGGCGGTGCATACCCACAACCGGGAGAAATATCGCTTTCTCATAACGGGGTTTTATTCTTAGATGAACTTCCTGAATTTAAACGTGGCGTTTTAGAAGTTATGCGTCAACCTTTAGAGGATAGGGAAGTAACTATTTCTAGAGCTAGATTCACCGTTACCTACCCAAGTAGTTTTATGTTGGTTGCCAGTATGAACCCTAGTCCTGGCGGATATTTTAACAACCCAGATGCTCCGGTAACTTCGTCGCCTGCAGAAATGCAACGCTATTTAAGCAAAATATCAGGTCCATTATTGGATCGAATAGATATTCATATTGAGGTTACTCCTGTACCGTTCGAAAAATTATCCGAAGAACGAAAAGGGGAGAGTAGTGTCGATATCAGAAAACG
>ENA-ORXC01000953-ORXC01000953.1-marine-metagenome-genome-assembly--contig:-NODE-953-length-18378-cov-3.634829_pt1 | contig 18378 bp, 17 predicted proteins | sample MGYA00237865_ERZ511478 | MGnify/ENA metagenome assembly ERZ511478 | reverse complement strand
CGGTGCGATCGTGCAGACCCTGTCGATGGGTCAGCAGGGTATCCTGTCGCCTGCGATCATCATCGCGATCATCATCATGGCCATCGTCGTCATCGCGTTCGTGGTGTTCATGGAGCGCGCCCAGCGGCGCATCCTGATCCAATATCCAAAGCGCCAGGTGAATCAGGGCAAGATGGTCGGCGGCGAGAATTCGCACCTGCCGCTCAAGGTGAACACCGCCGGCGTCATCCCGCCGATCTTCGCATCGTCGCTGCTGATCCTGCCCCTCACGGCGGTCGGGTTCTTCGGCCAGGGCGGTCCGGACTGGCTGACGACCGTGACCAGTCTGTTGGGCCGGGGACAGCCGCTGTATCTGGGCCTCTACGTCGCCCTGATCGTGTTCTTCGCGTTCTTCTATACGGCGGTCGTGTTCAACCCGGAGGAGGTTTCCGACAACCTCAAGCGGCATGGCGGCTTCGTTCCGGGTATTCGACCCGGCAAGAATACGGCGAAGTATCTCGACTACGTGCTGACCCGGTTGACGGTGGTGGGAGCGATCTACCTCTCGCTCGTCTGCTTGCTGCCGGAAATCCTGACCTCGCGCATGTCGGTGCCATTCTACTTCGGCGGCACGTCCCTGCTCATCATTGTCAGCGTGACCATGGACACGGTCTCGCAGATTCAGAGCCACCTGCTCGCGCACCAGTACGAGGGTCTGATCCAGAGGTCGAAGCTGAGGGGACGCAAGCGATGAACATCATTCTGCTTGGCCCCCCCGGTGCCGGAAAAGGAACCCAGGCACGCATTCTCGTCGAACGGGATGGCATGGTGCAGCTTTCCACGGGTGACATGCTGCGCGATGCCGTCGCCGCCGGGACGGATGTGGGCAAGGAAGCGAAGCGGGTGATGGATGCGGGCAATCTCGTGACGGACGAGATCGTCATCGACATCATTTCCGAACGGCTCGACCAGCCGGACGTGAAGGGCGGGGCGATCTTCGATGGTTTTCCCCGCACGTTGGCCCAAGCCGATGCCTTGGCGGAACTGCTGTCGGATAAGGGCCTCACGCTCGATTCGGTCGTCGAGATGCGGTGTGACGACGATGCTCTGATCGAGCGTGTCGTCGGGCGCTTCACCTGCGCCCATTGCGGCGAAGGCTACCACGCCAAATTCAAGATGCCCGAGGCGGAGGGGGTCTGCGACAAGTGCGGATCGACGGAGTTCAAGCACCGTCCCGACGACAACAAGGACGCGATGCGCAATCGTCTGCTCGTCTACTACAAGGAGACGTCCCCGCTCATCGGTTACTACCACGCCAAGGGAACGCTGGCGTCAGTGGACGGAACGGCGGACATCAACGAGGTCACGGCACAGATCGCCGACGTCCTGAATTAATTTCCCTGCGCGCCCGGATGCGCGTGGGGGCTTGAATAGAGAGGCGGTTCGGGATATTCCCGCCGCTCCTGACTCGATGGAGAGAAAATCGTGGCCCGTATTGCTGGCGTGAACATTCCGACCAACAAGCGCGTAGTGATCGCGCTGACCTACATCCATGGCATCGGCCCGAGCGCTGCGCGCCAGATCTGCGAGAAGGTCGGTCTCGACGATACCCGCCGGGTCAATGACCTGACGGATGCCGAAATCCTGCAGGTTCGCGAGACGATCGACGCCGATCACATGGTCGAAGGCGACCTGCGGCGTGAGCGGATGATGAACATCAAGCGTCTCATGGACCTCGGCTGCTATCGCGGCCTGCGTCACCGTCGCGGCCTGCCGGTACGTGGTCAGCGCACCCATACCAACGCTCGCACCCGCAAAGGCCCCGCGAAGGCCATCGCCGGCAAGAAGAAATAAGGAGGCCGACGAATGGCACGTGAAAGACAGCGCGCTAAGCGCAAGGAACGCAAGAATATCGCATCGGGCGTGGCCCATGTGAATGCGAGTTTCAACAATACGCTCATCTCCATCACCGATGTGCAGGGCAACGCGATTGCGTGGTCCTCTTCCGGCACGATGGGGTTCAAGGGATCGCGCAAGTCCACGCCCTATGCGGCCCAGATGGCGGCGGAAGATGCGGGCAAGAAGGCCCAGGAGCATGGCATGCGCACGCTCGAAGTCATGGTTCAGGGGCCGGGTTCGGGTCGTGAATCCGCCCTTCGCGCCCTTCAGGCCGTCGGCTTCACGATCACGGCAATCCGCGACGTGACCCCGATCCCCCATAACGGTTGCCGCCCGCCAAAGCGTCGCCGCGTCTGATTCCGCGCGCCGCTGCGGCGTGCGAGAATACTCCTGCTCCGGTTTCATCGGGGTGGAGAATACGAAGCAGGCGATACCGAACGTGGATTTGCCCCGAATGCGGGCATTTCCACTTCGTCGTTTCTGCCGCCGCCTGTTTCACGCTGAACGTCTGAACCACGGATACGGAATCCCTCGGGAGATATGGGCGACGGTTCATCGTCCATACGAGAATGGAGGCTCCATATGATCCAGAAGAACTGGACCGACCTGATCAAGCCGAACACGCTTGAGATCCAACCGGGTGTCGACCCGAAGAAAAAAGCGATCATCGTGGCCGAACCGCTGGAACGCGGATTCGGCCTGACCATGGGCAATGCCCTGCGCCGCGTGCTGTTGTCTTCGATCCAGGGGGCGGCGGTCACGTCGCTTCAGATCGACGGCGTTCTGCACGAGTTCAGCTCGGTGGCCGGGGTGCGCGAGGACGTGACGGACATCGTCCTCAACGTCAAATCCCTGGCGCTGGCCATGCATGTGGAGGGGCCGAAGCGCCTGTCCCTGCACGCCAAGGGTCCCGGCCCGGTCAAGGCATCGGCGATCACGGAAACCGCCGATATCGAGATCATGAATCCCGATCACGTGATCTGTCACCTCGACGAGGATGCCGAGATCCACATGGAACTGACCATCGAGGTCGGCAAGGGATACGTGCCTGCGGATACCAATCGTTCCGAGGATGCGCCCATCGGCGTGATTCCGGTCGATGCGCTCTACAGTCCGGTGCGCCGCGTCAGCTACAAGGTCGAGCCGACCCGCGAGGGGCAGGTTCTCGACTACGACAAGCTGACCATGACCATCGAGACGGACGGGTCGATCACGCCCGAGGATGTGCTGGCCTTCGCCGCGCGCATCCTGCAGGACCAGCTTCGCACCTTCGTCAACTTTGAGGAGCCGGAAGAGCAGGTTCGCCAGACCGAGGAGCCGGAACTGGAATTCAACCCGCTCCTGCTCAAGAAGGTCGACGAGCTGGAGCTGTCGGTGCGCTCTGCGAACTGCCTGAAGAACGACAATATCGTCTATATCGGCGATCTGATCCAGAAGACCGAGGCGGAGATGCTGCGCACGCCCAACTTCGGGCGCAAGTCCCTGAACGAGATCAAGGAAGTGCTGAACGGCATGGGCCTGCATCTCGGCATGGACGTGACCGAATGGCCACCCGAGAACATCGACGAACTGTCCAAGAAGTTCGAAGACCAGTTCTGACGACTCCCCGGTGCGGCCCACGGGCCGCACCGATCCACCCCAAAGCGGTCGCCCAATAATCAAAAAGATCATCGCGGCGACCTGACAAAGCACAGAGGAAAATTCCCATGCGACACGGTAACGGACGACGTAAACTCAACCGCACTCATTCCCATCGTCAGGCGCTGCTGGCCAATATGGCCGCCTCCCTGATCGAGCATGAGCAGATCAAGACGACACTGCCCAAGGCCAAGGAACTGCGCCCCTATGTCGAGAAGCTGATCACGCTCGGCAAGCGCGGCGACATCCATGCCCGCCGCATCGTGCGCGCCAAGCTCAAGACCGACGAGGCCGTCTCGCGTCTCTTCGACGTGATCGCCGGGCGCTACGCCGATCGTCCCGGTGGCTATACCCGTATCATGAAGGCCGGTTTCCGCTATGGTGATGCCGCCCCGATGGCCGTGATCGAACTGGTCGACCGCGATCCCGATGCGAAGGGATTCGGCGACCGCGAACGCCTCGCGATGGAAGAAACGATGGAGCAGGTCGAGGCCTGATCGGCTTGCCATTTGCCCCCACGACCCGAAGCGCCTCCATCCGGGGGCGCTTTTCTTTTTGACCGACAGCATTTTGCCACGCTTGCGGGGTTCACTCTTTGGCGGGAAGAGACTAGGTATGTAACGGGAACATCGCGGGGAGGATGCTATGTGGGGCTTGGGTGGCAGGACTTTGGGTATCGCGGGAGCCAGTATCGCCGTCGCCATGCTGATCGCGTTCGGCTTCGGTCAGGGTGTCGCGCGGCAGGGCCATGACGGGGCGCAGAGCGTTGCACCGCCCCGGTATGCGCAGGCCGAGCCGCTCGATGTCCACGAACTGTCCCGAACTTCCTACCAACCCGCCGCCAGGACGCAGAGCGTACCGCAATCCGCGCAGCAGATGAGCCTGTCCTTCGCGCCGGTGGTGCGTGATGCGGCCCCGGCGGTGGTGAATATCTATACCCGCACGGCCGTGCGTCGCCGCTTCGTCGATCCGATGTTCGAGATGTTCTACGGCCCGGCCCCCGATGCGCGCCCGCAGACGTCTCTCGGCTCCGGCGTCATCGTCGATCCGGCGGGGGTGGTGCTGACCAACGCCCATGTGATCGAGGGGGCGGACGAGATTACCGTGGCCCTGACCGACCGCCGCGAGTTCCGCGCGCGGGTGCTGCTGGTGGATGCCCGTACCGATCTGGCCGTGCTGAAGATCGAGGCGCGGGGGTTGTCGACGCTGAAATTCCGTGATTCGGACACGATGGAGGTGGGCGACCTCGTATTGGCTATCGGCAACCCGTTCGGCGTGGGCCAGACAGTGACGAGCGGCATCATTTCGGCCCAGGCCCGCAGTGCCGAGGACGGGCGGGTGTTCATCCAGACCGATGCGGCGATCAATCCGGGGAATTCGGGCGGGGCGCTGGTGGACATGACCGGGCGGTTGATCGGAATCAATACAATGATCCTCAGCCCGTCTGGCGGCTCGAACGGTATCGGATTCGCCATCCCCGCCGATCTCGCACGGCAGGCGGTGGAATCGGCGTCGACCGGCAGTGCCACGGTGGCGCGGGCGTGGCTGGGGGTCGATGGCCAGTCTGTGACGCCGGAAATCGCCGAATCATTGGGTCTTTCGCGGCCCAGCGGGGTGATTCTCTCACGGCTGCATCCGCGCAGTTCGTTGCGCGATGCCGGTCTGCGCGCGGGCGATGTGGTGCTGGATGTCGAGGGGTTGCCGGTGACCGATCTGGCCGCGCTAGACTACCGCCTCGGCACCGGGCAGTTGGGCGAGAGCCTGCCGGTCGGGTACATGCGGGGCGGTGCGCGCCGCGAGACCGCCGTGCGCCTGGTGACCGCGCCGGAATATCCTCCGCGCGATGTGGCCGAAATCGGAGGGCGCAGTCCCGTTTCGGGCGCGCTGATCGCCAATGTCAATCCGGCGCTGGCGCAGGAGCAGGGTATCGACCCCGTGCTCGAAGGCGTGATCGTGCTGGAGGCGGGACAGGGCAGCGCCGCGCGCCACGGCCTGCGCCCCGGGGATGTGGTGCGCGAGATCAACGGCCTGCCGATCCAGCGCGTCGACGATGTCGAAACCGCGCTGACCCGGCCCAGCGGATACTGGCGAATCGCCATCGAGCGCGACGGGCATCTGCTTCGGCTCGACATGCGCGGATGAGCGATCTGTTCGGGGCGGCGGGCCTGGAGAAGGACGCGCCGCGACCCCTTGCCGACCGGCTGCGCCCCACGGTGCTGGACGAGGTGATCGGTCAGGACCATCTGTTGTCGGAGGATGCGCCACTGGGGCGTATGGTGGCGGCGCGGCGGCTGAGTTCGGCGATCCTGTGGGGACCGCCGGGCGTCGGCAAGACGACCATCGCGCGGCTGCTGGCCGATGCCACGGACATGCATTTCGAACAGGTGAGTGCCATCTTCACCGGCGTCGCAGACCTGCGCAAGGTATTCGACGGGGCGCGGGGTCGGCGCGCGGCTGGGCAGGGGACGCTGCTGTTCGTCGACGAGATCCACCGCTTCAATCGCGCGCAGCAGGACAGTTTTTTGCCCCATATGGAGGACGGTTCGATCGTCCTGGTCGGGGCGACGACCGAGAATCCGTCCTTCGAACTGAATGCCGCCATCCTGAGCCGGGCGCAGGTTCTGGTGCTGCGGCGACTGGACGAGGGGGCGCTGGAGATGCTGCTGGCCCGGGCCGAGGGGGACCAGCGCGCGCTGCCCCTGACGACGGATGCGCGCGAGACGCTGATCGCGATGGCGGATGGCGACGGGCGCTTTCTGCTCAATCTGGCTGAGGAACTTCTCGCCCTGCGCGGCACCGACCCTCTCGATCCGCAGGCGCTGACCGCCGCGCTGGCCCGGCGTGCGCCGATCTACGACAAGGGGCGCGAGGGGCATTACAACCTGATTTCCGCGCTGCACAAATCCGTGCGCGGGTCCGATCCCGATGCGGCGCTGTACTGGATGGCGCGGATGCTGAAGGGGGGCGAGGACCCGCTGTATATCGTCCGCCGCATCGTGCGCATGGCCGTCGAGGATATCGGGCTGGCCGATCCGCAGGCGCTGACCCAGGCTCTCGCGGCGAAGGAAACCTACGACTTTCTCGGCTCGCCCGAAGGGGAACTGGCCATTGCGCAGGCGCTGGTCTATGTCGCGACCGCGCCGAAATCGAATGCGGCCTACGGGGCCTACAAGGCGGCGATGCGGGCGGCGGGGGAGACGGGATCTCTGGACCCGCCGATGCATATCCTGAACGCGCCGACGAAGATGATGAAGGAGCTGGGCTACGGCAAGGATTACGCCTATGACCACGATGCGCCGGGGGCGTTTTCGGGCCGTGACTACTTTCCCGAATCGATGGGGCGGCAACGCTACTATACCCCCGTCGAGCGCGGGTTCGAGCGGGAGATCGGCAAGCGGCTGGAGTATTGGGACGGTCTGCGCAGGAAACGCGGCGAGACCTGAGCATCGTGACGTAAACAGCGCACATGAAAAAGGCCGCACCTGATGGTGCGGCCCTACGCAGGAATGGTCTACAAGACCGACCTGTCAGGCGGTGGTCATCCGGTCAGAGACAAACCCCGAAAACCCTGCAACGGCCTTATTGACCTGAAACCTACTGATCATCGGATCACCTCCTTTCGATTGTTGAATACTGTGGTCAGATTTGCCCAGAAAATCGCCTTTGGCAAGTCCCTTTTCCGTATGCGACTTTTCGCCGACCCAGATGCCTCTCGACGTGGGCCGCGCGAGGGATAGAGTGCGCCGCACAACAACCGGAGAACACCATGGCCGCCTACTCGTCCCTGCGCGATTTCATCGACCGGCTGGAGAAGGACGGCGATCTGGTGCGGATCACCGAACCCGTCTCGATGGACCGCGAGATCACCGAGATTCACAAGCGGGTGCTGCATGCGGGCGGCCCGGCGCTGATGTTCGAGAACGTCACGCATGCGGATGGCCGCAAGGCGGAGATGCCCGTGCTCGTCAACCTGTTCGGCACGGTCGAGCGGGTGGCGCGTGGCGTGACGCTGGGCGGCAAGGAGCGACGCACGGGCCACGACCTGCGCGAAGTGGGCGAATTGCTGGCCTATCTCAAGCAGCCCGAACCCCCGCGCGGGGTGCGCGAGGCGCTGGATCTGATCCCGCTGGCGAAGACGGTGCTGACGATGAAGCCGAAAGCCTGGGGCGGGGTGTTCGGCAAGACCGCACCGTGCCAGGAAGTCGTGCTGACCGGCGACGATATCGACCTGGACCGCCTGCCGATCCAGACCTGCTGGCCGGACGAGGCGGGGCCGCTGGTCACCTGGCCCCTGATCGTGACGAAGGGGCCGAGCGGAAAGCGGGAGGACGACTACAATCTCGGCATCTATCGCATGCAGAAACTGGGCAAGAACAAGCTCATCATGCGATGGCTGAAGCATCGGGGCGGGGCGCAGCATCACCAGCGGTGGAAGGACGAGCGCCCCGAACCGTTGCCCGCCGCCGCCGTACTGGGGGCCGATCCGGGGACCATTCTGGGGGCGGTGACGCCGGTGCCGGATACCCTCAGCGAGTATCATTTCGCGGGGCTGCTGCGCGGCAAGCAGGTCGAGCTGGTCGATTGCAGGACGCAGCCGATCAAGGTGCCCGCCACCGCCGAGATCGTGCTGGAGGGGTATGTGAGCCTCGACGAATACGAGGACGAGGGGCCGTATGGCGACCATACCGGCTATTACAACTCCGTCGAGCCGTTCCCCGTCTTCACCGTCACCGCCATCACGATGCGGCAAAAGCCGATCTATCTGAGCACCTATACGGGCCGCCCGCCGGACGAGCCCGCGATTCTGGGCGAGGCGCTGAACGAGGTGTTCATCCCGCTATTGCAGGGCCAGTTCCCGGAGATCGTCGATTTCTGGCTCCCGCCCGAGGGGTGCAGCTATCGCATCGCCGTCATCTCGATGAAGAAGGCGTATCCGGGCCACGCCAAGCGCGTGATGATGGGGGCGTGGTCGTATCTGCGCCAGTTCATGTACACGAAATGGATCATCGTCGTGGATGACGACGTCGATGCGCGCAACTGGGACGATGTGTGGTGGGCTGTCACGACGCGCATGGACCCGGCGCGCGATACCACGATCATCGAGCATACGCCCATCGACTATCTCGATTTCGCGTCCCCCGTCTCGGGGCTGGGGTCCAAGATCGGGCTGGATGCGACCGACAAGATGCCCGGCGAGACGAACCGCGAATGGGGGCGCAAGCTGGAGATGGACGGGGAGACGGTCGAACGTGTCGATGCGATGTGGGACCGGTTGGGGATCGACCTCGGATCGCGTTGACCGACCGATCGGGCGCAGGCGACGAACCGCCAGCGCCCGCCGGCATCAGTTGGTCGCGGAAGGCATGTAGGTCGGCTGCAGCGGCGCGGGCTGATACGGCTGGATCTGCGTGTCGCCGGTATAGGGCTGCGTCGTGTAGCTGTCGGTCATACCGCTGGCGGCGTTCGGATTGTAGGGCTGGGTGTCGAAGATCAGTTCGCCGAATTGCGGGGCGGCGGGTTCGGCGGGTTGCGGCTGATAGGTCTGGGTCTGGTAGGTGTCCTGATACGTGGTGACGGCGGCGGTCGTCTCCGACGGCGACATCGTGTATTCGTTCGGGCCGCTGGCCAGCGCGGGCGCGGCAAACAGGGGCGCGGCGATGGCGGTAATCGCGACGAGACGAAGAGGGGTGATACGGTGCGAGGTCATGGAATCTCTCCGGTGAAGATATCTGTGGTGTCTGAAGGAATGCGCGATTTGGGTTAAAACGCGCTGAACCGATCCGCGACAAGACGAGCCAAAGGTGGCGAAGGCGCGGCGGTGATGCGACGATGCCGCAGCACGCGAGTCTTTTCCGGACCAGTTCCGTTCCCCGGTGGGCTATGCAGGGCCTGCCGCGCATCCTAGGCTGGGATCGGTTTTCGGAAGGAAATGGAATGTCGCATTATTCTGTCTGGTCCGTCCTGCGGGAGGGTCTGCGCGGCCAGACCGGGTGGGACCGCGCGTGGCGCGACCCGCAGCCGAAATCCGGGTATGACGCGGTGATCATCGGCGGGGGCGGGCACGGCCTCGCGACCGCGTATTATCTGGCGAAGAATCACGGCATCACGAACGTGGCGGTGGTCGAGAAGGGGTGGCTGGGCGGCGGCAATACCGGGCGCAACACGACCATCGTGCGCTCGAATTACGTGCAGCCGGTCAGCACGCAGTTCTACGAGCATTCGCTGAAGCTGTGGGAGGGTCTGAGTCACGACCTGAACTACAACGTCATGTTTTCGCAGCGGGGGCAGTTGGGGCTGTTCCATACCCCCGCCGCCCGGGATGCACAGGCGAAGCGGGTCAATACGATGATGGCCTGCGGGATCGAGGCGGAACTGCTGGACCGCGAACAGGTCAGGCGCATGGTGCCGCATCTGGACTACTCCGAAAATGCGCGCTTCCCCATATTGGGCGCGATCCTGCAACGGCGGGCGGGGACCGCGCGGCACGACGCGATGGCCTGGGGATTCGCCCGGGCGGCGGACCGGCTGGGGGTCGATATCCTGCAACAGACCGAGGTGACCGGCATCCTGCGCGAGGGCGGCAGGGCGGTGGGGGTCGAGACGTCGCGCGGGACGATCCGGGCCGGGAAAGTCGGCGTCGCGGTTGCGGGCAGCACGGGGCACGTGATGGCGATGGCGGGGATCGAGCGGTTGCCGATCGAAAGCCACAAGTTGCAGGCCTTCGTCTCGGAACCCCTGAAACCGCTGCTCGATTGCGTGGTCAGCTACGGCGCGCCGGGGGCGCATTTCTACATCAGCCAGTCGGACAAGGGCGGCATGGTCTTTGGCGGCGATCTGGATTTCTACAATTCCTACGCCCAGCGCGGCAACCTGCCAATCGTGCAGGACGTGGCCGAAAGCGCGATGGCGATCATGCCGTGCCTGGGGCGCGTGAAACTGCTGCGCCACTGGGCCGGGATCATGGATATGAGCATGGACGGCACGCATATCATGTCGAAGACGCCGGTGGAGAGCCTCTATCTCAATGCCGGCTGGTGCTATGGCGGGTTCAAGGCGACCCCGGCCTCGGGCTGGCACTTCGCCGACCTGATCGCCAACGACCGCCCCGACGACCTGACCGCCGCCTTCGCGCTGGACCGGTTCGAGCACGGCTATCCCGTCGACGAGAAGGGCATGGGGCCGACCCCCAAGCTGCATTGATGGACCGAAAGCACGTCAATGCAGTCCCGGACTTATATCGCCCCGCGCAGCGGTGGGACCTTTCGCAACACGCCGAACCGTTCGAGCACAATATCGTCCACGAGAAGGGCAGAACCCCATGATCCGCATAGAATGCCCCTTCTGCGGCACCCGCGACCATAGCGAGTTCAGCTATGGCGGCGACGCGACGGTCGAGTATCCTGCCCTCGATGCCAGCGCCGGGGACTGGAGCGAGGCCGTCTACCAGCGCCGCAATCCGCGCGGGTCGCACCGGGAATACTGGCACCACCTGAACGGATGCCGCGCGTGGCTGATCGTCGAGCGCGATACCCTGACCCACGAGATCGGCGCGGTGACCTTCGCCCATCCGGGCCTGCGCGAAAAGATGGAGGGTTCGGCATGAGCGGGCATCGTCTGGACACCGGCGGCCTGATCGACCGGGCCGATCCGCTGACCTTCAGTTTCGACGGCATCGAATACACGGGGTACGAGGGCGACAGCCTCGCCTCGGCCCTGCTGGCGAACGGGGTCGAGGTGGTCGGGCGCGGCTTCAAGTATCACCGCCCGCGCGGGGTGATGAGCGCGGGGGTCGAGGAGGGCGGCGCGATCCTGACCGTCGGCGCGGGGCGCTTTCGCGAACCGAACGTCAAGGCACCGGTGCAGCCGCTGTACGAGGGGCTGGTCTCCGGCGGCCAGAATGCCTGGCCGTCGGTGCGCCGGGACGTGGGGCGCGTTAACGACGTGTTCAAGCGGTTCCTCGCCGCCGGGTTCTACTACAAGACGTTCTTCGGCGTGCGCAAGGGTACGAAGGACTGGATGCTGTTCGAGAAGATCATCCGCCGCGCCGCCGGAATGGGTCGCGCATCGCGGGAGGCGGACCCGGATAGCTACGAAACGGCCCACGCTTCCTGTGATGTGCTGGTCGTCGGGTCCGGTCCCGCCGGTCTGGCGGCGGCGAAGGCAGCGGCGGCGGACGGGCGCGACGTGATCCTCGCGGAGCAGGATTTCACGCTCGGCGGGTCGTATCTCTCGCAGCCGGGCGGCATCGCGCGGGCGGCGGCGGCCATGGACGAGTTGCGCGCGGCGGGCGTGACGATCATGCCGCGCACCTGCGTCTTCGGCCTCTATGACGGCGGCATCGCCGGGATGGTCGAGACGGTGACCGACGATCCGGGCCTGCACGGCGTGCGCCAGCGCACCTGGATCGTGCGCCCGGCGCAGATCGTGCTGGCCACCGGAGCGATCGAGCAACCGCTGGCCTTCGGCAACAACGATCGCCCCGGCGTGATGCAGGCGGGGGCCGTGCGCACCTATCTCAACCGCTATGCCGTCGCCCCCGGCACGCGGGCCGTGGTCGCGACGACGAACGATTCGGCCTATGCGGTGGCGGCGGATCTGGCCGGGGCGGGCATCCCCGTCACCCTGATCGACGCCCGGACCACGGGACCGGATGCACCGGAGGGGGTGAAGGTGCTGCGCGGCACGGTGCCGATTCGCACGCTGGGCAACTACGTGATGGACGGGGTCGAGATCGGCGCGCTGGATGCGGAGGGCTATGCGGAGGCGCGGCAGATCATCGATTGCGACCTGCTCGCGGTATCGGGCGGCTGGACGCCGGCGGTGCACCTGACCTCGCACCGGGGGCCGAAACCGGTATGGAACGACACGATCCACGCCTTCCTCGCCGGGGCGACGGACGAGCCGATCCGGACCTGCGGCGCGGCGGCGGGCGTGTACGACCACGATGCCTGCGTCGCGTCGGGCGCGGCGGCGGCGACGGGCGCGGACGGACCGCAGCCGAGCGCGGGGGAGCATCCGGCCCTGCCGCTCTACGAGATCAAGACCCACGGGAAGACGCTGAAACGCTTCGTCGATCCGCAGCACGACGTCACCACCGACGATATCCGTCTGGCGGAGCGCGAGGGCTTCGTCTCGATCGAGCACAACAAGCGGTACACCACGCTGGGCATGGCCACCGACCAGGGCAAGATCGGCAACGTCATCGGCATCGCGATCATGGCCGATGCCTCGGGTCGCAGTATTGCCGAGACGGGCACCACCACCTTCCGCCCCCCCTATTCGCCGATCAGCATCGGGGCGCTGGCGGGGCGGGGCGTGGGCACCCATTTCCGCCCCGTCCGCCGCACGCCGCTGCATGCGTGGAACCTGGCGCAGGGCGCGGTGATGACCGATGCGGGGCTGTGGAAGCGGCCCTGGTACTTTCCGCGCGAGGGCGAGAGCGTCGACGATGCCTATATCCGCGAGATGATCGCGGTGCGCGGGGCCGTGGGCCTGTGCGACGTGTCGTCCCTGGGCAAGATCATGGTGCAGGGGCCGGATGCGGGGAATTTCCTGAACCGCGTCTACGTCAACGGCTTCGCCAAGCTGCCCGTGGGCAAGGCGCGCTACGGCGTGATGCTGCGCGACGACGGGGTGGTCTATGACGACGGCACGGTCTGGCGGATGTCGGATACGGATTTCCTGATGACCACCACCACCGCCAATGCGGCGGGGGTCATGGCCAGGCTGGAGGAATACCTGCACACCCGCTGGCCCGACCTGCGGGTGCAGCTCACCTCCGTCTCGGACCAGTGGGCCGGGGTTGCGGTAGCGGGGCCGAAATCGCGGGATGTGTTGCAGGCGGTGGCGAGCGGATGCGACCTGTCGGACGCCGCCTTCCCCTTCATGGGCGTGCGCGAGGCGGTGATCGCCGGGGCCGATGTCTGGATCGCGCGGATCAGCTTTTCGGGCGAGCGCGCGTTCGAGGTCTATGTCCGCGCCACGGCGGCGGAGCGGGTGATGGACGCGCTGTGGGAGGCCGCCGAGCCGATGGGCGGCGTGCTCTACGGCACCGAGGCGCTGGGCGCGCTGCGGATCGAGAAGGGGCATGTCGCCGGGTCCGAGCTCGACGGGCGCACCACGCTGCACGATCTGGGGCTGGGGGGCATGGCCTCGTCGAAGAAGGCGTTCATCGGGAAAGCGATGATGGACCGCGAGGGGATGCGCGACCCGGATCGCCTGCAACTCGTCGGCGTGGCCCCGGTCAACCCCGGCAAGCGCCTGCGCGCAGGGGCCTTGCTCGATTCGCGCACCGGTCCGATCGACCACGGGCAGGGCTTCATCACCGCCGTCACCGACAGCCCCGATCTGGGCCACTGGATCGGGCTGGCGCTGGTGAGCGGCGGGCTGGAGAAATGGGAGGGCCGGGAGATGACCTCCTACGATCCGGCGCGCGACGGTACGATGGCGGTGCGAATCCTCTCGCCGCATTTCCTCGATCCCGCAGGAGAGCGGATGCATGGCTGATGGCGTGACGATACTCCGCGAGAATTGCGGCCCGTTCTGGCAGGTTACCGCCTGGCCCGACACGCTGGGGGCGGTGGCCGCGCGCCTTGGCGGCATCACGGGCGCGGATGCCCCCGGGCCGGGCGCGCTGGTGCAGACCGGGAGCGGCGGGATCGCCCGCATCGCGCCGCTGGTCTGGTGGATCATCGGGGCGAATGCCGATGCCGTGGCCGCGCTGGACGGGATCGCGGCGGAGGAGGGGACCGCGCTGGACCTGACCGACAACCGCGTGCGGTTCGCGATTTCCGGCCCCTATGTGCGCGACATGATGATGCGCCTCGCCCCGCTCGACTTCCGGGACCGGGGCTTTCCGGTCGGGCATGTCGCGGCAACGGCGGCGCATCACATGAGCGTGGTGATCGCCCGGCGGGAAGAGGCGTGGGACGTGTACGTCACCACCACTTTCGCCGATGCCTTCGCCGAGGTGCTGGAGGAAACGGCGGCGCAATGGGCGTGAGCGGCTGATTCACCCCGCGCGGCAAAATCCGCTGGCATTGCGGCGCGACCCATGTAGGGTCCGCGCGAAACCGCTTGCCTTGGGGACTTACCGACATGACCGACGCCGCGCTGGCCCAGATGCCGAACGCCATCCGTATTCTCGCGCTCGACGCGGTGAAGGCCGCGAATTCCGGCCATAGCGGCATGCCCATGGGCATGGCCGATGCCGCCACGGCGCTGTTCACCCAGCACATGAAGCTGGATGCCGGCGACCCGCACTGGGCCGACCGCGACCGTTTCGTGCTGTCGGCGGGCCACGGGTCGATGCTGCTGTACTCGCTGCTGCACCTGCTCGGCTATCAGGACATGACGCTGGAGGAGCTGAAGAACTTTCGCCAACTGGGCGCGAAGACCGCCGGTCACCCCGAATACGGCCACGCCAACGGGATCGAGACGACGACCGGCCCGCTGGGTCAGGGCATCGCCACCGCCGTCGGCATGGCGCTGGGCGAGCGGATGATGAATGCGCGCTTCGGCGACGATCTGGTCGATCACCACACCTATGTCTTCGCCGGGGACGGCTGCCTGATGGAGGGGGTCAGCCACGAGGCCATCGATCTGGCCGGACACCTGCAACTGTCGAAGCTGATCTTGCTGTTCGACGATAACGGCATCACCATCGACGGCTCGACCAGCCTGTCCACGTCGATGGACCAGATGAGCCGCTTTTCCGCCGCCGGGTGGGACGTGATGGAGGTGGACGGCCACGACATGGACGCCGTCAGCGCCGCCATCGAAAGTGCGAAGACGTCGGACCAGCCGTCGATGATCGCCTGCAAGACCGTCATCGGCTTCGGCGCGCCCAAGCTGGCCGGGACGTCCAAGGCCCATGGCGCGATCACGGGCGACGAGGAGATCGCGGGCGTGCGCGAGGCCGTGGGCTGGACCCACGCGCCCTTCGACCTGCCCGAGGATGTCGTCTCGCTGTGGCGCGATGCCGGGTCGCGCGGGGCGAGCGCGCGGGAGGAGTGGGCGAAGCGTCTGGCCGCGTCCCCCCACCGGGCCGATTTCGAGGCGGCGATTGCGGGCGAGTTGCCCGCCGCGCTCGACGCCGCCATCGCCGCGCATCGCAAGACGTTGATCGCCGACGGCACCAAGGTCGCGACCCGCAAGGCGTCGGAGATGGCGCTGGAGGTCATCAATGCCGCCACGCCACTGACGGTCGGCGGCTCGGCCGATCTGACCGGGTCGAACAATACGCTGACCAAGGATATGGGCATCGTCGAGCCGGGGGCCTATGACGGCCGCTACATCTATTTCGGCGTGCGCGAGCACGGCATGGCCGCCGCGCTGAACGGGCTGGCGCTGCATGGCGGGTTCGTTCCCTATGGCGGCACGTTCCTCGTGTTCACCGATTATGCGCGCGGGGCGATGCGGTTGTCGGCGCTGATGGGCCTGCGCGTCATCTACGTCATGACCCACGATTCCATCGGGCTGGGCGAGGACGGCCCGACTCACCAGCCGGTCGAGCATGTCGCCAGCCTGCGCGCGATGCCCAATATGCGCGTCTTCCGCCCCTGCGATGCGGTCGAGACGGCGGAATGCTGGCAGGTCGCCTTGGCGCAGACCGCCGCCCCGTCGACGCTGGCGCTGTCGCGGCAGGGTCTGCCGATGCTGCGGGTCAAGGACACGGGCGAGAACCTGTGCGCGAAGGGGGCCTATGTCCTGCGCGAACCCGATGGGGCGCGCGACGTGACGCTGCTGGCCACCGGCTCGGAAGTGCATCTGGCCGTCGCGGCGGCGGAGACGCTGGCGGGCGAGGGGGTCAAGGCGGCGGTCGTGTCGATGCCGTCCTGGGAAGTCTTCGACGAGCAGGATGCGGGTTACCGCGCCGACGTGCTCGGCACCGCCCCGCGCATCGCCATCGAGGCGGGGATCGAGATGGGGTGGAGCCGCTATACCGGCGATGCGGAGGCGTTCGTCGGGATGACCGGTTTCGGGGCGTCCGCTCCGGCGGGCGACCTGTTCGAGCATTTCGGCATCACGTCGGAGGCGTTGGTCGCGAAGGCGAAGGCGGTTCTCGGGAAGGCGTGATTTCCAAAGCCGCCCTGTCCCGGACCTGATCCGGGACCTTTCCGTGCAGGGCGCAGGGTTTGCAAGTTGTGGAAAAAGGCCCCGGATCAAGTCCGGGGCAAGATTTTATTGCGAAACCAGCCCCTTCGCGAACGCCGCCGCCTGCGCCACGGCGGCCCGGTCCACACCCGTCGTGAACCCTCGCGCTTCCACGAACGGAATCACCGCCTCCGTCGCGACATTCCCCTTCGCCCCCGGCGCATAGGGGCATCCGCCCAGCCCCCCGACACACGAATCGAACACGCGCAGCCCGTGGTCGAGGCTGACCGCGATATTCTCCAGCGCGCGGCCCCGCGTGTCGTGGAAATGCCCGGCGAGCCGCTCCGGCCCGGCCACATCCAGCACCGCGCGCAGCATCGCATCCGTCGTTTCCGGCGTCGCATGGCCGATGGTGTCGCCCAGCGAAACCTCGTAGCAGCCCAGCCTGAACAGCGCCTCGGCCACCCGCGCGACATCCCCGGGCGCGACCGGCCCGTCATGGGGGCAATCGGTCACGACCGAGACATAGCCGCGCATGGGCACCTCCGCTCCGCGCGCCGCTTCGGCCACTGCCACAAACCGGTCCAGACTTTCGGCGATTGTCGCGTTGAGATTGGCTTTCGAGAACCCCTCGGACGCCGCCGCAAAGATGGCGATCTCGTCGGCCTCCGCCGCGAGCGCCCCCTCGAACCCGCGCAGGTTGGGGGTCAGCACTGCATACTTCGTCCCCGGCGCGCGCGTGATCCCCGCCATCACCGCCGCCGCATCCGCCATTTGCGGCACCCATTTCGGCGACACGAAGCTGGTCGCCTCGATCTTGGCAAAGCGACAAACGGACAGCTTGTCGATCAGCGCGATCTTGTCGGCGGTGGCGATGGGGCGCTTCTCGTTCTGCAACCCGTCGCGGGGGGCCATCTCGAAGATCGTGACCGGGCCGCTCACGGCTTGATCTCGAACACGAGGCAGGTGGTGGTGCCGGTGGCGTAGACCTTGTCGTCCGGCCCCACCATCTCGCCCGTCGCCGTCGCGATCCGCCGCCCCGACGTGACCACGGTGCCGATGGCGCGCAGGGGCGGCGTCTCGGTGAAGGCGGGGCGCAGGATCGTGATCTTGTACTCGATGGTCGTGTAGCCCATCCCGGCGGGCAGGGTCGTCTGCACCGCGCAGGCCATGCAGCTATCCAGCAGCGTGCCGAACCATCCCCCATGCGCCCCGCCGAGGGGGTTGTAGGCGGCAAAGGCGGGCGATCCCTCGAACACCACGCGCCCCCGCTGCACTTCGGTCAGGCGATAGTCCAGCGTGCGGGCGATGGGCGGGTGCGGATAGCGGCCATTGCGCATGCCGTCGATGAAGTCGAATCCGCTGATCGCCGCCAGTTGCGCCGGGGTCAGCAGGTCGGCGGGGGTAGTGGCGAAGGTGGCGGTCATGCGTCCTCGTTCCTCGCCCGCTCGCGCAAGGCGCGGCGGATGATCTTTCCGGTGGTGGTCAGGGGCAGGGCGTCGAGAAAGGCCACCTCGCGCGGGTATTCGTGGGCCGAGAGGGTAGTCCTGACGAAGGCCGACAACTCGGCGGCCAGCGTGTCGGAGGGTGCATGACCGGGGGCGAGGACGACATAGGCCTTCACGACCTCGCCCCGCATCGCATCGGGTTTGCCGACCACGCCCGCCATGGCAACGGCGGGGTGGCGCAGCAGCGTATCCTCCACCTCGCCGGGACCGATACGGTATCCGCCGGAGGAAATCACGTCGTCGTCCCGCCCCACGAAGC
>ENA-ORXC01000950-ORXC01000950.1-marine-metagenome-genome-assembly--contig:-NODE-950-length-18424-cov-3.605658_pt1 | contig 18424 bp, 12 predicted proteins | sample MGYA00237865_ERZ511478 | MGnify/ENA metagenome assembly ERZ511478 | reverse complement strand
AAGGATCATTAAATATACATCCTCTGGACGGTTCCAATTAATCAAAGTCTCCAGCCTTTCTTTTGCCGTTTCCGCTTTTTCCCTGGTCTCTGCAGTTAATATATCTTCTCTTGTTTGCATTTGGCATACAGAATAGAAACCTTCCTCTGTTTTCAGGACCCTAAGCCCTATTTCAAGCCTGTTCGGATCGGATTTACCCTCAACTTTCTTGGCACGTTTGAAAAAAACCACGGCATTCCCTCTCTTCATTAAGAACTAATACTCAAAACCAGATTCCACCTGTTGTAAATTAAAGATAATTTTATCATAAATTTCCAGATTGTAAGTCTAGAATACCTATTTCTCAGAAAGAAACTTCTTTAACTCATACTTTTTTATCATATGATCCTCATCTGAGAAAAATACAAGCACAGGTGCAAGCACAGGGACGGTTCTAGTGCTCACTCTCCACCATTGGGACACCCAAAAAGCGAGCAGGAGAACCGTCCCTCTGCTCACCTTCCACCGCTTTGACACCAAAAAAACGAGCAGGAGAACCGTCCCCCTGCTCGTTTTTATTGTTTCTTCTTGATTACATAACCGGCTTTTCCCAATACATCATATAGATTCTCGCCTGTTTGGCGGTCGTAGTCTTTATAATTGATACTTTCATTGAAAAGTTGGCTATGAATCTTTGATATATTGTCCAGCTCATTCCATGATACTAAGCAAGGATGAGTTTTTGCTTTCTCATTTTTCATGTGTTGAGGTTCGCTGCTGGTCCATCCATAGATATAGTGGAATGCATTCCATCGTTCATGTTCGGCAATGGCTATACGCTCTAAATGCGGGATAAGAATCTCCATGAATTCCTCTTTTGACAGGACATCCCCATCTGAGTCTTTGCCCTTTTTCTCCTTAACAAGCCCCAATAGATGAAGCTTTGTATCAATATGATCAGCCTGGGCTCGATTGGAAGCTCTGCTGAACAGATTAAGCTGCGGCCAGTCATCTACTTTATTAACTGCCTTCATTGAATAATGGTTATGAATTTCTTTAGCGAGTATATCTAATCCTTCACTAAGAATGACTTCAGAACACATAACCTCATGTAAACCACCAAATCGGTGTATATACTTATAGTCATCATCATTAGCGTCAATCCAGCTTGCAAGTTGATTGTCCTCAACAATATGAAAAGCAATTGGTACATTTTTCAACTCATTTAAAATATTTAAAGAACTCGTTAGCCCATCTTGCTCTGTTCCTTGGCAAACAACTACATAAGAAATCGAAGGATTAGCGATCAAGAATTCTTTATAAAACTCACTTGAATGAATATTTACATTCTTAAATTCCAAATCGCAGACTTGATGAAACTGTGGATACTGTAAATGAAACAAAGGTCCGATTCGCTCTGCATCTTCATCAACAACTGTAACCTTCAATTTCTTCTCTAACCCATAGTGAGCAACTTTTGCTGCCTGTAAAATCACTTGAAGACTCACTTCTGAAAATCCAATGATGAGCAAATGGATGTGATCTTCTCTGCCCTCATTGTTCATATAAAGAGGATGCGATTCAAAAAGCAGCTTCGAAGCATTTTCATAGACGTTAAAAAGCTGTACATCCATATATCCTTTATTTTTTATACCTCCTTCAATCCGCTCAAATAAGGGCTCTAATTGTTTATTAGATATATGCATTTTCACTTTCAAGTCTTTTCGCTCACGCAGCTCTAAGTAATTTTGTGCTTGAAGCATAACCTCAATATTTTTTGAATCATCCTCTGTAAAGATGATAAAATGGCTACATTTATGTAAGCTGGATTTTTTAAAATTAACAGGATCGATAAGGTTCCCGACAACCACGTTTGCGCCATAAGCTTTAATGGTGTTAAAGTCTTTATGATCTGCTTCTTCACTTAGTAAAATAACCTTCTTTTTCTGTAAAAGCAGATCTTTTGCCAGCTCAACTGTATACTTATTAATACCTACAATGACCACATGTTTTCCAAATAGTCTCCTGCTAAATAATTTAGCTTTTTCATTGAACGCATATAACAATGCCTGACTAACAGAGGAAAGAATGGTTATTACTGCTAACCAGCGAGCAAATTCAAGCTGCATGGGATAATTTTGTAGATCTTTCACATCAAATTCAAATAAAAACAACCTCATTGCGTAAAAAATACTATGCTTCCAATCATAAACTGGAGTTAACAGATAACCATAAAACCCCAAGCCAAAAGCCAATAGCCCTGTTAATATAGTTAAACTCAGTATAACCTGACGTAATATCGGCTTATTTTGAAATAGATCATTTTCTATCAACTTCACCTTAAGACTACCCCTCACTATTCAATAATTCTACTAACTTCTTCTCGTACTTGGACAAAGTTCTTTTTGGCAAAATAACCTGAGTCCTGTAATAGTCTTCCTTAGGTATTTCAGTACTTAATCTCGGTATACAGATTGTATAAATAATAGGCATTTTCCTCTGGTTTAAACCAACTAATAAATGATCGGGGAATTCTGTTTTGGTATATCTAAGAATCTGTGAGGTCCCCCCGGTCTCTTCTTCTGTATCTCCGTCCCACATGGCTATTAGCAGATTCGAATTCAGAGAAACAAATGCCCCTGCATAGGCATACTGCAGGTCTCTATTAGGGGTATAGTTTTTAATATTCTCCTTCGTATTGCCTGCAAGAAGAGGTAACTCTATTAACTCTCTTGCTTGATTTAATAGATATGTAAACTGCTCTATTGAAGGCGGATTAAAATCTTTTTCATATTCTTTACGTGAAAAAGGGATTGGAGCAATTAAAGGGATATCATACTCAAGTCCCACCTCAGCAACTATCTGATCAGCACCTTCTGCCAGAGGAGATAACACTTGAAGTGACTCTTTAGGGAACTCTGATAGAATGGTTTTGAATAAGAGTCTAGTTTTATCTTTGATAGTTGGGATGCATTGGGAAAGAATATCCCGATGTCCGGTTATCCCTATTATGTAGTAGGCAGGTCTATTCATTGCTCATCGCCTTTTATTCCTTATCTTCTTTATAATCAATCTCTATCAAATCCCAACTCGTTATTAAACCTAATGGAGTCTCATCACTTTTGCCATTTTCCGTAATAATGACTAGTTCTAAATCTTGATTTTTTTTATGATAGTTTTTGTAAATATCCTCAACTTCAAAAATGTTAATCGTTTTGGAGGCAAACTCTAGAGGATATACGCTTAATTTAGACATGACATCCTTAACCTTGATATCAGCCAAATCCACTATACTCTTTACCATGTGGTCCGCAAGCCCCTTTACTACATCACCAGCTGTTAAAAGACCTACATATTGATTCTCTTTATAAATTGGGTATTGAGAATATTTGTGTTGCTTTATTCCTTCAATAACATCAACTATACGATCTTCATAGTCGTAGAAAATAACCTTTCTTGTCGCAATTGACAATGCATAATTGGGGCTTGTAAAGATTTTAGATAACTTTTCAATATGTTTTACAACTTCTATATGTGGTTCCGCAATATAATAGCCTATCTCTGTTTTATCATGAACAATGGCATTTCGTAACTTGCCGTATTGTTCAAGGTCATCCTTATATCGTTCTATTAATTTATGGGATTTAGCCCCCTCTCGAACAAGAACAGTGAACCTGCGGTCATAGTAATTAACTATTTCTTTTAATTTGTCGTCAATTTGATTAAATGCAACTTCAAATCTTTCTGACAGCTCTTTAGTTTTCGTTAATTGATTCATACTATCTTTCTCCTTAGTTACTGTGTTAAAAAAAGAAAGAGACGGCCCTCCTGCTTTTTAGAAGAGCCCCCTCTCTTACTGTGTTACTTCTTCTAATATGTTACTAGATATCCAGCCGATTTTGCCATTTGCTGTCTCTACTTTGTACCAAGTAATCTTTCCTAACTTTTGTTGTTCTTTCAGGAAAATGACTTCTTCTCCTGGTCCAATTTGTGCAATTACATTTTTCGTTGAGAGGGATTCTACTGGTTCTTTTCTGACAGCCCCTCCCGTTTTATCTTTGATCAATTTCATTCGTATCGGCTCTGCTTTTTCTTCGGCCGAAGCTGTAATGGATTCCGTTTTGTCTTCTTTCGCTAATGCAGTTTTCATGTTCTCAAGTGCAACTTTATAATGAATTCGCGATTGATCCATTTTTTCTTCAATCATCCAACGGTCGATACGATCCCATGTTTGGGATAGAGTAGTTTGTGGCCAATAAAAGAGTGTAAAGGCTATAACCCAGCAGCTCCAAACGAAATCATTTTATAATATTTAAATGACTTTGTTCCTTTTCCTGTTCTAAAAGTAAGTTTAGCAGGCATTGATTTTAGATTGGCAATGACATTTTGCATGTTTGTTTCGATCTGATTAATGCGTTGAAAGTTCTTACGACCATTTTTAACTAGTGCGGCAACATACAAACCGAGTAAGCTGATGAAAGTATAAAAAACGAAATAGAACATTTTTTCGAATATAATAATTAAACCCTTTAGCAGCTTGGGAACAACTTTTAAAATCAGGGGTCTTAAGATCAACAATAGAATGAGGAGAAGGACAGCGCCTCTGCCCCAAATGGGAAGCATCATCCAACCAGCAGCAATATTTTCCATTAATTAAAATCCTCGTCCTCGATATTGTTGTCTGCTAAAATGGTAGCGCTCTGGGCAAAGCTATTCCCACTGTTGTTACTTTCAGCTGCTTTTCCTTCCTCTAACCTCATGCGATTGGATGTTTCGTTCCCTATCAAAACCTGATCGCCTAAAATGGACATACCTCTTCTAAATTGAATATCATCAATATCACCATTTGTATACTTATCTCTTAAAGCCTGCTTAGATGCCATAGAATTCTTATGTTCATTTAAAATATATTTTTTCAGTTCTTTCGGATCATCATAAAGGGCGAATAAATAATCGACAGGTGTCCCGCTGAACATATGAAGCAGCTCTTCCAGTTCTTTATTTTTCAATTCTTTTTGACGATCAAGTGTTTCTACGTTATCTGTATGTGTCCTAATGCTCTTTTTCAGCTCTTCGCTCAAGTCAACACTTGCCTTGATATTGACTTCTAAGCCCTTTATTTCAAACTCAAACAAGTCTAGCTTTTTGTTCATATCATTACGGATTTCTTCAAGCCCATCCGGTTTAGTAGAATATTGCTGGGCAATTCTTCTAAGCTGAAGATCAACCTCATCTATCACAAATTGTTCTAGTGAATGAATATTACTTTTTAAATACTTTAGACGGTCTTGAATATTAACGTAGATCGTAGAAAGAATTTCAAAATTTCTCCCCGTATCAGCGGATGGATACTCTCTTACAAACTTCGTGTTCACTTGCTGGCTTAATTTCTGCTTCACAGCCCTGCTTAAATCTACCTCACCTGATATATGTACTCCGATACCCTTTGCTCTAATGTTCGCTGTATTGACCTTATTCGGAAAATCCCCTTGTGCTTCCTCTAGTTGATAAATATAATACTTTTCTGTTAATCTTCTGAATTGCATCGTGAGTTCTTTTGTTACAAACTCTTTTAATGAAGAGATTCCACTTTTTAAATAAGCGGTTAAATCCTCTACTTTACAATCGATAGAAGCAGTCACTTCAAAGTTTTCCTTCACATCAGCGGAAGGGAATTCTCCCAATATATCAATTGTGACCTGTTGATTAGCCATATCCCTTAAAGTGCGAGTAAGGTCCATTTCTCCTTTCAATTGAAGGTCCAAACCTTTCTCTTTAACCAAAGAGAGATCTAGATTATGAGGAAAAGCTTCTTTCACCGATGGTAATGATTCAAGAGAACATTCTCTAGTAAGCTGCAGTACCTGGTTATAAACGTGTTCCTGTAAAAATCCTTTTACATCTTCCCCAATCCCGCTCTTGATTAACAAAACAGGGTCGATAATCTCACATTGATAATCAAGTTTCACACCATATTTAATCTCTGTAACAGGAGAAGGGAATTCTTGCGCTATTTGCCCAGTAACAGAACCATGCTCAAGTGTATAACGGGTATTATATTTTTGAGCTTTTAATTCCGTATTGGTCAACTGCTCCCCACCTTCTACAACACGGTATTGACCACGATCGTTTTTATATACGAGTATGCTGCTTTGACTTGAAAATGGCTCTTTCGTAAAAAAGCTATATTTAACTGATTCAATTCTTTTTATGATATTCATATCTCTACTCCTTTACTAAAAATTCATTTAGGAAAATAGGGCTGTCGATTTTTTGCATCCCATCTTCAATATATAACTGAATCCTGCTTTTACTGTCGGGAAATCCCTTATTCATTAACAAATGAAGCAGATTTGAAATATTCTCTTCTCTGTCAGGCTTCCCCATTGCAGTTTTTGCTAATTTTTCGATTAAAAGGTTTTGTGTTGGCTTACTGTAAAGAGCGTTAAAATATTGAAACCAAAAGTTTTCGTACCTTGAGGCTGTTTGGAAAAATAGCCTTGGCATCGTCAAGTAGATTCCTTGCGCAAACCTCAGGACATATTCAAGTCGTTTCTCATCTGTGTGTATAAACAACTTATTCCAAAATTGAAAATACAAATGTTCGTATTTTTCACCCCGGTATATAATCTGGCTAATGTTTTGAATCGTTGTCTGTAAAGGGACAAATAGTGATCTCCCTCCAGTTCGTATGACTGGCTCCAACAGCTCTAAACTTTTAGGAAAGTGTTTTAAGCCAATCTCCCCGCCAAGCAAAGAAATCCCTGTCCATTGAAGTTTTTCATTATTGGATTGAGTGGCCCAGGATTTCGTTAACTGGAAGACTTTTTGCTGCATTTGTTCTTCCTTATATAATTCCTCTAGCAGATTAACAACAAATAACCTATCTTTAACCTGTTCAGACTTTGCAAGAGGCTGTAAGACTTCCCTTCTAAGCTCTGAAAAATTTGCTTTTAGGAGATGTAATAGAATGGGACTTTTCTTTTTACTTGTCAGGAAATCTTCCTTTAGTAAAGACATGACCCATCGAACGAGCGGTTGTTTAAGATAATGCATTTGCTTCCATACATATTCCCAAATATATTTAGCATCCTCTGGATATAAGAAGTAGACCACTTCTTTTAAGTCAGAACCCAGGTCATCATGATGCCATTCTTGCTTGGTAATGGCTTCGAAGTTTTGTAGAAATTCCTCCTGAGGAACGCGAATGATAAGATCTGCTTCCTCTTCACTCGATAATTCCTTGGTGAGCATTGAAGAGAGTTCTTTTGCTCTCTCCTGTAAAAATGAGAAGGACTGTCCTTCAAACATTCCTAATGTTAAATAAAAGGCAATATCTCTTGTTTCTCGATGTTCCTGAAACCAGCTTTTCACGCGCTGCTGCACGTTTTCATTTAGTGAGCTTGAGAACTTTGTAACATCCAAATCCCCTTGAATGTAAAGCTTTATTTTATGTAAAATGCTCTTGATATCCTCTGGATAGCATACAGAGGGCAGTACCGCATCGGCTTCATCGGTATGTAACCAGTCAACAATTCTGTTATAAATAGCCTCTTCCTCAACTTGATAATTTAAATAGTTTAGGACAAGCTGCTTTACATCTTTCGGGGGATCAACCTTTACTTTGGAAGTAGCAAAGATTGAGAGAGCCGGCTCAGTTTTGGATATGAAAATCATGTAACAATTTTTGTCTTTTAGTCTCGTTATAAACTGTTCAAAGCCATTGGATGGGAATTGCTCAAAGAAAGAGCCCTCCTCTACTTCCAAGATCAATCCTGTATGATTTTTAAGAGGATGTCGGTAGATCTCTTCCATTGAAATTTCACTTGACCACTCATAAATTTCTTTCATTCCAAGCTCTTGCAGACAAGCTATTGCTGCCGTATATTTCCCCGTATTTTGAGGATGATAGAGGACAAGCGTTTGTTCAGTTTCCAACGTTTTAATAGCTTCGTTCATTTTCGGAAAAGGAACAAAGACCTGCGCTGTCTTATGTAAATGAAAAGGATGAAGCTTAAATAAGTGAACTTCCTTTTGATTGGATATAATCACAGGTTCGTTGATGATAAGCTGTGATGAATGATCTATGTCACCTCTCTCAGTACCTTGATACATTTCCTCTACAGCCTCTACAAGCTTACCAATGCCTTCTTTTTCATAATCAATCCATTGATGATCACATAAGAGAAGTTCTAAATTCTTCGGGATTTGAGCACCATTCAAGATGATGGGTACGACGGGCTTATTATAGAAAAAGGCTCGATCTACTTCTTTTGGCACAAATTTAGAACTGCCCACTTCCTCTGTTATAAACACCACTACCATTGAAACCTTATCCGCAAGATCTTCAATAATCCTTACATAGTATTGATCTCCCTTTTGAATATTTCTCGGTGCATACCAGCACTGTAAATTGTATTCCTGCTCCAAATAGTCAGCAATCTGTTTCACTTGATCATGGTTTTGCGAGGAATGACTTAAAAATACAGCCTTCCGATTGTTTCCCATAACAAACCTCCTTTTTGCTTGCTTCATTTCTAATTACATTGAGCTGTCCAATTAAGTTATTTAGATATAGTAAAAATGCAAGAGTAGGTAAAGCGACACCGAACTAATCCTAAGTACCCATTAAGGTTTATGACTATTGACCTTTTTTTCTACAAAAAGCAACAATTATCCTTCTTTTTTTCTTATTTTTTGGGATAAATTTCATGTAAGCACAGGGACGGTTCTTCTGCTCACTTCCCAACGCTGTGACACCCATTAAAACAAGCAGGGGAACCGTTCCCCTGCTTGCCTCCTGCTTATGTTTTACTTTCCGCAACATTTTTTGTGTTTTTTGCCGCTTTTACAGTAGCATGGGTCGTTTCTGCCGATTTGTTTTTTCTTTATTGTGCTGAGCTTAGTTAATTCTTTTTTATAGGCGGTTAGGTTTGTTTTAGTTACGACGGCACTAATATAGTCTTTGGGGTAATTACTTTTGTAGTAAGAGCTGATTTCTTCTAGTGTTTCAATAGCTTTTTCCAGCCATTCATTGCTGTATTCTTTGTATAATTGATGCTTTTTGTAGTAGGCATGGCTTAGATGTTCGAGGCTGCTTAGCCTTTCCTGATCAGCTAAGGCTAAGGCGTTTGTAAATAATGCCCTTTTTTGACACAAAATGGCATTGTCGAGGTCTTCTTCCTCTAAATAAATGAGGCCTAACTTGTTCAAGCACTGAAAAGTAAGAGTATCTGTTAGACCCTCAGATTCTAGAATGGAATTCACCAGCAGTTTGGCTTCTTTATTTTTTTTCAAAAAACGGTAAGTCTCCGCTAAGTTTAATTGAAGTTCAGACAGCAGCTTTAATTCTACACGCCCACTGTCTAACTGCTGATTGATAACCTGGTTTTGAATCTTTTCCGCCTCTAGTAAAAGCTGCTCTTTGACTTTTTCATTCGAAACAAAACAAGCAAGCTTAAAAGTAGCAACCCCTAAATTATTCTCCATACTCATGGTGATAGGATGTTGGTCATCAACTAGTTCTTTCGTATGTTTAATTAATGTTTTAAAATCCTCCACTATTTCCATTAAAGCTTCTGGTTCAACAGTATTTTTCCTTTTTGTGACTAATTGATGGTTGATCAATTGAAGTTCTTCTAAATCTGTACTTTTATTAGATTCTGTAGCTATCATAGCATTAAGCTCATTCGCTTCCTTGTAGTTTCCATTTTTAAAATAAGCAACAACTAAATTGGAAATGATCACTCTTGTGCTTTTTGTAAACCCTAAGGTTTCTGATAACTCTTTTCCAGTTAAAAGAGTTGAGATGGCCTCACCCAGCCGATGATCACTTAAATACATGATTCCTAAAGAATTTATATTCTTCAAGTAGGAAATGCTTCCAGCTTTATCATTGGCTTCATATAATGATATGATTTGTGTTTGGATCTCAATGGCATCTTCATAAAGTTCATTTCTGTATAAAATTTGGGCGGCATTTTCAAAAATAGTCAGCAAGTCATCTAACGCCTCTTGATAAAGCAAATGTGTATTTTGATTGACGAATTTCAGAATCGTATTTGAGTACTCAAGTGCAGTAAGATATTTCCCATTGTCCAAAAGGATACTTGCTAAATGATTCAGCATTAAGATGGTCAGGAAATCGTCTAATCCTTTTCTCTCAACCGCTAATTTATAGGCCTTTTCTGCATATTCCTCCGCTTTGGTAAAATTATATTGCTCCGTGTAATGCTCTGATATTTCGTAATAGTATCGAATTAATCGTAAATCAATTGAAGGACTATCACTCTTCTCACCATGAGAGCCTGCTTAAAGTGTTAGTATGATTCAAATCGATTCCGGAGCGTCTTCCTTTATTTCCTGAATATAGTTATCAATAACCTTAAAAATTTGGAGATGGATACCTTGCTGTTGTTGCAAATCTTTATCCCTGATAAACCTTAGATAAAGATATTCTTTATAGATAGAATGACCGAATAAATGACTTAACAAACGGGAGTCATTTAAAGCATTTTTATCAGGCAAGTATTTAGCTATCAAACTATAAATGTGTTCCAGTTCCTCCACACCTTGCATCATTTGGCTGGTCATATCACTCTGGTAATTTAACTTTGATAAAAGATTGAAGAATATGGGTTCTTCAAAAAACGAACTATACTCTATTAAATAACTTAAATCCCCAGTACCATTTTCAAACAAATGATTTTTTAATCGGTAGAGCCTTTCTTCGATCACGGCAATCATACATGGTGTGAATTTCTTATATAAAATGGATTGGGTCGTGACAATTTCTTTTTTTTCCCAGTCCTTGAGATAATACTCAATTCTTCTTTCTATCTCATGAACATTCTCTCTTGCCCAAAACCACTTTTGACTAATTGGGTTTCTAATTAAAACCTCAAGACCAGGGTGATTTCCATCTGCAATCAGGTTGATGGCTTCTACCACAAAGAGAGGTTCAATCGTCAAATGATCGTTATCCCTCATAAACCATTTCCAGAGAAGATTTCCAACAGATACAGCATATTCTGAGCTATCAGGAACACCTTCCATAATTAAATCCCGTATATTATCGGAATTGAAGCCTTGTAATGGATATAATAAATCATTTGTTAATTCTGTTAGCTTCTTTAATTCTCTTTCTTTCTCATTTGTTTTTCTGCTTTCTAAATCTGCATTGCGAGTCAGCAGTAACATATAGACTGGAAGATTATCCATTTTAATAGCTTCAATGAGTCGTTGCAGAACAATGGACGAATCCAAGTCAATCCATTGTAAGTCATCAATTATCCATACGACTGTTTTCGATCTCTGCTTCGCTCTTTGCAATACGTTTATGCAACTTTCTACTAGCTCATTTATTATCTCTTCCATCGTCTTTTGTTCTTGTTCATCAAATGCCAGGAACAATTTTTCTTTTTTATGAAATAATCCGTTTTGATATTTTTTTAATTCCATTGAATCTTTTATACTGCCAAGTAAGGCAATCGTATCTCCAATCACACCAAGACTTTGGTCATAGAGCGTTTTCATAATTGCTGCTAAGATCACTTCAGCGTCGGTAGAAAAGTTTAAAATTTGTTTTACCTGATTGATTTTTTCTTCCTGTTTTAATTGAGTGTTCTTTAGTACTTTCATTACTCTTTCTGTTATTGAAGGATCTACTTCTAAGCGGAGATGATCAAGGAAACTTCGAATTTCCGTTAACGATTCTATGATATTAACATTTTCACTTGAAAAATGGGTTTGCATTGCAATTACATCATGATGATCCAAACCAAGCGCAAATCTTCGGGCCAAAGTGGATTTTCCCATTCCCGAGTTACCTTCCACTCTTCTAATGATCGGGACTTTATTTTTACTAACGGTATCTAAATCACTTTGAAGAATCTTTAATGTATCCTCACGGCCAATGAAAACATGGCTATTAATGACTTGATGTTTTAAGCTACTTTCTAAATGATCAATCATATGATAGCGGCTTAAAAACCATCGGAACTTAATCACTTCTTCCGTATTTTCTTCGCGCTTTTCATCAAAATCAATTTCCATAGGATTAAGAGAATCCCAGCAAATAATCGTTAACAATTTACTTTTGACTGTTCCTTTTAGCTGATGCTTTTTCTCAATACCATCCTGTAAAATCCCGATAGATTCATTATCTTTAAACATGCTATAGTATAACTTCAGAAAATGAACATCCGTTAATTGGAGATTTTCGACATTTTCAATATGAATAATAATTTGAGTGGACTGGGACAAATCATATAAAAGACGGATAGCCGCAATAATACAAGTTTCGGCACGATCAAGATACTTTATCTCTTCTTTGAACTTATTTAATGCTTTAATGGCAATGTCATGATTATTCCTTTTTTCTACATTAGACTTAGCCTTGTCATAAGCCATTTGGCCGAGGCTTACGGTAGTTGAAGGTCCGGTTACCCCACTTATAATTGAATGGGCAACACTATTTGCTGCGGCATAGCCAGCCACAAACTTGGAAGCAAGAATGAAGCTGGAAATCTTATATGCATTTAAAGTCAGCCTTCCTATGGTTTCATGAAGCTTCGGCAGCTCTTGTTGATAATGCTCATATGCCGCCTTAATCCAATGACTAAGAAGACTATCCGTTGAATTCGCCTTGTACGATATGATTAAATTTTTGTCATCAGCAATGCTCTCCAAAAACACTGCCATCTCTTGATCATGAACTGCCTTCTCATTTCCGAACAACTCATAAACAAACGGTCTATCTCCCTTTACAAACTCTAAATCTTTTAACAACGACATTTCAAACACCTCCGTCAGAAAACACAGGGATTGATTCCCTTGTATAATGTTAGCACAGGGACGGTTCTACTGCTCAATTCCCACCGCTGGGATCAGCAAAAATACGAGGAGGAGGACTGTCCCCCTGCAAAGGATATTTTGCTATAATGAAAGCATTGTGGTTGGTAATTAGTAACAATAGCGAAGGGGATCAATTATGTTTGACATTTTGGAACAACTACTTACTACAAGCGGCCTAGCAGGAATGTTTGAATTAAAAAAAAGAGATGACAGAACATCTGAACAGATTCCATGGGTAGCGTACCGTGTTAAGCCTAACATCTACAAAATTCGATCGTTTGAGTTATGGAAGAGTGCTCCAAATACCTTTTTTAGAATCTATCATGCTCCAGATATCCATGAAAACTTAAAAGCTATGCTTACTTCCTTACAAGAAGTTAGAAAAGTAAAAAATAATTATGTTGATTACCAAACAAACGATTATGTTGAATTGACAAAATCAATTGTAGATATCCTTTCTTCGGAAGAAATTATAAAAGATAGTAAAGCAACTAGCAGGCATGCCCGCACATCCAAATTTGCAGGACTAGAATTGCCTGACGTTGATACAGAACAAGAAGATGTAATAGGGCAAACTTTCAACTGGAGAGAGGTTATAGCAATATGGGAGGATGATTCTCCAGATAATAAGATTAAAAGAACCTTGAGTCAAAACGGTATATATATACAACGTTCCGAAGATGGAAAAAGCAGATACATAGGAAGTGCATATGGATCCAATGGGATTATTGGCAGATGGATGGCCCACCTTGATTTTCTGGGTAATGCTCAGCATTTAAACTTATATGTTTTAGAAAACGGATATAATTCCATTATTTTTTCTGTAATTGAGTTTATGGAGGGAACAGACTCCGAATTGATCCAAAGAGAGTCGTTATGGAAAAAAACACTTGGAACGGTAAATAAGGGACCTTACAACGGAATACAGTTAAATAAAAATTAAGAGGCATAGGGTATACATTTTAGAGAATTAAAATCACTAGAGGACACATTGTGACGATCCACTTCTTCAAAGTTGCAATAAACCTTTTTCTGGACACAAGGCAGGATCATGGCCACTGCAAAAGTGCCCTTTTGATTGGTCTGCTTAAGATTATCATTTTGAAAGGGATTATTGATTTAGTTAATTAATTCATTACGAAAAGAAGCGAGAATCAACCGCCCCTGTATCTCTATTACCCAGGGGCGCAGGGACCACTGCGCAGGGGGACGGTTCTCCTGCTTGATTTTCCAGATTCAAAAAAGCTCGATTGCCAATAATGCAATCGAGCTTTTTTTTGGAATTGTGCGCAGGAGAACCGTCCCTGTGCTTACTTTATATAGTTCGAAGCGATGTAGCCGATTTCGCCTGTTGAGACTTTCATTACTGGGTACCAGACGTAGTGGTTGGTGATAGCTAGTCTGTTGTCTTGAACTGGTTTGCCGATTATTTTTAATTCATCGTTCGAAGTAACGGGAATCTTGTCTCCTAGTGTAGCAGGAACTAGGCGCAGGCCTGATCCTTCATAGTGGACAATGTCCCCTATCTCGTAAAGTTGATTCGATGGAGTCAGCAGGGATCCTTCCAGTTCATAGGATGTCTTGAGGAACTTGATTCGAGCCCCTAAGTCTGGATTATATTCAAATTCCTCTGGCTTCATATCCAACTTGTCAATATTAGGTAGGACCTCGTACACATTTTCTTTTTCCAATAAGTCATAAACTAATTCCTGATATGCTCCTGTGTTCCTCTCACCCGTTGCTTGCTTAACTGGGCTGTTGGCTTGGACAGTTCCGTTATAAGCCATGATCGCGAAGTACCAGCTTTCCAGGTCTGTTGGGTCATGATCGTTAATTTTTGGCAGGTCGGAACGATCGTAAAAGTTTTTCATTAAGAATTTTACGCCTGTTTCAATATTGTACTTGATGTCATACTTCAATCTGTCGACATCATAGCCTGCTGTGTTGGTGATTTGCATGATGCCGATTCCTTCACGGCCATCCTTCTCTGTTCTAACTAAGGGTTTGCCATCTAAAAACTGGGTCCAGGCACTTTCTTTTTCAGCGACTGCTTTTACAATTTCAGGCGGGATTTTGTTTCCATTTTCCCTAACCACTTCAGTAATCAAGCAATTGATCGTCTGGCGGTCCGGATTGACCGTCGATGTTGGATCGTAGTCGCATGCGCTGTCATAAGAAACTATTTTCTCTACTTCAGCCTTTTTGCCAGAGGCATCTGCTGCTGTGACCATAATCTTATTTTCACCCTCTGCCAGGTAAAGCGGATAGGAACCGTTTTCGCTTTTTTTGATTGCTGTTCCATTGAGCTTCACTGAAACAGAATATCCTTCTACACCTTCTACTTTTACCATAATAATAGGTTCAGTGGCCATACCGTCTTCTGGGATGCCAGTGACTAAAGGCTGAGGAATTTCATTGGCAGTTTTTTGAATAGCATTGAAGAGCAGCTTAGCAAACTCTCCGCGTGTTATATTCTGGTTAGTGCCAAACAGGGTATCACTTTTCCCTTTAGCAATTTCAGACTCAGAGAGTGCGTCAATATAATTGTCGAAAGCGCCTCCATCTGTAAAAGGAGAATCCTTTGTGGCGTCCGGAATATTGTAGGCATTCACCAGGATTTTGGCCATTTGCCCCCTTGTAAGGTTACCGCCTGTATTAAACTCAGTTTTGCTTACTCCATCAATGATCTTTTTTTCATAAAGAGCGTTCACGGCGCCCTTATACCGGCCCGTAGCATCAGTAAAGCCAGCATCAGGTGCATTTTCAGTATCCAATTCAAGAGCCCTGGCAATGATGAGCGCCGTCTCTCCTCTGGTGATGTTCAGGATCGTGCCAAAGTGTGTTTCTGTTTTCCCATTCACAATATCATTAGCAGAAAGATATTCAACCGACGCAATATAGTGGCCGGAAACATCGTCAAAGCGCATTTCTTCCGCAAACGCACCAGGTGCCGCAACCCCCGTCATAATAACCGCTGCCGTACCAGCCGCTACCAGCCTCTTCCGCATAGATTTATAGATTGACATAAAAAAATTCCCCCTTAGATGATTTTCATAAGTATGTATTGAAACTTAACGCCCCAAAAACCAGACATTTACACTCCATCTATAAGTCTACTAGATTTTCCTGGAAAATGGAAGAATTAGAAAAAGATGCAGAGGGACGGTTCTAGTGATTGATTTTTAAAATAAACAGACACCATCTATGCTAGTAGATGGTGCCTCATTCGTTTATGCTATTTAGTGAAGCGAGATTGGTCAGCTCTAAAAGTGATCAGGAGAACCGTCCCCGTGATTGTTATCTTATCACGGAAGTATATTCGTATGTTTTTCCTGACTCTGTTTGGATTGTGTATTTTGCTGTATTGTATTCTGAGTCCCATAGTCCACCGTATTTGAATGAGATGCTCATTCCGAATTGGTTATATGGCGCGATTTCGGTTGGAATCCCGCTTGATATAAGCCTGTCTTCTGTGTAATCTGCTTGTCTTGATGATCCCTCGTATATTTCTACACGCTTAACTGTTACGGTTTCATCACTCATGTTATAGAATGAGGTGCTTACACCTTGAATTACACCATTTATTACAACTGAACCATAAGAGTTGAACTGAAGTTGCGGGCGATCTGTTACTTCAATTTTAATTACAGCCGTTTTTCCGTTTTCTAAAGTAGCAGTGATGTCCGCTGTACCCTCAGTGACGGAAGTAACGAGCCCATTCGCATCAACAGTAGCGACATCTGTGTTATCCGAGCTCCATGCTACATTGAAGTCTGCTGCTTCTGAAGGGTTAATAGTTGCCTTTAGCTGATATTCCTTATTCGTTTTCATTGTGGCTTGAGCAGCATCGAGTCTGATAGTTGCTGCATCGAAAATCAGCCCTTCCAGCTTTTGTTCCGCTGCTTCCAGCTTGCTTAGCCCTTCGATTGTCAATTCAGCATCCAGCTTTAGTGCTTCGTTCACGTTAGCTCTTGCTTCATAGATAGCTTGCTTGTCTTCTAGTGTAATTGTTTCAGGCAAGGCTGAGATTGCTGCTTCAGCTGCTGCCTTCGCGTTAGCGATTTCGATTTTTTTAACTGCATCGTTGATTGCTGATTTTGCAGTTTCCAAGCGTGTTGTCAGCGTAGCGATATTTTCATCGTTTTCCGGCAGGGCATCAATCGCCGCTTCAGCATCAATAGCCAGTTCTTTTGCCGCGTCTACCAATTCTTGCGTTGAAAGGTCTTTTGTTGATTCTTCAAGGGCTGTTACAGCTTTATCGGCCACTTTTACCAAATCAACATAAGTTACGACTTGTTCTACGACAGTCTTATTGCCCGGAACGTCAACCACTGTGATAACAATGGTGTTCTTTCCTTCTTCAAGCGTTAAAGCAGTTACATCGCTTACTGTCTCACCGTTTAAAGAAACCTCTACTAGTGCACCTTGTTCAGCTTCAAACTCAAGTGGGAGAGTAGCGTTATTTACTACCACAGGAATCTCAGAAAGAGATAGTGAAGGCGCAACTGTATCCAGAGTGACTGTTTTTTTTACAGTAGTCTCTACACCAAATGATGTAGCTGATACCGTGATTGCGTTCTCACCTTCCACTAAAGTGATATCATAAGTGCCTTCTTCGTTCGCAGGCACTTCTTCGTTATTGAGAAGCACCTTCACGACGGATCCTTCAGAAGCTTCTACGGAAAGAGTCTGATTAGCTTTGTTTGTAATCAAGCCGTCATTGATCCCGAAAACTGTGAGTTCTGGCTTTACCACATCACCAAATTTATTGATTGTTTTGTATAAAAGAACCGCAAATTCACCACGCGTAATTTCATTGTTTGTGCCAAACATATCGGCGCTCTTGCCACCAGTGATACCTGCTGCATATAAAGCGTTAACATATTCACCGAAGACTCCGACCGCATCTTTAAAAGGAGATTTTTGGTCCGCTGCAGGAATATTGTAGGCTTCTACGAGGATTTTCGCCATTGCTCCGCGGGTTAATGTTCCGTTCGGTTTGAATTCAGTTTCGCTGATTCCATTGATGATACCATCTGCAAAAAGTGCATTTACTGCTGGTGCATAACGTCCTACGTCAGTAAAACCAGCGTCTGCTGCTTTATCCGTGTCGGCATTCACCGCCCTGGAAATGATGACTGCTGTATCTCCACGCTTGATGTTATTGTTTGTGCCATAAGTGGTAGTGGATGTTCCATTAACCACTCCATTTGTGTAAAGGTATCCAACCCCATTCGTATAGTGGCCGCTTACGTCCGTAAACGGAAGCTCAGCCGCCGCTGCAGCCGGAGCAGCAGCCGTAACCACTATAGCAGCCGCAGTACTCGCAGCTAAAAAGTGACGCAATGCATTCTGATGTCTCTTCATGATGACTCCCCCTGTTATGTATGTAATACGTTTCACTTGCTTCTCCTACCAATGTAGGATTACAAGACTATTACAAGTCTAACAAACTATTAACACAAACAATCATGCCAATTTCTTCATTTAGTGAGCAGAGGGACGGTTCTAGTGTAAGCCCGTATTCAAACAACGCATATAAAATGAGAGGCACCTCCGGTACGATAAACGTATCTAATTGAAGGAGGTG
>ENA-ORXC01000943-ORXC01000943.1-marine-metagenome-genome-assembly--contig:-NODE-943-length-18486-cov-11.908306_pt1 | contig 18486 bp, 12 predicted proteins | sample MGYA00237865_ERZ511478 | MGnify/ENA metagenome assembly ERZ511478 | reverse complement strand
TGTAGCCCCGGTGTGGCCCACCCTCCCAGCGGCGCATTGGGGGCACCCCCCTCTGGCGGGTGCGTGCTGGCCGCTTTCTCAGCCCCAAATCCAATCGTGGCGGCCAGATCCGCCGCTGATTGGTGCGCCAAATTGCTGAGCAGGACGCCCAGGGCGCCCCCTGGCGGCTGCAATCGTTTTCATGAATGTAGCCCCGGTGTGGCCCACCCTCCCAGCGGCGCATTGGGGGCACCCCCCTCTGGCGGGTGCGTGCTGGCCGCTTTCTCAGCCCCAAATCCAATCGTGGCGGCCAGATCCGCCGCTGATTGGTGCGCCAAATTGCTGAGCAGGACGCCCAGGGCGCCCCCTGGCGGCTGCAACCGTTTTAATGAATGTAGCCCCGGTGTGGCCCACCCTCTCAGCGGCTCATTGGGGGCACCCCCCTCTGGCGGGTGCGTGCTCGTGGGTAGTCCTGTTTTGGCGGACGGGCTTGTTCAGTCTGGTTCGTTTGCCCGCACCTGAGCTGGTCACCGCCGCGCTTTTCTCGCCGTCATCGCGGTGGTCATCCTCCCTCCCCTCCATCGACGTCCGTGCGCCGTGTTTGCTCGGAGCGCTGCATGTTCGCTACCACCGCTTCGTTTTACCTCCCACCTCGCTCCCCATTCTATTTTTTTGAGGGACCACCCCTCCTCACCCCGTGGCGACTGCTGCTCTTGTCCCATTGTTGCTGCCATTTTTTCTTCGCTCTGATGAGCGCTGGTGTTATTGGGCGCCCGCTTCACGTTTGGCGGCCGGCATGCCGGACGGGGAGCCCCGCCGCAAGCCGCGTTTTCACGCCCCCGTTGTCGCCCGTTATGCCGGGGGCGACGCGTCGTCACCGGCCTTCGCAGCTCATCTGGCCTCACTGCCGGTGGCCGGCGTCGGCACCGTGGCCAGGCGGCACGTGGCTGGCTGCAACTGCGTGCCGGTGGATGTTGCTTGGGATAAGCGTGCTCATGTTGGTGGTCCGTCTGGCTCGGCAGCGGCTGCGGGCTCGTCGGCGGCCGCCGCCGCAACGCCCGCCAGTGCTCCCGCTCGAACGCGTCGGCGGACGGCGGCGGCGGCCGCACCATTGGAGGACCCTGCTCAACCGGACGGTGGACTGGAGGACACCCTTGCTGCCGCCGCAGCTGCTCCCGCCGCTCCTTTGCGGCGTCACCGACGTGGTGTACGTCGCGTGGTCGACTCGCACGCCAAGGAGGTCCTCGGCGCGTGTGTCCGCAGTGCTTGCGGGCTACCGTCGTCTACTGCCGTCGGTAAGGGCTCGTTGCCTGTGTCGGCCGTGCTCGTTGGAGACCCGCAGTCGGGGTCTCGTGCCATCCTGTTGCGGGTCGGTGTTGGAAAGAACGACAGCTGCATCCTGTGGGCATCTCGTCGAGGCGGGCTTCTATGCTCGTGCTTTGCGGGCACGCAGAACGCGCTCTTCCTGTCGGCATCTTCGCGCAGTACGACGTGTCAGCACACGACGGCGTTGCGGTCGTGCTTGTCCGACGCCAACATCCCCTTTACCAGATTTTGGACGCGCATGCACCTGGGCTCCATGGCGGCGGACTTTGCTGTCAAAGAGCAGCTCGGGTCGTCGCTGGTGTGGGTTGTGCTCTACCGCTCCGTCTTCTCGTTGGTGTCGTTCTCGGCGGCCAATGCGGCGACGTGCATTGCGCCCAGCTGTCGTCGTTTCCGGTCCCGGTGTGGTCATGTCACATTTGTGCGTCCTCTTCACGACGACCATCGGGCAACGGCGGCGGCCGGCGACGCGATGGGAAACACCACGCGCTCTGCATCTTACAAGACGGCAGTGCGGGCGGACCAACCTCCTGCAATTGACGATGTGCCGGATGACGATGTGGGTATTGAGAGCGCGCCGTGCGACACGGCACGGAGCTCGACTGACGCAGCTGAGGCGGCCGTCTCCGCACGTGTGCGTCGAAACATGCTCCCGTGTGCAGGGGAGATTGAGAGTGGCGACGTTTGGGCGAGGACGGCGGACTGGCGGGGCCTCTTCTTACGTCGTGCATCCGGCAGTGCTGCTGGCCGGGCAAATCACCTCGCGACGCTGAAGGGCATCATGGAGGTCATGGGGGACGCCGGTCAGGTCCACCACTTGCGGCAGCCAGAGGTCGAGTCGTATTGCGGCAGTTGTGGGCGTCGGCGGGACGAGCAGCACGTTGTCACTAAGGAGGCCGCAGTGCTTTATACACACCACCCGTCCGCGCCTGCCATGCAAGTATGTTCGTTGAGTTTCTCTTGTGTTCGTTGTGTGTCTGGGTTCATTTTGTTGGCGTCAGTGGCAGGCATGTCGTGAGGTGGGTGAATGTCGTGGCTGACATGGGTGCCTTGCTGTTTCGCGCGGTTCTGTCCTTTTTGTGCCTGCACTGGTCCTCTGGCAGCTCATCATCGGTCGATGGACGTGCGACGGACCGGGGTGCGGCCGCCAGGTGGAGTACGATGGCGCCGCCGATGGCCTTTTCGCTTTGAGGCGGCGGGACAAGAGGAGGCGCTGGGTTGTCTTCACTCGAGCGTTGCTGGACAAGCTGTATTCCTACATTATCACAGCTCGTACGACCTACACGGCCGCCACCCGGCACATGTCTTCCGATGTGTTTTGCTTCAATTTACGGCGCCAAGACGTGGTTAAGCTGGGCACGGCGATGCTACGGACGTTGGTTATCCCCCCCGAGTCGGCCATCTGCTCCTTGTGCGGTCCCAACCCCAAGTTCGTTGTGATCGACGGGCAAGCTCTGGGCTGCTCCGACCCTGACGATGCAAACCCCGCGCGGCTGGAGGAGGAGTGCCCAGTGCTGGACATCCCGGCCTCGTCGCTGTGCGTGATCGCCGCGCCCCCTCTACGAGCCGTCATCACCAAGATCTTGCGGTCGTCGGCGCCACTCACTGGCCCACAAGTGGTGCTGATGAAGTCGTGGCACGAGCTGATCTCCATCAACGACAAGGCCTGCGTCGAGACGGCGGCGGCGCGCGTTTTCTTCCGGTTTTTTCCCTTGGCGGCGAATGCGGCCGCCAGCAGCGCTGCTGGCAAACGGGCGCCGCAGTCCTCCCCCGTCGGCAAGGACGACGCCCCACAAACTGGTGGCCTAGAATCCAGGCTGCGAAAGGACGAGGATGGCAACGTCACGCTGGGTGGCAAAGGCACGCCAGTCAAGGTTGCAGCAGAGACATGGCGCGACCGCGTCGGCATCTGCTCGCCGGACTTTAGGCGGTTCCCCAAGAGCGATGATGGCGCGTGGCTACACGTGCGCCCCTTCCTACAGGCTCTGTTGGGGGAGACAGTGTCGGGCATGTTTGCCGGGCATGACGAGGCCGCGGTGCGCCTGCTCTCCAACTCGCTTCGTTTGCAAGGATCCGGCAAATGGCGGGACGTCTCCGCGGCCATTGACGGCGTCGGGTTTTTGACCAACTTTATCGGCTGGTTCGCTGACGACGTTGACGCGGACGTCGAGTTCCGGATGGCCTTGGGGCTCGTGCTGCTACGCGCGGTTGACATGGAGGTGGCGGTGGACGAACTGTTCGCCAGCGCGGCTAACAAGAAGGAGAATGTGGACCGCGGCTTTGTGAACGCCGAGTACTGCCGGAAGTGGGGTGGAATGCCAACACCCGCCGACTACCGCGGCTGGCGGGAGAAGCAAGAGGCGGGCGGGCTCGACCTCGACGACCCCCTGGTGAGCTACGAGTCGTTTCCGGGCCTGGAGCGCGTGCGACCGGGCATTAAGGACACCGCCGCCAAGCTACGGCGCGTAGGCTACAAGGGTAAGGACCGGCATGCCGCCGACGTGGAGGGCGACGGGGACGCCTGCAACAAGGCGTTCTCTATCAAGTGCGGCTTGACCCAAGGCGTCTTTAATGTGGTGTGCCCCCACGTCGTGACGCTCGGCTTCCGCTGCCTCTTTCGCGCGGAGAGCGTGGGCGAGGCTCTCTCCATCGTCCTGGAGCGCTTCCCCAAGCTTCCGGAGGTCATCTTCTACGATGTCGCATGCAAACTCGACAAGAATGCTCTACGTCGAGTGCGCCCCATCCTGCGCGCCCACGGCGTGCGGTGCATCCTTGATCGTCCTCACTCCATCACGCACACGTGTTCACCCATCTACATGCCGGATGAGAGCCTGGGCTCCACGGCGGGTGTGGCCACCCAAGCCGCCGAGGTGTCGCATTCAATTGCGGTGGCCAACCGTACGAGCTTGGCCTACATGCATCCCTCGACGTACATGTTGCACAAGATGATGCAGGTGGCGCTGATGAATGTTCGCAAGCTGCAGCGCCTGGCGTCGGACAACGTCGCCGGCGAGAACGACCACGTCCCGCTCGCGCCTTTCTTCCACTCCCACATCTCGCGCCAGTGCCAGCGCGGGTCAAGCTGCAGCTGTGCAGGTGCCCGTGCGGACGACAATTCGGTGGAGCACAAGTCGGCCGACCCCGAGGCCGCCGTCGTGGAGAGGGGTGAACCACCCGCAACGCCGGCGCAGCTGGTCGACACGACGGCGTGCTCTGGCGCAGGTGATGTACCTGCGGATGAATCCAGCGACGACCGCGGCGTCGGGTCTGCAACTGCCGTCGATCGACGTCTTCTCCTTCGTCCAGTCGGCCACATTGGTGTCGATGCCACCAACGTGCACGGCGATGCGGCAGTTCATCTCGCCCCAATGAGCACACTTCCTCTCCCGGGTGTTTATGCGGATGCATTGGACGCGTTGGTCGCGGACCGGCCACCAACTGCTGTTGTCCGGACCGTCAACAAGGCCAAGATCACTTTGACGGTGTTCGACTACACTCGGCTGCAAGGCGCATTGTGGCTCAACGACGCGTTGATGAACTCTTTCGTGGGGCTCATCAACCACCGCGGCCAAGTCGTCCACGCCGAGCGGGCACGGGGTCTTGTCGGCAACGGCGGGCTGGCACTCGTGGACGTGCCTCGTGTCTTCATGTTCAACACCTTCTTCTTCGGGCGATTGCGGGAGCGCGTGGGGTGTTACGACTACGCGGGCGTGCGGACGTGGGGATTCAAGAACGGTCTTCACATTGGCGAGGTCGACAAGGTGCTCATCCCCGTCAATGTTGAGAACACCCACTGGGTACTCGTCGTCGTCGACGTGCGTGCACGCAGCTTGCTGCTCTATGACTCCCTCTTCGGCGGGGACAGGGCCTCGGTGGTTGACACGATCCGGTGCTGGCTACGGGACGAGGTCGTCGATCGGCTCGGCGAGGAGGTGGCGCTTGAGTGGGGCGTCGAGGAGTGGGTATTGGCGCGCAACGACGGTCTACCGAGGCAGCACGACTCGGGCAGCTGTGGCGTGTTTGTGATGGCGGCTGCGGATTGCTTCTCTCTGGGGCTCCCGGCTGCATTCTCGCAAGATGACGTGAGTGTACTGCGGCAGCGCATGGGCTTGGCTCTCTTTGTGGACAGCCTGATTGTGGCCGACCCAGGGTCGCAGCTCCCACTTGACGTGGACGCTGACACGGAGACCGACTAGTTGTTCTTGGTGGAGCTGCTCGGACGCGCCCTTGTGCCTTTCCAGCCTGGCTGTGGGCAACTGTTGGTAGTGAGCACCGGCCGCTATGGACGCATTGCTTCTTGTTGCTTCTCGGTGGCGCGTTAGGAACGAGTTAAAGTTGCTTGTCTTTTTATCAGCTTTTCCTCTTCACCAGCAGCTCGTTATGGTTGTCGAAGTGAGGGCAACACAATAGGAATGAAAAGCGGCAATCTCGTTACCCCCGCCGTGGATGATAACCATACTCTCGTTCGCACAACACCCAAGAGCTCGTGTTGTCGTGACAAATGCGATTGGTGTCGTATGCAGCACAGGCACTTGTACAATCGTGAACCGCCATCACCATACAGTCCCCATGTCCCACGGGGAGAACGCGCGGCTCGTCCAATGTCCAAGCACCAAGCGCGGTAGCAATAACTGGTGACACAATGGCGCGCGGGCAGCCGGCTAGCCATATGGCCACGACATGTAAGAAGATGACGTGAACGCCTGGCTTTCCCGGTCTCTTGCAATCTGCCATGTACTCTTCGTGTGCCTGATGCGCCTGATTTGGTGCAAGGCGAGTGGGAACCTCCGGGGGCTCACACATCTCGTCCCACCAGTATCCATTTGGACACTGGCGAATGCAGGGGGGACAGAGATGGAAGGGGTGCTCAACATGATAATGGGGGAGAGATGTGAAAGGGAGCTAGAGAGCATCAGCCGTGTCAGAAGGAAAGCAGGCATCCAGCCCGGGGTAAAGCTACCACAGAAGAGTTGCATGCCAATAACGCACCCCGTGCAGGTGTGAGGTTCTTCGCCCAGCACGTGACAGCGCACCCAAAGTAACAAATAAGAACGGATGGAAGACGCACTCCCGCCGCACTCTACTCTCCATCCTAGTAGTTGCGCCACTCCCCTCGACTGACGGGCGTTCGTCGCTGGTCGGACTGCTGTAGCCTCCCTCTGCCCAACTCCCCCATCCAACCCACCAGTCATCGAGGCCACTGGCACGATCGCCTGTGATGTAACGGCGGCCAGCTCTGCAGCCGGTGCCAGCCCCGCCACGCACAGGGTGGGAACAACTGGCGACGAAAACGCCAAGCAGACGTCCTGCAGGAGGCGTGGGTCAGTGTCACCGCCGTCGAAGCAGCCCAACGAGAATGGGCGGCAGCGGTGACCGTGGGGCGTGAGAACAGCGCGGCGTGGGTTGGTCTCCCCACGCATGAGGCACCGCGGGCTGCGGAAGCGGCTGGGAAGAGCGCTGCAGTGACCCAAGGGCAGCAAAGGGGCGGTCTCCCGGAACCCAGCCCCCACGACCAGACACCCCGTATCGGCAGACGCGGCTGCGACACCGCCGCCAGAGATGCCCTGGACGCAGGTCAAAAATCGCCCTCAGAGACCCCCCAGGCATCGGTTGTGATCCACCCCCCTCAGGAGCACTTCCAAGGCAGCCCCGTTCAGAACGCCCAAAACAGGCGGTTGGCACGCAGACGACACTGCCGCCAGACAGTCGATTGATCGTCCACCACCCGATGTTCAAAAAAATGTGGACGAAATGCCGTTCCTGCGAGGTATGTTTTTGGAATGGCGATTCGGCAGCGATCAGAATACAGAACAGAATCTCCGTTGCTGGACCGTTGCAACCATCGACGGGAGGCGCCACGCGCGGCGGTTGAAACAAGTGGACTGAGACATGGTTGCGTCGATGTCAGAAGTGTCGACAGAATTGCCAACCCACACAGTAGTGAAAATATATATTCACTGAATCTCGTGTTTACTTGGGCCAAAGGGTGATGGGTGATACTGGGTGGATGTTGCGTGGGGATCAAGCCCACAGCTCGGTCGATGTTTGCATGAATTTGAGCTGCAGTTTTGTGAGTTCGAGAGAATGCCATCTCCGAGTGCTTATCGTTCATAATGAATGTGTCAAACCCATGATTTCACTCATTCATCGGTCATGGAGCGTGTCAGTCCGCGGGAAAAGAGCCCGCGCAACCCCCCCGAAGGCCCCATGTCGCGTCGGTTGCGGTCGGTTATTACCCCATGCTCCCCGACCTGCTCGCCGCGTGTTGGCCACCGCCGTCTGTGTTTGAGCTAGGCGTTGGTCCCTTTTAGTTGTGTGTGTGCTCGCCTACCACTTGCTTGTGACACTCGCGAGCGCACTGGGAGCACGTGCGCAGGCCGCCTTTGTCCGGGACCGCGTTCGGGTTCCTCGAGTTTTCTGGCGGGGTGCTCTCACGGGCTGGCTGTCTGCCGCCGTCTGTCGGCGCCCAATGGCTCTTGGGGCATTGAGAGAGCCCGTTCCCCTCCCCCTCCTTGGTATCATCTCCCCCCTCACTTCTATCCTCCTCCGTGCGTCGGACGAGTCGGCCATTGCCCGCCAGTTGTTGGCCCTGCAGCCTGGCGGCGTGTTGGCGTGTTGTGCGTTTCCAAGCTCCGCGCCAGCCACTTGTTGGCTGACGGACCCCACGGCCATTGACGTCGTGACCGACGGCTCGCAGTGCACGCCGGCTGGCGCTGTGGTGGGCGGCTCGGCAGGCTGGATGGCTGTGATCTCTCACGGCTCCCGTTCGTGCTTTGAGATTGACCGGTCGGGCGTCGGCGGCGTGATGCGACAGCTGCGGTCAGTGACGTCGATGCCGTGTGTCGTGGCGCTGTTTGCGGCTGGGCCTGATGCCTATTTGTGGCTGGCCGGCGACTCGGCGGCGTCGATGCTCGAGCTGCTCGTGGCGACTGCCCACTCGACCTCGTCGGCAGCTGGTCTGCCTGGTCGTCGGTTGCTTCCCCCTCCCTCATCGTGCCCCCAAACCCCCAAGGTTAAGAGCGTTCCGCCTCGGACAAGCCCACCCGTTCGTGGTACGGGCGCTCCTTTATTCGTTTCCGTGCCGATGGACAAGTGTGTCGTTCCAGCCGTGGCGTCGTCCTGCGAGACGCGGGGCGGGGCAAGTTCATCACGGGCGGGTCCGGGGCAGCTGGGGTGCTTTGTGGGCAGCTGTGCAGCGTCGGGCGCGTCCCCGAGGCGTGGAGCCACTGGTAAGCGTCGCACGCCAAGTGTGTCGACATGCCGGTCCGCCTCGGCTCTCCCTCCATCACCTGCAATGTCTGGGAGGGGTGGCTTTTGGGCGGGCCCGCTTGGCGCCTCGCCGCCGCCGTCGTCTGGCCGTGGCGTTGGACACGGCGCGAGACGTGGGCGCGCGTGGAATGGGAGCGAGGGCAGCAACCCCCCCTCCCCTAAGCGGCGGCGGCTGGACGAAGCGGGCGGACCCTCGGCGGCGCTCAACCCGGCCGGTGTCGGACAGGACGGCATGGATGGTTTGTTTTCTTTTTCCGGCATCCACGAGTCGGTCAAGGACTCTGTCGCGGCCTGGGAGGACGATGACGTGGAGGAGGCGTTGCGCCGTGACGCGGCGCTGTGCGCGCGGCGACAAGTGGTGCCGACCGACGATTGTGATTCCTCTCGGTGTTCGACCATCATGGTGGCAACGCGCGCTCCGGCTGGCGTCTGCTCTGTGCCTGTCTTGGACACGACCGCCGGTAATGGAGGCGGCGCTCTTGTCGCCCGCGGCGGGTCCAATGCGGTCGCTGCTGACGCCACTGCCGACGCCGCCCCTCCCCCTCAAGGTTCGCTCACCCATATGGCCGCCAACCAGTCCTGGACGTTGGTGTTTGCGCGGCTGTTTCAGAACGGTGTGAGCACCTTCATTAGCGGTGGCCCCGGTGTCGGGAAGTCGACCTTTTTGTGCTGCTTTACGAGCTTCTTGCGCAGTCGATTGCCGCAGCCTGGTGCCGTGGTTGTGGTGGCGCCCACCGGCAGCGCCGCCAAGACGGCCGAGGGGGTCACTTTCCACTCTTTTTTTGGCTTCCCCAAGAACTACAAGATGCAGGGCGCTGACCCGGTGCACGAGGCGGCGCACTTGCTCTGCCAAGATCGATGGAACCTCATCGCCCGGCGGCTGGCCAAGGTCGAGGTGCTGCTGCTGGATGAGATCTCGATGGTGGCGGCTGACAAGCTCGACGTCATGTACGAGCTGCTGCGGCAGTCACGCCGGCAGGGCTCACCCTCGTTCGTGGTCTACACCTTCGGTGACTTTTTGCAGCTCAAGCCGACGATTGGCGCGCTGGCCTTCACCGCGCGGTGCTGGCGGCCGCTGTTTGGGGACGGTATGCTCGAGTTGACTCGTGTCCACCGTCAAGGGCAGCCCGACTTTGTGCAGGCCATCCGCGACGCTCGGCTGGGGCGGTGCACGGACTTTGTGCAGAAGCTGATGGACGAGTGTTCCGTGGACGACGAAGCGTACAAGGCGCTCGAGTGCACGGTGCTGCATCTGATGCCGCGCCACAACGACGTCATTGCACACAATGCCAAGTGCCTGCTGCGATTGTGCCCGGGCGACCGGCCCCAGGACTTCGTTGCTGTCGACAGCGTCAAGGCGGACCCGAACCGCGACCGCTCGCTACGCGACCCCGACGTGCACAATGTCTCCCCCTACTCCCGAGACGCCGCCTTGCTCGACTGCATTGCGCCGCTGCGCGTGCAGCACTGCCGTGGTGCGCGCGTTATGCTGGTGTGCAACAATTTACTCGCCATCGGTCTCTTCCATGGCAGCATCGGGAATGTGCGCGACTACGACTGTGACGGCTCCCCTGTGGTGCGCTTTGAAAACCACCAAGTCGTGGCGGGTACGCGGGTGGGGACGCACGGTGTTCGAGACGCAGGCGTGGACTGGATCGAGGTTGTTTGCCCGCCGGTTGACTTTGAGGCCCGTATTTTTTCTTGCCCTGGTGCTTTGGCGGTGCGTCGGCAAGTTCCTTTTGTGCTGGGGTGGGCGATTACGGTCCATCGGTCGCAGAGCTTGACGCTGACGGAGGCTGTGCTCGACGTGGGGGAGGCGTTTGGCGCGGGGATGGTTTTGGCGGCCATGAGCCGGGTCTCCGACAAGCGGAGAATGCACGTCCGGTCGTTTTCCGGCAGTCGCTTGCTTGCCGACCCGGAGGCCTTACGATTTTACCGCGTGAGCATCCGTTGGTAGCAGGTAGGATAGGGAATACACGGGCTCTTTCCTTTCTCATCCTTGAACAATGTGTCAGACTGGATGCTCCTCCTTGCTTTCCTGCTACGACCGTGGACAGCTTCTAGGAGTAGAGAAAAAGAGACAGAGCTCGATATTTATTGTGCTGCTAGATGGCCATGACATCCCGGTCACCCAACTCCGACACATCCCCATCTGACCCTGAACAGGGCAGCAGAAAGCCTAGAGAGACAACCGAGTTTTCAAGTAGTGGAGGCTGACCAAGTGCGGTCTGCAGTCGGCCGTGCTCAGTATGGCTCATGGCTCCGTGGCAGTTAGTCGGGACACCGACGCTTGTGAAGCAAGCACGCTGGCGGCAATGGGTTGCCGATCCTCAGCTGATGGCAGCCGACTTGCCGGGTCATGCGGAGCGGAAGCTGATGCCCCAACGGGATGGGGACCGACAGTCGGCACACAGGCAAGAGAATCAGTCATGGAGTGAGAAACAAAAGGCAAAGAAGGCGCGGCGCTGTCAACCGAGGGTGTAGACAAGCTCAAACCGGAAGGCCCGCCGGCCGCCCCATCTTGCCCGAGTGCCAAGGGCAGCTCAAGCGCACGAGGGACGCCGACATGAGCCGCTGCAGACGCGGCGCCAAAAGAAGCACTGGCTCCCACACGAGCAGGTGATGGGGGACCGGCAAGTGTGCTGCCGGTTGCAGAGTCGTCCACAGGTGATAGCTTGGCACGTTTTCCTCCCCGGTCCCGGGAGGATGTCGGCCCCACCCGCCGGGAAGCGACACGAGGCCGTGGCGGCAAAGCACCAGCAGCACGAGCTCGGGCGGCAGCGGTCATAGGAGACGGAGCCACAGAAGGGCAAGGACGAGCACGAGCGGAGGGCGGAGCTGACTCGGCGGACGACCGAGTTTGACGACGGATCTCAATGCGTTTGGCCCGGCTGGCCACGACCTGCGCGGTCTTCTCAGCCCGCAACAGCTCGTCAATTTCCCGCTGTCGCTGCTCCTTGGTCGCCTCCCACTCGCGCTCGACGCGCTGCGCAGGTGGTCCGGCGGAAGAAGCACCGCCCGCCGATGCCACACCTGATCCACCGACCAACCACTCGTCGCCAGTGTCGTCGCCATCGTCCGATCCGTCGTCACTCTCCACAGCACCGTCCTGTGGTGTTGGTGACTCCTCCAGCCCCGCCGTCTCGAAGTTGTGGCACGCGGCGACCACCAGCGGCGACACTTGTCGAGCAGGCGACCGACCCGCAAGCGCCAGGTGCTTCAAGATGGAGCAGAAAGCGTCCTCCCACGTCCCGACTACCAGCATACATGCCACGGTGGTGGGAAGCGGGGGCTTGTGATGGGCGCCCATGCGGCCGACCTCGACGACCGCTGGGAGCATCCCCTTCTTGAAGTATCGTTGCGACTTGGTCGCCATGCTGCAGATGATGGGGTTGACCGCGCTCATGTCCACCGCGATGGCCCACTTGCCCGAATGCGTGGGGCGACCGGCGTGAGAGTTGTTTGCCACCGACCCGGCAGGTGGCATGCGGCCAGGCTCCCCATCCGCCACTTGCCATGTCGGCCAGAACCGCGCGAGGAGCGCGCGCACTGCGGGCCACCCGGTCGCAACGTTCTTCTTCACCGCCTCGGCCTCGTTCGACTGTTGGCTGTGATGTAGGCGAGCCCAGCACAGGAGGCCGTCGCACAAGAGGCGGCGGAGAACGTCCTTGGCATCCGTGCGTTGGGAGACGGAAGTGAGCACCTCCTTGATGCAGCGGATGGCAGTGGTAGACGGCGCGAGCGATGGTTGCGAGTCGGCACGTGTGCTCCTGGTAACGGCCACAACCTCAACGACGAGATCGTCAGGGGGCGGGGTGCGTCCACCAGAGGCGTCGCCCGCAGTGCGACGCGCGATAACGAGCCCGCCCTCCTCTGGCACCAGGTCGTCGCCATCATGTGCAGTAGCGCCGGCGCTGCTGCGGAGCAACGAACCACCGAGAGGAACGTCAAGGTCCCCATCCCCATCACCCGTTCCGTCCCGCTCGTCCTCTTCACCAGTGTTGACGACGACGGCACCATTTGCTCCCGCGTCTGCTTCTGTTGATGCACCGCCAACTGCTCCAGGCAAACCGTGACGAAGACAAGTTCCGCCAATGGGCACGTCCGTCTCGTCGCCACTTGCACAGGATGGGGCCCTCGGATTTGGTGGGGCCCCGGCGCCGGAGAGAGGTGCCTTGAGCCGCAGCCGTTCGAGCTGGAGCGCATTGGCATCGGCTAGAGCATCGAGCTCCTTGTGCCGGTAAGCGTAGGAAAGCCCGACGTTGACGATACGGCTCGAGTGCTCGTCCTCGTCCGAAAAAAAGCCCAGGCGGTCGTGCACTCGGATCCATCTATGATGCGGCGCGTGCAGTGGGTTGTCGGGTAAGCACATGCGGCTGATGGCCGTGTGCAGCGCCGCGCCGGTGGGGCTCAGGTGCTCGTCCAGCGTTGTGGCAATCTCATAAAACGTCTGCAGCTGCCGCCCCAGGAAGGCCACCTTCGTGTTGTTGGTCAACCCCAGCGACCGGAAGAACTCAAGATACTCATCCCGAGCAGCGGGCGCAGCCGTGTCCACGCTCCCCATGGCCTGTAGAAAACCCACCAATGCCAAAGAGAGGAGCCATACAGATCAGAGGACGATGGGTGCCGAGGTCAGCTAGACGCTCAATGAGCAACGTACAAAAAATCAACACCAAGCAAATGGGCTACGCCTGTGGCATGACACCAAGACCCCAAACACGTCAGACCGAGAGGAAACATACAGTCTAAAGCACCAGGACACCGCACCGGGATCAGGCCGTGGAGGAGGGGGATCACGGTTGGAGGCGGGTAGAACGGGTACGAGAAACGGCGGAGATTGGTGGTGCGAGAACAGTGGTGGGGGGGTGGGGCGCCCGGGGGGACGTACAAGCGTGCGGAGCGCAACGGCAATGGCAGACAACACAAGGATCTCCTCGAGGAAAGATGCGCACAGGAGGGGGGGGGGGTGGCGGTGCGGAGTAGCGGCTCGAAGGGTAAAATGCGCCGCGACGAAGGCGGGCCGTGGTGCCAGGCGTGCATGACGACGTCGGCGACGTCGGTAGGAACGGCGCCATAGCGTGTGGAAGCGCCGTGGTGCCCACGTCGGTGGTGCCAGCGTGCCCGTGTGGGGTGCACGAAGCGCGCGCAGTCATCGCTCTGGGGGACCCGCACAAACCGCCACCACTCGTGGCGAAGCGCAGTTCGAGATCGGGCCCGGGCATCTGACAGGCCCGATGTAGCGTCAAGTGTCCAGGATGCCGTAAAAATCAGTAGAATCATTTCCATAGATTGACAGAATCAGATTGCGTATCCGGCCCCCCCCCCCCCCCCCCCTTTGGTTTCCCACTAGCTTTCCCGCGATATTCGTGGGATAGCTGTTTCGGACAATTCCTATCTCGGCGGGCCACACCCACGACCCGCCGCGGCCGCGAGGGGCTCCCAAACGGTGCTCGCCCCGCCCGGGGGCTGCCGCGCAGTGGTGGTTGTCATGTGTTCACGCGCCAACTCGCAATTCTTGAAAAAAGCACCGTAAGAAGCTTCCGGACCCCTCTGGGTGGAGCCGGCAGGGGAGATTTGGCCCACAACAATTTGAGCAGAGCAAGCGCAACGTCCGGTTTGTCATCTTTACACCAAGCGAAGCCTCTCGGGGCGCTGAGCACGGCCATAGCCTTCCCTCAGTACGGTCGCCGCTTTCTTGCGCTTTGCAAAAGGTTGTAGCGTGCTCTTGTTCCGGAGGGACTCTACCTACAGAACGATCATGGCGCTTACGCCGTCGGCGTACACAGTCTCCCCGCTGTCAGAAGGCCATGAGCCTAGCAAATCACAGCCACACAGGCGGGGACACAGTCGACATTGATTGACCAATGGATCAGGAGATCCAGGGCCGTCATGGCGATTGGCTCCGTGCGGCTGTTGACAGCAGAAGATTGTCTTTGCACCAGCTTGTGGGTCACTCCGTAAAATTTAAGCCACCAACTCTCGCGGCCTCGTCCGCAGTTCTTTTACAGTTCTTTCAAAATTCGACGTCCTTGCGGGGGACCTTACGGAGGGGGTTTTGGAGCTTTCTACAAGAAAAACGCGTTTGCTCGTGAACACACGATAAGCACCACTGCGCTGGTGGGAGTGGACAGAACCGCCGATCGGGAGGTGGAGGTGGCCAGCCTCCGCCACGGCGTGGGCGGCCCGGGGCCGTCGCTGGCCACCATCGCAGCAGCGGTGGCAGCCAGGCCGGCTCGCACTTCGCCGTTCACGCCGCCACGCGTCTGGTACGTTGGGAGCAGCTGTCGGCGTTTTCGCTGCCATACTAAATATGATATTCAATCAGCTCTCGTCAGAACACTAACGAAATAGCAATATTGATATTACTTACCTATCTTTTGAGATGGTTTGAGATTGTCAAAAAAATACTAACAGGAAGTGGATTCAAATCAGTCCGGCATAGATCTCTCTGGAAGCCAAGCCAAGTGACTGGTCGGTGATGGCGTTCGGCTGTCCCGCAAGTGCCCCATGTCGCCAGTCTGAAGACCTCAACGATACCCACATGCCACAATCAGAGGACACAGCCATGATGGCTTGTACGTGTGCAATACACGTACGTTAAGTGCGCAAACGAAAGCATGAAACCGCCCATCGCAGTCGACGTTACCTGAAGGGATCTATTCCACGGGCTGCGGGCTGTCCACAGCACGGCAGTCTCTGCCGCTTCTTTTTATCGAAGTTATCTGCGTTCGGAGAAATTGTCGGAGCTTCAGTGAAAGTATTATTGACCGTCGGCCATTTTATTTGGCTTGGTTCTTACGTTCGTTAACCTATAATTTCAGCGTTGCTTGCGTGGGTGCGAGCCAAGTGTCTCGATGTTTCAGGTGTGGCTGCGAGAGCCCCGTGCCAACCTGCTGCGCGGTGCGTTGGGGGGCCTTGCCGCGCAGGCCAGGCTGCCGTTTCCCACCCCCTTGCGCGCCGCGGTGGGGGATCGGCCGCGGCCAGCGCGCCGCGGGGGCGGGATGCCACGCGGCAGCCGCCGCGACCACAACGTCGTAGACGGTGCGGCGGCGGCGATGGGCGGCGCCGCCCTTAGTAAGGATATGTGCTCCTTTCCCCATCTGGGACTGGCGCGGCGCCGCCGCGGGCGCTGCCGCCGCGGCCGTGTCTGCGGCCATCCCGTCGCCCCAACACCGTCTGGGCTTCGCTGCGTCACGTCCCCCGCCTCTTTTTTGTCAGGACGTGCGTCGGTGGCCGCGGCGGTGGCGGCGGGGCCCCTGCATCGTGCCGGCATCGTGGTCTGCCGTTCCAGCACTGAGCTCGGGGATTAGTGGTCAGCTTGCTCCCGAGGAGTGTAGGATCATTGCTTGAGGGCAGTGGACGCTGGCGCCTTATGGAGGGGGGAAGAAAGGTGATGGCACCCCCACTTGGCTGCATCGGCTGGCTCTGCGTGACGGCTTATCGACGTTGTTGTCACACGTGGTTCCACCGACGAGAAGAGACGACCAAGCACCTCGCACCCCGACAGTGTGGGGAGCCTGCACATGGGCGGTTGTGCCGCCTTTTTCCTCTGCTGGCCGCCGCCGCGCCGCGTTGTCTGACCGACCTCCGTCAGCGGAGCGGGCGGGGGCCGCTTGACACAGCAAACGGCTCTGCGGTCGGCCCGCAAAGCACACCCCCTCGCATCCTCGGCCGCGGCGCGGCCGAGAAGTGGCTCCGCACCACCCCCCGACTGTCCCGTACGCCCTGCCCCCGTCGCCTGGCCGCCACGGGCGCGGCCGTGCGCCCACAGTTTGGACGCACCCGCGGACGCGCGGGCGAGCCAGCGACGGTTCCCCCTCGTACGGCGATGCGCGACGGGTACGGGCGGCACACGGCGTGCCCCGTCGCGGCGGCAATGGCCACACGGGTGCCGCGTCGCGGGGTCCCCACGACGCATATTGGGGGGGGGCCGTCCCGGCCGTTGGCGCCGCGCGCTCAGAACTCGCGTAGGCACCGTCGTCCGCAGGGGGGAGGGTGCCCAGTATGGGCGGCGATGTGGCCACTGCGGGGACTGATGGTACACTGGTTGCGCCTGTGGCAGCCTGTTGGTGCCTGTCGCGCGCTGGGCAACCGGCGTTGCCACAACAACGCACGCCCAACTGACGTCGACCAAGACTGGGGAGGGGATGGAGCGCGGTACATTACTTGGAGGAGTCGCCAGTGCCGGCCCAGCCGGCGCGTGCATGGTCTCGATTTAAGTGGCGGGGCTTGTCCTCGAGCATGTTGATGCCCGTCAAGTCACTGGCGAGGGCGTCCAAGCTCGACGAGGCCTCGCCGCCAAAGTTTTGGAAGCCGGCCAACAGCGCATACATGGTCGCCTCCATGCCGGGGGGGCACAGCTTGCTGGTGAGCACTGCACATGGGAGCGGCAGGGGCAGGTACCCAGAAGCTGGCCAGGAACAGCGGAGTGGGATCAAGAGAACGACAGCTCAGTTGGTCAGTCCAGCGAGGCACACACAGTCACCCAGTCCAGGCGATTGATTGGTGGGCGCGCTCTCCTCTCGCCCGGACTCGCATGCCTTCCCGACCCAGCGAGTCGGTCACCGACTCCCAACCCCCCACTTCTTGTGTCGTTCGCGGTCGGCCATGGCCACGTTCTGGTGCCCTCCTCTCTTGGCTTGGCAAACTGTCAGCCACTGCAACGTGCCAATCTTGGACATAAAATGCACCTGTGCAGGAGAGCGGAGGAGCGACACGAGCACAAAGTGGGAACGCCGCAGTGGTGAGTTCGTGGGTGCCAACCGTGGGTTGGCGTCGCGCATCGCAGACAATGAAAAACGCCTTGTCACTGATGCCAATGCGCTTGCTCCACCGGTAGAATGAACTAAATTAGTATGGTATACTTACAACAGTTACGCACAAGAGAAGTGCAACATAATTTGATCGGCTGTCTGATTTGTTGGCCTTTCTCGGGCTGTGCTTGACCAAACACCGCAAAGACTTTCAAGATAAAAAATACGTAAATTACTGCAGCTGTCTGTTCAGATGTGTAATTGATCACTGAATACGATGGGAGCGACGATGCTCTCTTGCGCTTCCTACGAACGAGCCGCCGGGGCCGCGGGCGGCAACGCACTCGGGCCGGCGCCGTCCGGACGACGAACCGCCGCCAACGACCCGCCTAACGGTCCGTTGGCAACGGAGCGCAGACACCCTCGACGGCAGCGGGCCGGCCCACGGCGCGGCGCTGTTGCTCTCGAGCGCCGCCGACCCGCCGCCGCTGCCGCCGCTGCGGCGGGCCCGCCCCAGCGGGCGGCCCCGCCCGCCCCTCATCCGTGGTCGACGCGCGACCGCCGTCGCTGCCGGTCGGCCGGCCGCACCGCCGCGGCACGTAGGGTTTTGGGGGCTGACCGGCGCCGACCGGGCGCGGCTACCCCCTCCACGTGGACGCGGGCGCCGCCGGCGCGGCGCCGACCAACCATTGGTGGCGGCCAGCCGTGGCGCGGCCAACCGGGCCCGAGCTTCCCCCGCGGGGCGCGCACCCCCACCACTGGACCGCGTCCCGACCAGATCGTGCGGGCGACAGCGGCCGCCGTCGCCCACACCTTGTGTCGGCGGCCGGCACGGCGCAGAGCGGATGCGCGCGGCGCCGCCCCATGCTTTCTGGTCGGCTGCATCGCCGCGTGTGGCTGTCTGCCCCCCCGCTCGCCGTCGACGGCATTGGCCCCCGCCGCGCGTCGGCCGTCACGCGAACGACGCGGCCCGGCGGGGCGGTCGCGTGGCGCCCCGTGGGGACCCCACCGCCGCCCCATTGGCCGCGCCGCCCCGCCGCCCGACCCCGCGGCGGCCGGCATGGCGGCGCCGCCGTTGGCGGCCGGACCGACCGCCGGTGGCACCGCGTGCGGCGGGTCCCCCCGCGCGCCCGCGCGGCCGCCGGGCGGGCGCGCCAAACCC
>ENA-ORXC01000942-ORXC01000942.1-marine-metagenome-genome-assembly--contig:-NODE-942-length-18494-cov-4.064614_pt1 | contig 18494 bp, 16 predicted proteins | sample MGYA00237865_ERZ511478 | MGnify/ENA metagenome assembly ERZ511478 | reverse complement strand
ATGGAGATTATTGATTGCAACATTAACGTAATGAACGAAAAAGGAGTCATTATTGGTTCGGGTGATAAAAATCGAATGAATCAAATCCACGAAGGAGCGTTAATGGTATTAAAAAGCGGCAGTTCCTACGAAATCACTCAGCAGCAGGCTAACTTGCTGCGCGGAGCCAAACCGGGCGTGAATTTGCCTATTTTCTTTAACGGAGAAATTGTTGGGGTTGTGGGATTAACAGGACTGCCAGAACAGATTCGTAATTACGGAGAGCTTGTGCGCATGGCGGCTGAAATGATTTTTCAAGAAATGATTTTAATAGAGGAAATTCAATGGGATGAACGATTAAAAGAAGAGGTGGTTCATCAGCTTCTTCAACAAGAAGAGCCGCTTGATTCCTTATTTTTTGAACGAGCGAATCGGTTTAATATTAACTTATACCTTCCAAGAATGGCACTAATTATTAAAGCTGAAAATCGCCATGAAGTTATGAAGGTTGTAAAGAAATACATAGCTAATAATGATCTATACGCTATGCTTCCAGACGGAGTGGTTCTATTAAAATCTATAGAAGCCGGCAGCGCTAGCAGCTATGCGGAACAGCTAGAAAAACAGCTTCAGGCGTCTGGTATGGTGTGTAAGTTAGCGGCAGGATCTGTTCAAGCTGATTTTAAAGGCCTTCATACATCGTATCAGCAGGCGAAAGATACGCTTTCGGTTGGTTCAAAGCTTCATCCAGAAGCTGATTTCTACTGCTATTCGGATTATCAAATTCCCGTACTGTTACGTCAACGCGCCGGTTTTCAAGAAAATCATGATCTGTTGCAATACTATGAAAAGCTTAAGGAATATGATAAGAAAAAAGAGCTTATCGAAACGTTAACGATCTACATAGAAGAAAATGGCGAAGGAAGCACGGCAGCTAAAAAGCTTTTTATTCATCGAAATACGCTAAGCTACCGTTTAGATAAAATTCAAGATATCACGGGAAAAGATCCAAGGAAAGTAAAAGACCTTCTTGCACTGTATGTAGCGCTACTGTTATCTAAAATTTCATAATTGTGCACGTGCATAAAAGATCTTGCGATAGTAAGGTCTTTTTTTGTTGAAGTGACTAATGAAAGAATTAAAGGTAGCGCTTACAATTAGCATTGGGGATAGAAGAAACAAGAAAGGGGATGCTTTATGGACGTTCAAGTAAGCGCGTTAGGCGCGATTTGTGCATTAGTAATTGCCATTATATTAATTCTAAAGAAAGTGGCTCCTGCATACGGAATGATAGCCGGAGCTTTAATAGGAGGACTGATTGGCGGAGTTAATATTGCTGATACCGTTACTTTAATGATTGAAGGAGCGCAAGGCATCATTCCCGCAGTGCTGCGGATTCTTGCAGCTGGTATATTGGCCGGGGTATTAATAGAATCAGGTGCTGCAGCAGTTATAGCAGAAACCATTGTAAAAAAACTAGGGGAAACAAAAGCGCTTTTAGCTCTAGCGCTAGCCACACTCATTCTTACGACAGTAGGTGTGTTTGTGGATGTGGCTGTGATCACAGTGGCGCCTATTGCTTTAGCAATTGCTAAACGTACGGGTATGTCAAAGCCAGCTATTTTATTAGCAATGATTGGAGGAGGAAAGGCAGGAAATTTAATGTCTCCTAATCCTAACGCCATTGCTGCTTCAGATGCATTTAATATTCCGCTTACATCCGTGATGGCTGCAGGAATTATTCCCGCTATATTTGGCGTAACGGCCACTTATATAGTAGCCAAACGATTAGTGAAAAAAGGAACAATGGTTCAAATTGAAGAAATAGATACAGTGGATGCAAGCAGCTTGCCGCTGTTTTTAACGGCCATCATAGCACCAATTGTTACCATCGTGCTACTGGCGCTGCGCCCGCTTTTTGATCTTAATATTGATCCAATGGTTGCGCTTCCTGTAGGAGGAATTGTTGGTGCCATTGTGATGAAAAAAGGAAAACAGCTTAATACATACGCTATTTCTGGATTAGGAAAAATGTCAGGTGTAGCCATTATGCTTCTTGGAACAGGGACATTAGCAGGAATCATTGCTAACTCTCAGCTAAAAGACTTGATTATTCAAGGCTTGTCTGCCATTGGATTGCCAGCTTATGTTTTAGCTCCGGTTTCAGGTATTTTTATGTCAGCGGCAACCGCTTCGACAACAGCAGGAACAGCAGTCGCAAGCCAAGTTTTTGGCTCGACGATTTTAGAGCTGGGCGTTTCTGCTTTAGCCGGAGCTGCTATGGTTCATGCCGGAGCGACCGTACTTGATCACCTCCCGCACGGAAGCTTTTTCCATGCAACGGGCGGAAGTGTAAACATGAAAATAAAAGAACGTTTAAAATTAATCCCTTACGAATCGCTTATTGGACTCATTATGGCAATTGTATCCACGCTTATATTTGGTGTATTAAAGCTATACGGGTAAAAACAAAAAGGAGTGTTTCTATGAAAATTGTGATTGCACCTGATTCATTTAAGGAAAGCTTAACGGCTCTGCATGTTTGTGAAGCGGTTGAAAAAGGAATAAAAGCTCATTTTCCAGACGCTGGGATTAGTAAAGTACCTATGGCAGACGGTGGAGAAGGAACCGTTCAGTCGCTTGTGGACGCAACGGGTGGAGAGATTATACAAGCGCGAGTAACTGGACCGATAGGGAAAGAGGTGGAAGCTTTTTACGGAATTCTTGGAGACGGCAAAACGGCTGTTATTGAAATGGCAGCCGCTTCAGGTCTTCATCATGTCCCTATCGATAAACGAAACCCGCTTATCACAACAACGCGAGGAACTGGCGAGCTCATTCTTAAAGCGTTAGATCACAAAGTGAAGCATATCATTATTGGCATCGGAGGAAGTGCTACAAATGATGGAGGAGCCGGTATGGCAAAAGCTTTAGGCGCAAAGCTTCTTGATGCTAAAGGAGCAGAAATAAAAGAAGGAGGGGGCAGCTTAGATCAGTTAACTTCTATTGATCTTACAAACTTGGATTCTCGGCTTGCTGAAGTCAAAGTAGAAGTGGCGTGCGACGTAGACAATCCGTTAACGGGTGAAACCGGAGCATCTGCTGTGTTTGGTCCTCAAAAAGGTGCAACTCCTGATATGGTTAAACAGCTTGACCGTAATTTAGCTCATTACGCAGCGATTGTTGGAAAAGAAGTGGGTATTCATATTCAAAGTGTTCCTGGTGCTGGAGCGGCAGGAGGACTAGGAGGCGGCCTGCTGGCATTTTTATCTGCGGAGTTAAAGCCAGGTGTAGACATCGTCATTGAAGCAACTCAGCTAGAAAGCTATATTAAGAATGCTGATCTTGTCATTACCGGTGAAGGAAGAATAGATGGTCAAACCATTTACGGAAAAACACCCATCGGCGTAGCCAAAACAGCAAAAAAGCATAGCGTTCCGGTGATAGCGATAGCAGGAAGCATTGGAGCAGGAAGCGAAGCTGTGTATGAACACGGTATTTCGGCTTTATTCAGCGTCGTGCCCAGGGCAGTGACTCTTCCGGAAGCGCTAGAAAAAGCTGATGAAAATATTGAAAGAACGGCTAAAAACGTAGCGTCAGTTATACGCTTAGGCATCAAGTGAAGGAGTTACAGTTTTTATTGTTCTCTTTTTAATAAATAGTAAAAGGTCTCTTCTGATGAAAGAGGCCTTTTTTTCGTTTAGTGCTGAAGTAAGCTGCTATCATTCTTTTAAATTTTATATAGGAAATAGAACTAAACGTTTTTTGAAGCGTCATAGTAAGTAAGCAGTTACAAAGATTCGCTAGCATTCTCGTCGGCTTACTAACTGCTACTTAAGGAAAGGAGAGGTAAACGTGCAAAAAAAGTTTAGGTTCTTGAGAATTCTACGAAATGTGATAGTAGCTATATTGGGGATATGCATCATTTGGGTTGTAACGAATCAAGTTATAACGGCAGTAGAAAAGAAAAAGTACCCTCCTATTGGTCAATTAGTAGAGGTTAATGGCAGAGATATTCATGTATATACAAAAGGTAAAGGGGAAAATACAATTGTACTACTAAGCGGCTTGGGAACGACTGCCCCTGCACTGGATTTTGAACCCTTAGTAAATGAACTGTCGAAGGATAATAAAGTTGTGGTAGTAGAACCATTTGGATACGGATGGAGTGACATTACGAATAAAAAACGTACCGTAGAAAATAGTGTAAGTGAAATGAGAGAAGCTTTGCAAAAATCGAATATAAAGGGTCCGTATATATTAATGCCACACTCGGTTTCTGGCGTTTACAGCATGTATTACGCTAATAAATATCCAGATGAAGTAAAAGCAGTTATTGGAATAGACCCTACGTTGCCAAAAGCGCTGGATTATTTTAAAGAAGAAGCGCCGAATATACCAAGTTTGATGAGTGTTTTAGCGCCAAGTGGACTTGCTCGCTTAGCCCTGCTTACTAGTCCTAATCAGTATCTACCGCTAGCCGAAGAAGGAACGTATACAACAAAAAATTTAAAAATGACAAAAGCAATCTCCAGCTGGAAAGGCTACAACAAAAACGTCATTGATGAAGCAAAAGAACTGAACAACAATATAAATAAAACTCTCGATATGTCATTTCCTTCAAAGACGCCCGTAATGATTTTTACTAGAAAAGTAAACAAAGAACCAAAAGAGGGAAAATCAAATATTACGTTTTACCAGAATCAATTAAGTCACGTATCGTCGCAAAAGCTAGTTGTTTTACAAGGACATCACTATTTACATTGGACGAAGTACAGAGAAATGAGCGAATATGTGAATGATTTTATAGATACATCTATTAATTCAAGTAAAAAGAAATAAAGTTGATTTAAGAAAAGGAGTCCTAACATTGGATCTCCTTTTTCTAGCAGAGTGAAGAACGATAACTAATTTATTCGTTCTATGTCTATAAATGTTATAATTAACCAATAACTGGAATATTTTATATATAAATGAATTTCAAGAAAGCTGATAGGAAAAGGAGTAACATGATGAAAAGTCAAGTTCGTTTACTAAGGGACAAAGAATTAGAAGCAGCAATCATCTATACAAACGTTTTTAGTGGGTCACCGTGGAATGAGCCTTGGAGTATAAAAACTGCTTATGCTCGTTTATACGATATCAGTAAAACTCCAGGTTACATAGGGATAGGTTACTTCCACAGTGAAAATAATAAGCTCATAGGATTTATAGTAGGAAATGAAGAACAGTGGGCGAACTATAAGACGTTTTATGTAAATGAAATTTGTGTGTTAAGCAACACTCAGCAAACTGGCATAGGAACGAGTCTTTTATCTTTCCTTAACGAGTTACTTATACAAAAAGAAGTGAAACAAGTCTATGTGTCTACTGAAAGAGGCCAAGGCAAACCAGAACGTTTTTTTGAAAAGAACGGTTTTGTTACTCATGAATCTCGTATACTGATGACAGTGAATGTAGATGAAATATAAGTGGATGGGTGTAGGGGGATCCGCTTTGTTATTTCAGGAGGCACGGTTCATAAAGCAGGAGGAAATAATTTATGATTTTTTCGCTACTAGTTTTAGTCGCTATTTTAACAGTGAGTATTCCGCTGATGATTATTATTATTAAAACAGTTTGGCACCGAAAGCTTCCTCGTAATTACTATACGCCGTTTGACTATCTTGCTGCACAAACAGAAGAAGAGTTTCATGAAGAGCAAAATGAACGAGAACTAGAAGAAAAAGAAGGAGATGTTGCAAACAGAAAGAGCTAAAGGTCGTTTTCAACTCCTTCTGTTTACAGCCCACCCCTCCACAATTTCCGTAAATTCACTTAGGTGTTCTTCAAATATCCGCTTACGATGTCCGTTTGCTCCTGATGGATGTGGAAAGCCAAATAAATACGTATGCTGAGAAAGCGAAGATTCACTTGAAAGTTTTCTTAAAACATTTTCAACTGCTTTTCCTAGCGGAACGATTAAGCACGGATTCTTTATTTCGTTCAATTCCTGTGGAAACACTTCAAAAGCATAGTGTGAAAGAAGCGCTGATCGTTCAATTGGCGGCTGATGACCCGTATAGTTTTTTCCTTTGTAAAACACAGGATACTTTAATACGGACGTTGTATGCAGCATATCTCGCTGTGAAGCAAATAACTCAGCGGCACTGTCCATAACGATCGCTTTTTGAACGCCGCATCGATCTAACATGTCTATTAAATTTACTCTCATCGTTCCGCTAAAGCTAGCGGCTTTTTTTGTTTCGTACAGTACTTGTTCAAGCGGATGATGATGGGACAGGCTGGAAACGCATTGTTTAAAAGCGGTTTTCATTTGAAACCAGCCTGGTGTGATGCCGGCAATAATAATATGAGCGTTTGGATTTATGTAATCGTTATGGGGTGAGTAGTACATGCTTAGTTCCTTTTCTTGACCGATTAAAAAGCCTTTTTGCAACAGCTGTTCTTTCGTGAAATTCATATTATGTAATTGTTGAAGGGCAGGCAGACATTGTTGAAAATAAGAATGTTGGCTAATCATATGCTCTCTCTTTCCTTATCAGTATTTCTCCTTTTATTTTCCCCAACAAACCGTTTTATATCAAATATGAACAAATTCTTATGAAAATTAATGTTTACTAAAAGTTTACTTAAGTTTTAGTGCAGGTGATAAAAACAAAGTAGTAATAGCGGATTTTTGTCATTTTAACGGCGAAACTAACAAAAGAAATGAAGAATTTTGGAGAATATTTTAATAAATTTACTGAAATTTTAAAATTATTTATTGAAAGCGTTTTATTAATGTGCTATTCTTCCAATATAAGAGATAAATATTTAGTAAAAATAGAAGATTATAATAGAGAGGTAAAAAGATGGCAACTTTAAAAGATATAGCGGCGTACGCTAATGTTTCCAGTTCAACCGTATCCAGAGTACTAAATAATGATCATACGCTTTCTGTATCTGAGGTTACTCGTGAGCGCATTCTTCATGCAGCCAAGGAACTGCAATATACGCCCGTGAAGATACGAAAAGGAACGGCAAACGGAAAAGACATAGAAGCTCCAAAGATAGGTATTATTTTTGCTCAATCCCTTGAAGAAGAGTTAGTAGACCCTTTTTTTTCTTCTATTCGCCATGGAATAGAAAGTCAATGCGCAGAAAAAGAAATTTTTACAGTAAAGTCATTTAGACTAAAAGGCATGAAGCAAGAAGAGCTGCTGCAGGATCTTGATGGAGTAATTGTAGTGGGAAGAGTTAGTCCAGAAACGGTTCAAGAAGTGAGCAATCATTTAGATACTATTGTTTTTATCAATCACAAAGCGGATGAGGATTTGTACGATTCGGTCATGATTGATTTTGAGAAAGCTACTAAACATGCATTAAATCATTTATTTGACCTCGGTTATAAAAGAATTGGCTATATCGGAGGGACAGAAAGAGAACATTATATCAATGGAAGTTCTATTATTGAAGATCAGCGTCAAACGGTTTTTGAACGCGTTATGCATGAAAAAGGCCTGCTCGATTCTGAGAAAGTTTATGTCGGCGAATATTCAATGAATGAAGGATATGAGCTGATGGGACAAGCGATTAAGCAAGGAAATCTTCCTCAGGCATTTTTTATCGCAAGTGATGCAATGGCGATAGGAGCAATGCGTGCCTTGCAGCAATCAAATATAAAGGTTCCTGAAGACGTAGCGATTGTAAGCTTTGATGATGTGGATATCGCAGCATTTGCGAGCACGCCGCTCACAACGGTTAAAGTATATACGGAAGAAATGGGAAGGCAGGCTGTTAAAATGCTAGTAGATCGGTTAAGCGGTAGATCCGTTCCTTTAAAAGTCATGGTGCCGACTAAATTAATTTATCGTGAAAGCTGCGGAGCCTTACTCAAAAAACAGTAGCCTAAAAGTTATAACTTGAAAGGGGGTGATAGAAAAGAAGAATTCATACATAAAGAGTGATAAGGGGGAAGAAAAATAGAAAAAACCATAGAAAAAGCAGGTTAAAAAGCCCTAGAAACTACATACTTATTGGCAGATAAGTATGTAAATGAAAAAGCTTTTTCATCTCTAGGACTCTTTGAACCTTTGTAAAAGTATAGGATTAAATTATAAGTGACTTTATTTCGTTGTGCAATGAATTTGTCTATGTATAAATAACTGAATGTTCAGTTATTTATGTCTTGATAGAGTATAAGGAGGAAAAAAGATAAATGAAAAAGCTTACGTATCTTTTCGTTCTATTACTAGTCTTTTCTGTTGTGGCAGCGGGCTGCGGAAATAAAGAAGCGGCAACAGGCGGAAATGGAAAAACAACGTTAACGCTTTTTTCTACGATGAGTAATAAAGGCGAGAGAAAAGCGCTTCAAAACGCGATTGCAGAATTTGAAAAACAAAATCCAGATATTAAAATTGATGCGAATTTTCCGGGTAACGGCTATGAAGATATGCTTCGTGTGAAAATGGGTGCAAATGATATGCCTGATTTATTTGATACGCACGGCTGGTCTCAGCTTCGCTACGGGGAGTATGTAGCAGATTTAAAAGATATGGATTGGGTTCAGCATTTGGATCCGGCGCTAAATCAAATTTTAAAAGATAAAAGCGGCAAAGTGTATGCGTATCCTTTAAATCAAGCAAAAGACGGAATTAGCTATAATGCGACGCTGTTAGAAAAATACGGAATAAAGCCTCCTAACACAATGGATGAATTTATAACAGCGTTAGAAACAGTAAAAAAGAAGAGCAAAGGAGAAGTAGCGCCTCTATGGATCCCAGGAGGGGAAAATGGCAATATTGCTCAAGTGTTTGATCAGCTGGCTACACCTCAGCTTATTACAGCAAAAAATAAGAACTACGCTAAGCAGTTGGAAAAAGGAACATTTAATTGGTCAAACTACACGCCGCTAGCGGAAACAATGGCAGAAATGAAGAAGAAAGGGCTGCTGAATGAAGATGTATTAACCGCAAAAGTATCTCAAGCAACGGAATTAATGGCTCAAAATAAAATTGCTTTCACATTTGTGGGCGGATCTCTTGGACCGGATGCAACAGAATTAAATCCCGAAGTAAAAGTAGGAACGGTACCGGTGCCTGCTATTCATAAAGGCGGTACGCAAAGCTGGATCGGCGGAGAGCGCTTTACCCTTGCTGCGTGGAAAGATTCTAAGCACCTTAAAGAAGCAAAAAAATTTATTGAATTTGTGTCACAGCCGGAAGTTGCCAAAAAGATTGCCGAAGGAACGTCTTCAGCATCGGCTCTGACAAACAATAAAACACAAAACTACTACTCTGAATACTACGATAAGTATAGTGATATTAAAGTTGAGCCATACTTCGACCGAAAGTATTTACCGAGCGGCATGTGGGCAGTGATGTCTTCTACAGGTCAAGAATTGCTAGCGGGAAGTTTAACGCCAAAGCAATTATCAAAAGAGATGGAAAAAGAGTACAAGCGTCTCAGTAAACAATAAAAGAGTGTGCAAAAGTTCCTTGTTCGCCGAGAAGCAGGGAGATAGGTTTCTGCTTCTTTTCAACACAAGCTGAAATAGGAGTGAACACGATGAATGAATTAGTCAGGAAAGAGCCGGTTTCTGTAGTAAGAGATACGGAAAAACGAAAGAAAAAATTAAAAACAGAGTCCTCTTTATGGTGGATGTACCTTCCCGGCTTAGTAATTATCACCGTTTTTATTATCTATCCTTTTATTAACGGAATTAGACTTTCCTTTACTAATTGGAATGGATTTTCACAAACATATGATTGGATTGGGCTCCAGCAGTATAAACGTTTGCTTGCAGATCCAACGACTTGGCTTGTGATAAAAAATACGCTGCTCTACGGAATAGGCAGTACTATTTTTCAAAATATTATTGGCTTGTTATACGCTTTGCTTCTGAATCAAAGCATTAAAATGAAAGCTGTAACAAGAACAATTGTCTATCTTCCAGTTATTATCAGCCCAATTATTATGGGGTATATCTGGTACTTCTTTTTTGCCTACCAAGGAGGCGCTTTAAATGACCTTCTTGTGTTTTTAGGCTTTGAGAAGATTAATGCTTTGGGAACTCCAGAGCTTAACTCTTGGATTATCGTGTTCGTCAATACGTATCAATTCGTTGGAATTGCGATGATTATTTATTTAGCGGGGCTGCAAAGTATTTCAAAAGATTACTACGAGGCAGCGCAGCTTGACGGAGCATCTGCTCTTCAGCAGTTTAAAAACATCACGCTTCCATTGCTCATGCCTTCTATTACAATTAACGTCGTTTTAAATATTATCGGGGGTTTAAAACTGTTTGACGTAATTGTTGCGCTGACAGGAGGAGGACCTGGAGATGCATCGCAGTCGATGTCTACTTTTATGTATGACTTATATTTTAGAAGACAGGACGCCGGCTATGCAGCAACTCAAGGTGTGTGCATGGCGCTTATTATCTTAGTCATTAGCTTATCAGCACTTGTGTACTTTAAACGAAAGGAGACAGAAGCGTGATGGACTATACAAATAAACGGAAAAAACGATTTTTTACCTTTCTAGCTCTTTGTATAACGCTCGTTCATATTGTCCCTTTTTATATTCTAGTTACGACTTCTTTAAAAGCAACCGGGGATTTTAGTTCCAAATGGGTATTTCCAAAAAGCATACACCTTGAAAATTTCACAGCGGCTTGGGAGCAAGCGAATTTAGGCAGTTCTTTTATGAATACGTTTATCATTACGTTCGTTTCCGCGGTTCTGCTTATTGTTTTAGGATCAATGGCTGCGTATCCTCTAGCACGCCGCCAAACGAAACTAAATAAGTACGTCTATTTTATCTTTATCGCCGTGATGGTAATACCGCCTTTAACAGCGTTAGTTCCGCTGTACAAAATGGTTGTGAATATGGGGATGATGAACACGTACCAAATTGCTATTTTAAACAATGTCGCAGCATTTTTGCCGCTAACGATCTTTTTGTATGCGGGCTTCATTCGCTCCACTATTTCTAAAGAGCTCGAGGAAGCAGCAAGAATTGACGGTGCCGGTACGTTAACGATTTTCTTTAAAATCGTATTTCCACTGCTAAAGCCTGTTACTGCGTCCATTTTAATTATTGCCAGCGTCTACATTTGGAACGACTATCAGTTTGCAATTTTCTTCCTTCAAGATAAGGAAATGCATACATTAACCGTTACGTTAGCAAGCTTTTTTGCCGAAAATCAAAATAATCTTAGCTTAGTAGGAGCAGCTGCGATTATTGCGATGCTTCCAATGACCATTTTATTTTTAGTGCTACAAAAATACTTTATTGCAGGGCTTTCATCAGGATCTGTAAAAGGATAAAAACAATACGAGGAAGGAAGATGACAATGTCTAAAATCACATTTATCGGAGCGGGAAGTACAGTTTTTGCAAAAAATATTTTAGGAGACTGCATGTTTGTGCCTGCTTTAGCTGGCTTTGAATTTGCGCTATACGATATAGATGCTGAGCGTTTAAGAGATTCGGAAAATATGCTAAACAATCTAAAAGAAAACTATAAAGTGAATATTACGGTTAAAGCCTATTTGAACCGCAGAGAAGCTTTAACAGGAGCAAAGTATGTGATTAACGCCATTCAAGTAGGCGGTTACAAACCAAGCACCGTCATTGATTTTGAAATTCCTAAAAAATACGGCTTGCGTCAGACGATTGGAGATACAGTAGGAATTGGAGGAATCTTCAGATCACTGCGCACGATTCCGGTCCTGTTTGATTTTGCAAAAGATATTGAAGAAGTATGTCCGGATGCGCTGTTTTTAAACTATACCAATCCAATGGCAACGCTGACTGGTGCAATGCTGCGCTATACAAATGTAAAGACGGTAGGCCTTTGTCACAGTGTTCAAGTATGTACAAAAGATTTATTTGATTCTCTCGGAATGGATCATGAAGGAATACAAGAGAAAATCGCAGGCATTAACCATATGGCATGGCTGCTAGAAGTAAACAGAGATGGACAAGATTTATATCCAGAAATTAAGCGTCTGGCAAAAGAAAAGCAAAGAACAAAGCATCACGATATGGTGCGTTTTGAGCTAATGGATAAGTTCGGTTACTATATTACCGAATCGTCTGAGCATAACGCAGAGTATCACCCATACTTTATTAAACATAAATATCCAAATCTTGTTGATCAGTTTAACATCCCTCTTGATGAATACCCGCGCCGATGCGAAGAGCAAATTAGCAATTGGGAATCAATGAGAGAAGAAATGGTTAATAACAGTCAGTTAACTCATACACGTTCACATGAGTACGGCTCTAGAATCATTGAAGCAATGGAGACAAACGTGCCGTTTAAATTTGCAGGTAACGTATTAAATACCGGAGGCTTAATTAGTAACCTGCCGAAAAAAGCGTGCGTAGAAGTTCCATGTGTTGTAGACCGAAGCGGCATTATGCCGACTTATGTAGGAGACTTACCTGAGCAGCTTGCGGCGTTAAATCGCACGAATATTAATACGCAATTATTAACTATTGAAGCAGCTGTCACTAGAAAAAAAGAGCACATCTACCAAGCTGCGATGCTAGATCCTCATACAAATGCGGAATTATCTATGGATGACATCATTCGTATGTGCGATGATTTAATTGAAGCACACGGCGAGTGGCTGCCTGATTTTACAGGGAAAGTGAACCAATACGTGTAATACAGGAATCCTCGGCTGTGATGGGCTGAGGATTTTTTTGTGCGTAGGAAAAGAAGGGAATATCATCCAAATCGATATTGACATTTAAAAATGTTCGTCATACACTGTAAGAAGTAAGTCATTTTATACTAAGAAAGGAAAGGTACCGTAGACAATGGATAAGTAATCCTATTTTTTTAGACATTCTTTTAAAACTTTATTTTAAATGAACATTTGTCTAGATAGGATTAGTCTGTACATTTTTAGGTGCCATTTCTATATGTCTTATATGAAGTGATTTCTCCCTTTTTTTACTCTATAAAAAGGGTGCATATTTGCGTATGCCTAATTATGACCTCTAATCCTCTCTAGAAATCCTAGGGAGGTTTTTTTATGTTATTGTTAGAAGCTATAAATATTGAAAAAAGCTATGGAGATCGCCTGCTGTTTCAAGCAGAGAAGCTTCAAGTACATCGCGGAGAGCGAATTGGAATTGTTGGGAAAAATGGAGAAGGCAAATCGACGTTGCTTCATATTTTAATGAAAAAAATGAGTCCAGATCAAGGAATTGTTCAAACATATGGCCGTTCCTCACTGATTCCGCAGCTTGATGTTCAACCTACAGGAGCTGTATCTCCCGAGATGAAAAGTCAGTGGAACGTGCCAAATGAAGCCGACTTTCTTAGCGGAGGAGAAGAAACAAGAAAGAAAATTGCTGCTGCTCTTTCATCCGGCGCGGAACTACTTGCAGCCGATGAGCCAACGAGCCACTTAGATGTAAAAGGCGTAGAAAAATTTGAAGAAGAAATGAAGTCTTTTACAGGCAGTCTGCTGCTGATTTCACATGACCGAGAATTATTAAACCGCCTTTGTACGTCCATTTGGGAAGTAGAAGACGGCAAAATTCACTGCTACGAAGGCAATTATCAAGAATATGTGACGCAAAAAAAACATGCAGTTGAAAGACAGCAGTTTGAGTATGAACAGTATGTAAAAGAAAAGCAGAGGCTTGAACTGGCGTCTGAAGAAAAAAGCCAAAAATCAAAGTCGCTTAAAAAAGCGCCGAGCCGCATGGGGAACTCTGAAGCGAGACTTCATAAGCGAGCGGTCGGAAAACAAAAAGCGAAGCTAGACAGAAGTGCAAAAGCAATTGAAACAAGAATTGAAAAGCTGGAGAAAAAAGAAAAGCCAAAAGAAATGGAAGAGATCCATTTTGATTTATCTCAATTTCATCAAGTACACAGCAAGCAGGTACTAGGTTTTGACAAAGTCTCGGCATCAGCTGGTAATCATATCTTGTTTCAAAATCTAAAAGGCGGTGTGAAGCCAGGAGCGAAAGTAGCGATTGTCGGCAAAAACGGCGCTGGAAAATCTACGCTGCTGAATATGATTGAGCAGAAAACAGAAGGCATCACGGTTGCGAAGTCTGTAAAACTCGGCTTTTTCCATCAGCGTCTTGAAAATCTAGATCCTGCTAAAAGCATTTTAGAAAACATTAAAGAAGACAGTCCGTACACCGAGCAGTTTATTCGTACAGTGCTATCGCGCTTACTTTTCAAACGTGAAGACGTGTATAAAAAAGTAGAGATGCTAAGCGGAGGAGAACGAGTCAAAACGGCATTAGCAAAAGTCTTTTTAGGAAATTATAACGTTCTTCTTTTAGATGAACCAACCAACTATCTTGATCTTCATACAAAAGAAGCGCTTCAAGAAGTGTTAAAAGCTTATCCAGGGACGATTTTATTTGTGACGCACGACCGCTACTTTGTTAAAAAGCTTGCGACGCATGTTTTGACGTTAAAACAGTCCAAAGCGGAGCTCGCGGCGATTGAAGAAACGGGTAAAAGCAAAAAAGCGTCACAGCAGCAAAATGAAGCGGAGAAACTTGCGCTTCAACTAGAATTAACAAAAGTGATTAGCGAGCTTTCTATCACGCCAGAAGGAAAAGACAAGCAGCGGCTTGAAAAAAGATATGAAGAGCTTTTAGAAGAAAGAAAACGATTAAATAGAAAGGAAGGGTAATATCACTTCACCTAACAATGAATACAATGATGTTACTGAACATCAAAAGCGTATTGAAGGAAAACTAACGGATATGAATGTAAAAGGAACGCCCAAAAGAATAAAATGGATTGGCTATGGCATCATTATTTTCTTTGTGATTCTTATTCTAACGATGATCATCGGCATATTCATCAATTAAAATAAAAGAAGCCGCTTCAATGTTGAAGTGGCTTCTTTTTTTATTTATCTACTTTTGTAACGATCGCATCTCCATTTTTTCCAACGCGTACAGTAGCAAAACGAGCTTCGCTTTCCACTTTGCTGCCGGTTCCTTCTGGAATAAAGTAATGCTCAATTCCGTACTGAATTCCCCAGTCGTGATACTTCCCCGTAATGACAACGTCTTTCTTTTTAGAAGTATACGGTTTATTCCAGTCATCATCCGCTTGGTAGATTTTTGCGTATTCATACACGCCTTGTTTGTCAGGGCGAAGAACGAGCTTCACTTTTTCTCCGTCTTTCACATGAGGTAAGGTAACGTGCGCAATGTTGTAATTAAGCTCAACATAATCGCCTTGCAGCAGCGAGCGTGGATCGATCGGCTGTAAAGCGAGCTTAATTTCTTTTCCGTTTTGAAGAAGCACTTCGTTTTTAGTGAAAATGCCGCCCAGCATAATAAGCTGAACAAGAATGATGATCCATACAGCGGTTCGGCTGCGGTCAAGAAACGACGGCTGCGGCTGATCAGGCGTTGACAGGTCCCATTTCCTGCTTAGGAAAAGAAAGATCAGACCTAAAATAACGAGCACAAGTGATTTATTAAATAAATCCCACACAAAGTCGTAATATTTCATCGCTAAAAAAACAAACCAGAAAATCATGCCAACAATAAAATCATATTTTGGCTCTTTTCGTACCGTCACAAATAAAAAGACGGTCGAAATTACAAAAAACACCGTGCAGTAAATAATATTTAAAAAAGAAGGTTCGCTTAATTCAGTCAGCGACAGTAAAAAGGTAAAAGCAAGAAGCAGCGCTGCTTTTTTAAACGCGTGGTGTACGTTTATCGCGTACACAGCGGCATTTAATAGAAACAAAGCGAGCAGCACATAATCTATTTTGATAGTGTCATAGTAAGCAGTCGGAACCTTTATTAACAGAAGCCCTTGCACTAGCACAAAAAGCAGCAGGCGAACGGGCGTATGCTTCGTGAATACTAAAAGCGCTACAAGTGCGATGACGTAGATAAAAAACAGAATGTCGTTCACAAAAAAAGAAGCGCCGCCGCTAATTAATACGCCCATCATTAAAAGCGTATATTTTACCGTTGGAATATCTGCTTTAATTAAATAACATGCCACAATCAGCAAAACGCCAATCACAAGCATTCCGTTTGTTGGGTACGTTCCTGTAATAAGTGTGACAAGTCCTCCTAAAGAGCTGCTGCCGATCACCGATGCAATGGCCGTAATCCCAATCACCGCTATTCGTTTGATCACGCGGAGCGAGGTTTTTTGTGCTGACGTGTTAGCCGTGAGCCATTTGACAAACCATACGCTTGCACCAATAAATAAAATCACCAACCCTAAAGCTAAAAACAGCGACCATTCAGCGTAGTGTTTAAAAATAAAAGAGAAAAACTGTTCAATAACAAATAAAGCAAATGCCACAATGGAAATCCCTAAAAACGACCTTTGCGGCTTCACTTTTGAAAAATAAAAAAAGGAGCTTAGTAAAAACAGCAAATAAAAAATAATAAGACCAATCCGTAAGCTAGAGCTGCCTGGAAAATCCGGCAGGGAAACAGTTAAAAAAATGTAGTGAAACAAACAAAACGCTGCATACATGATCACAGGAGACGAGCGCTGTTTCTTTTTTATGATCCAAAAGATGAGTAAGTTCACAAACGCCATTCCTGCGTAAAGTAAAAGCGTCTCGTGTTCGCCTCGCTGTGAAACTGCACCTGTTGGTGAAATAAAAAAAGCCATGGTGAATTGAAATAAAACAAACGATAACACGTAAAACGGCTGATACTTTGTAAAAAAGCTAAACAAAATAATCGGCACAAGCCAAATTAAAAACAGCCAGTACGATTCAGCGTGCGTGTTGTAAATTTGAGAAAGAAGCGCGATGCTTAATCCAAATGAAAGAGCGCCGGCCAAAAGCGTCCAGTGACTTAAAAACGCCTGCTGAGGAAGGAGCTTTCGCACTACAAACGCACTTCCGTCAAACAGCAGCATCAGCCCCACACTCAGCGCAATTTTAGTGTAGCGGTCAAAGCCTTGCCAGTTCGATGCAAAGAAATATAAAATGCCGGACAAAACAAGAGCCAACCCCAGTAAATAACCGAGTCTTACGAGCTTTTCTCTCATACTCAACCTCCTCTTTATATTATGTATATACTAGCGCATGTTTAAATATTTGGAAATAGAAAGAATGAATGCGTTTTAACAAAAAAATTGTGTAAAAAGGCCTTTTAGTGGCGTGGAAATAACAAGTGAAGTAGTCCAAAAATCTTGATAAATTGTCAATGGTAAGATAGTTTTGGTTATTTTATCCTGAAGAGTGGGTATTGAACTAAAAACCTACATTATTCCCAAAAAATATAAGAAAACGTGCCGATGTGCTCTCTTTCTTTATTTGATAAGCTATAAAAGGGAATTACTGTTAGAAGAACCAAGAGATAGATATAAAGGAAGTGTCATCATATGAATGAGATGTTTGTTGCTCATCTGTATACCCAAGTAAAGCAGGCACATGAAGATATCCAGCAGCTTACGACTAGTAAAAACACGTTAACGGAAGTCAAAGACGAGCTTGAACGTGCAAAGGAAAAGGTAAAAGAACCAGAGCTTACTTCCGCCACTTGGTCAGGCAGCCTTGCTGTTGGGTTTGAAGACATCCGTACGGCTATGTTAGACGAATACGATGATTTGCTGAACCGTCAGCTGGCGGATGCCATCACGACAATTGATGCAAAAATTACGACGCTTCAATCAGATATACAAGGGATGGAACGCGCCATTAAAATGCAAGAAGACGAAGCAAAAGATAAGGTGTGATACAGTATGGCAGACGAAATTAAAGTAATAGATGGTGAAATTAATAGAACGCTTAGTGACCTAAGCGCTGCTGCGCAGCAGTTTCAGCCGCTTTTTCCGTTTCACGTCGGAAGCGGACAAGAACTAGCGGTGCTCGATGAATTAAACCAGCTGAACCAGCAGCTGCAAACGTTAATTGTGGACTACAAGCAAACGCTCCTCGATGATTTGAACGCCACCAAAAAATCCGTGCAGTCCATAAAAGAAGCAGATGAAAAAGCTGCAAACGCCGCTAAATAATGTTCATATTTTATATAAAGCTATCAAAAACAACCTTTCAACCAGCATAGATTTGGCATTCAAATAAAAAGGTTTTATCTAGCGGATGATGCAAGCCTTGTAAAAAAGAGCGTCCGCTTAGGTTTAGAAAAATGACGGGCGGTTGTTCGTTAACCGTTCGTTGTTTTTCTACATCGATACAGCTAGGAGGTTACAGATTATTGAAAACACTTGATGTCGATGCTTTTCACGAAAATATTCAAGCTATCTTAGATTCTATTAAAAGTCAAAAAGAACAAATTCAGAGCCTGATTTCACAGGTTCAGGCATTTTCAAGCTTAGATAATGCGTTTAAAGGAAAAGGAGGAGAAGCGATTCGATCTTTTTACGAAACGGGACATGCTTCTTTTTTAACGCTGTATCATTCATTACTCACTTCCTATGAAGCTCGACTAACTCAAATCACACAGGCGCTGCGCTCATTCGAACCGAACGAAGACGGCTACATCACGCAGCCGTTTCTACAAGACACTATTCCCGCGCATTTAAAT
>ENA-ORXC01000936-ORXC01000936.1-marine-metagenome-genome-assembly--contig:-NODE-936-length-18578-cov-3.284795_pt1 | contig 18578 bp, 16 predicted proteins | sample MGYA00237865_ERZ511478 | MGnify/ENA metagenome assembly ERZ511478 | reverse complement strand
TGCTGAGGCTTGGCCAATAATAGCAATTCACTTACGATATGGTTGATCCTGTTCAGCTCATCGATCATGATCTGGTAGTACAGCTGATGCTTTTCATCCTCCATCTGCAGCAGCTGGACAAGTCCCTTTAACGAAGTAAGCGGGTTACGGATTTCATGGGCAACGCTCGCAGAAAGCTCGCCGACAACCGACAGCTTGTCCGTTCTACGCAAACGCTCCTCTGTTTGGCGCAGCTCCGTAACATCCCTTGAATTGCAGATGATCCCGGCGATTTTGTCATTCACAATGATCGGAAGGGAAGTGCTTTGGAAAAAGATTGTCTTACCGCTCTTATGCATTAATTCCAATTCAAACATTTGTGGACACTGATTTTCCACCACACTCGAAACCTTATCCAAAATAATTTGCCTGTGGGAATCGGGAATCAAGTCTGCCAGGTTTTTTCCGATAAACTCATCCCTGCTAAACCCGGTGATTTTTTCGAACTGAGGATTAAGGTTGGTAATCGTCCCATTCAAGTCGAGCATTGATACAATATCAGGACTGTACTCAAACAATGACCGGTATTGCTGTCTGCTCTCCTCAAGAAGAGTTTCAACGTGTTTTCGTTCGGTAATATCCCGGCCCATTATGACAAGGCCTTGCCGGCTGCCGTCATCATTGAACAGCGGCACCTTAATAGTATCAAATGTCTTGGTTGTCCCATCCGGCTGTGGAAGTACTTCCTCGACACGAATAATTCCTCCTGCTTTCCATGCTTCTTCATCGGAAATCTCACAATATCTCAACGCATCACTGAAATAATTGCTGTATTCCGCAAGCTCCGAGTCTTTCTTGCCTCTATAATCTACATTTTTAATATCAAACAATTTCAAACCAAAATCATTAACCTGAATCCATCGGCCCTCTCCGTCCTTGAAGTTGACGAAATCAACCATTGAATTGATCAATGTGGATAGACGCTCTTCTTCTTCTTTTGTGGCACTCAATTCCTCCATCTTCGAGATGAAGAAATAGAAAAACCAGCCTGCCAGCAATACATAAAGGACCTCCTTCGTATGTTCAATAATGGCAACAAATTCGGAAGGAGCGTATAAATTCAGAAGATAGTTTGTTCCAAATATCCAGGCAATGCTCAGTATGAAAAAGATCAGGACATATTGCTTTTTCTTCATCTTTTGACTCCTAAAGTAAGCATCAGCTCACGCAATTTAAAATTAGTGTTACTGTTCTATAGTAGCACAATTTTGTCATTTGAAATTAGGATTATTTTAATATATCTTCTCTTTTGTTTGGAAAATTATGCAAAGGACCGAATTGAATTCGGTCCAGAATAACTTGTTAAAAATCACCGTCAGTTGCCTGGAAGGGGATATTCAAACGGTTTTCCACAGCCCTGAGCCTCTGGTTCAAACGGTTTAGTCGGCGTGTGTGACGCTCATCGTTTTGATTTAAGCGAGTAACCTCATTGTTTAAACGGCCAATCTCCCTGTTAAGCCTTGCGATTTCCCTGTTTTGGCGGCCAATCTCTTTATTCTGCCGATCTAGCTCTGTTTTTTGAACCTGGAACTGCCGTTCAAGCTGAGTCACTCTGCGTTCGAGAGCCGGCTGTCTTTCGTTGCCATTCGGATCCTGCTGTTGCGCGTAATAGTTAAAATCATAATGAGTATAAGGGTCAAATTGGTTTGGGTTGTAAAAATAATGATGTTGATACATGCTGGCACACTCCTTATTTTCCTGAGTATAAATTCTCTATAAAATATGTAGGTGTGTGGTGAGAGTGATAGGCATTTGCCTAAAGAAGGAAAATACTGGTTGTCTGGCGAAAAGGTAAACAGGGGGTGAGGCCATTATGGGAATGTCGAATTACTATCAGAATCTTCGGGCCAAAGTGGGAAGCGGCCTGATTTTTATGCCCAGCGTGGCAGGAATAGTCAGGAATGAATCTGGAGAAATCTTATTCCAGAACAAAGGAAATGGAGAGAAGTGGAGCTTGCCGGCAGGTGCAATCGAATTAGGCGAAGCCCCGGCTGAAGCCGTTGTCCGCGAAGTATGGGAAGAAACAGGTCTTAAAGTTTTACCAGAAAAATTACTGGGTGTATTTGGCGGGAAAGAGTTCCGCTATGAATACCCAAACGGCCACAAGGTTGAATATGTTGTGTTCGTATTCGAATGCAGACCTGTCGGCGGTGAACATAAACCGATCGACAGCGAGACTGCGGAACTAAGATACTTCAGGCCTGATAACATGCCAGAATTGGCACTGCCTTATCCTGAAAGCATTTTTATCAAAACGGATGGTGAAAAGGCTGCGTTTCAGTGGGATGATGAATGGGTGGGAAAGAGGAGATGAAGCTGTGGATTGCAAGGTAAGAAAGGGCAATATTCATTTTGAAGTCAATGGGGAAGGGTTTCCCCTGCTGATCCTTCATGCTATGGGTACAGACCATCGATCGATGAAAGGCTGGCTTGAACCTGTTTTTAATATGGTTGAAGGTTTTCAAAGAATATACATTGATTTACCTGCCCATGGACGGAGTACCATTGACGATTGTGTGAAATCAACGGATGACTTGCTCGGAAATCTGCTGGACTTTATTGATGATACTTATAAGGAAAAAGAATTTTCGCTGATTGGTGCTTCCTTTGGCGGATATTTGGCACAAGGGATATTACATAACAGGAGAAGCAATGTGAAAGGAATTTGCCTTTTGGCCCCAGCATTGCATGTAAAGGAGAGGAATCTGCCACAACGAGTTGTTTTAGAGAAGGATGAAGGGCTGCTTTCAAGTCTTGAGCCTGATATCCGGGCCGCATTCGATACCCTCTTCAACTATCAAACTGAAGAATCATTAGCAGCTTTTATAAAAGAAATCCAGCCCGGCAGATTATTGGCCAAACGTGAATTCCTTGCTTCGGATTGGAAGGCAAAACACTATTACATGACTGATGAACCTTTTCACGATGTTCTGACTCTACCGAATCCTGCTCTGTTTATTCTCGGCAAACAGGATTATATCTGCGGATATAAAGATCATTTCTTTTTGTTGAATAAGTTCCCGAATTCCACAATGGCTGTATTGGATCGCGCAGGCCATATGCTGCATGTTGAGAAGCGCGGACTTGTCCAGACTATATTTGAGGATTGGCTGACAAGCAGTCATTAAAAAAGAGAGCGCAAATGCGCGCTCTCAACCTTTCCTCAGTTGTTCCAATACAACCTGTGCCTCATAACCGGCGGCGAAGTCGATAATCGTCGCTTCCTCACCTTTGATCGCTTTTACAAGATGATCAACCAATGAATCTTCGAGGGAGTGATCAGCTTCCAATGGCAGGATATCCCCGTCAAGCTTGCCTCCTGCCAGCTGGCCCCAGTTCAAAAGTGATAATGTTCCTTCATCTCCATAGGCTGTGAAAGCAATTTCTTCCTTGCCGGCAATCTGGCTCATGCCATCAATCAATACTGGAGTACCATCCGCCAGCTTCAAGGTTGCCAGGATTGCATTTTCACTGGCGTGCCGGTCTTCAGGGAATTGTATCTGGACATCCGTTACCTCTACTGACCCAAAAATCTTTTGCAGCTGCTGGATGAAATGGACGCCAACCTCCAGGACATAACCACCCTGTTCCTTGCTCGCAACCCATGCATTCTGCTGCCAAGGGCGCGGCCATTGCGGGAAGTGCATCTTCAATTGAACTCTCCTAAGTTTGCCAATATAGTTATCCCTAATCAATTTTTCAAATGTCTTGCTGCCGGCACTGTAGTTCAACGGAAAATTCATCGCATGCACGACACCTGCATCCTGCGCCTGTTTTAATAGACTTTCAGCTTCCTCAACAGAGTTTGCCAGCGGTTTTTCACATAAAATATGTATTCCTTTCGCAAGAACATCTGATGCTACTTTATGGTGGAATTTAGGGGGGACAGCGACATAAACAAGATCTAACTCAGCATTCTCAAGCATGTCCTGATGGTTCGTGAATTTCGGAATACCGCCAAGTTCGGCTGCCGTTTCCTTCACTCTAGCTTCAGCCGCGTCACAGATAGCCGCAATTTCCATCTCCGGGTGCTTTTGAAATCCTTTTATCAAACGCTGGCCAATAGCGCCAAGGCCAATCACTCCGACTTTTAACATAAGAGACCTCCAGTAATTCTTTTACACACTATTATACAGAAAATCTTAATCATAAAATAGTTTAGTAAGACGAAATAAATTAATATAAAATGTGTCTTTTGAACTATGGATATTTAAGTTTTTAGACATTTTAGAATATTGAAACATGTATTTTTAGTAAGTAAAATTATAGTGTAATAGACTAAATGACAGGAAGGGGTAAAACATTGAAAAAGAAATTAGGTCTTAAGGTCCTATCAAGCCTGACGATGACCGCTATGCTTGCAAGCACGCTATCATTTGCGTCTGCTGGGCCAGCCAAGGTCGATGCGGTTGAAAAGACAAGCTTCGCGTCACAGGGAGGAGCTCCAATTGATTTAGGCATCGCGAACGATGAAAGATTAATAGAAATGCTGAAGAAATCAGGAAAGATCGTCAAGAATGCAACTCCTGCAGAAGCGGAGAAAGCATTACAAAAGCATTTGCAAAATAAGGCAGCTGGGGCTTCCAAAGAGCCTGGGGAGTTACATAAACATGAGAAGGAATTGAACAGCACGCTGAACGAAAAGCTTGCTGGAACAGGATTGGTTAATGGTAAGGGAAACAAAGCAGGACAAACGAAGGGCACAACTGTTGAACCAGTAAAGGAAGAAGCCTGGAACGGAGGAAAGAGACAGGATAATGTCCTTGTATTACTAATTGAATATCCTGACTATCCAGCTTCTCAGATTAAACCAGAAGATACTGATATGTATTATGATGAATACCTTAAACAGCATTACACAGATATGATTTTCGGCGAGAATGGCTATGTTGGCCCTAATGGAGAAAAGCTTGTCTCCGTAAAGCAATACTATGAACAGCAATCAGGCGGAAGCTATACGATTGACGGCCAGGTAGCCGGCTGGTACAAAGCGTCTCAGCCAGCAGCATACTACGGTGGAAATAATGCAAGTGACAATGACAGTAATGCACGAGCGCTAGTAAAAGAGGCATTATATGCAGCAGCTGCAGACCGATCAGTAGATTTGAATAATTATGACCAGGAAGACCGCTATGACCTTGATGGCGACGGAAACTACCGTGAGCCGGATGGCCTGATCGATCACCTGATGGTTGTTCATTCTTCAGTCGGTGAAGAAGCAGGCGGCGGACAATTAGGTGCAGATGCAATATGGTCACACCGTTGGAATCTTGGTGGCGTAACGACATTGCCGCAAACAAAAACCAAAGTTCCATACTGGGGCGGCAAACTAGCTGCTTATGATTACACGATCGAACCAGCAGATGGGGCTGCAGGTGTTTTCGCACATGAATATGGACATGACCTGGGCCTTCCTGATGAATACGATACTATCTACAGCGGAGCAGGAGAGGCAGTTGCTTACTGGTCAATCATGTCCAGCGGCAGCTGGGCAGGTAAAGTTCCAGGTACTGAGCCGACAGGATTCAGTCCATATGCTAGAGAGTTCCTGCATGCAACAATGCCAGGAAGCAACTGGTTGACAGGTTCTACAATCCATGCTGATGATGTGAAGAGCACTGGTGTTGAGGTTTTATTAGACCAGGCAAACTCTAAAGGGGCGAATAACGATGCTGTTAAAGTGGATTTGCCTGATAAAGTAAACGTGATTAATACTCCTGCATCAGGTGCTTGGGAATTCTTCGGCGGAAAAGGTGATGAAGCCGATCACCAAATGGTTACTCAAGTTGACTTAACAAATGCATCGAGTGCAATTTTAGAATATGATGCATGGTATGATATTGAATCGAATTGGGATTATGCTATGGTGCAGGTATCAACAGACGGGGGTACTAGCTGGAAGTCATTATCGACGGCGAATACAAACTCAGACCTTGTATCAGACGGCTACCCTGCCATTAAAGAAAACCTTCCTGGTTACACAGGATCAAGTAATGGCTGGATCCATGAGTCTATTGATTTAAGTGAATATGCCGGACAAAGCATCCAGCTCCAATTCCGTTATATGACTGACTGGGGAACTTCACTGAATGGATTCTTCGTAGACAATGTAAAGGTGACTGCTGACGGTGCTGAGCTATTGAACGACGGTGCTGAAGGAGAATCAGCTTTTGAATTTAACGGTTTTGAAAAGCACGAAGGTAAAACGGCTACAAAACATTACTACCTGTTAGAGTGGAGATCACATAACGGTGTGGATGAAGGCCTTAAGAATATCCGCCGCGGTGCAAGCTTGATGACTTATGATTCTGGGCTTGTTGTATGGTATGTTGACAACGGTTATGACAACAACTGGACAGGAGTACACCCAGGTGATGGATATCTTGGGGTTGTCGATGCAGACCAGACTATCAACAGATGGAGTGATGGAGCACTTGGCTCAACTCGCTACCAGATTCACGATGCAGCATTCAATCAAGGTAAGACTGAAGGCATGTTCCTTGATTATTCTAGTATCTTAGGAATCACTATGAAGGATAACGCTACTCAAAGAACACCAGTTTTTGACGACAGTGCAAATTATACCTCGACAGTATTGCCGGATGCCGGCCGCAACGTTCCAACATACGGCCTGAAATTCCGTGTACTCGGACAAAGCAGCGATGGAACTGTTGGCAAGGTGTTAATTTCTAAGTAAGAATAAAGAAGCGCTGCCGGATTTTCCGGCAGCGTTTTTCCATGGCAGTGGCTTTTCCTATGTTCATGATTGTCCAATTATATTAATATCTTATTAGAGTGTTTACTATTACATACGTTGGAGGAAGCATCATGACAGAGGCGGCAGTCCATTGGGGAGGTGCAGTGATTGGGTTGGTCATTGCCATCATCCTTATTTTCAAAAAAGTTAATCCAGTATATTCTCTGTTTGCCGGTGCACTTGCTGGCGGAGTGTTAGGTGGAGCATCACTGAATGAGACGGTTGGTATTGTTATTGAAGGTACGAATAGCGTCATGCCCGCAGTTGTCCGTGTGCTGGCAGCCGGTGTGTTGGCCGGAGTGCTGATTGAATCTGGAGCTGCAGAAAAAATGGCAGAAACCATTGTCGGGAAGCTGGGAGAAAAAAGAGCTGTTTTTGCAATTGCCCTAGCAGCAATGATTCTCACTGCAGTAGGAGTATTTGTGACTGTTTCCGTTATCATCGTCGCTCCTATAGCCCTGTCCGTTGGAAGGAGGACTGGTCTTTCCAAGCCTGCAATTTTGCTGTCGATGATAGGAGGAGCAAAGGCAGGGAATATCATTTCACCAAATCCCAACTCGATTGCTGTCGCGAAAGGGTTTAACGTTGAGCTTTCGCAAGTGATGCTTTATGGTTTTTTACCTGCGGTTGGCGGGATTTTAGTTACTATAATGATTGCAAAATTAATACGCAATAAGGGTTCAAAGATCACCGAACCGGAAAACCATGCCAATCAGGCGGAGATAAAGGACAAGCCAAGCTTCGGCAAAGCTATTGTCGGGCCTGCTGTAGCAATCGTATTGCTTGCCATTAGCCCTATAGGCAGCATGCTGCATATTGATGTTCTTGCTGCTGTAAAAATCGACTCAATGATCATTTTACCGTTTGCAGGCATAGTCGGCCTGATTGCAATGGGCAAGTTTGACAGAATCATAGAGTATTCAACATCAGGATTTAATAAAATGACTGGAGTAGCCATGATTTTGATTGGCGCAGGCTCAATTGCCGGCATCATCTCGAATTCGAATTTAAGTGAGGTTGTCGTTGACAGCATCCAGGCTGCAGGTGTTTCAGGGACTCTTCTAGCTCCAATTGCAGGTATTCTAATGTCGGGAGCCACAGCAGCAACTTCAATGGGAGCGATTGTTGCCGCGGGAACCTTCGGTGATGCCATCCTCCAAATGGGCATCGCACCATTGAGTGCAGCAGTTATGGTGCATACGGGAGCAACCGTACTGGACCATCTGCCTCATGGAAACTTCTTTCATGTAACGGCTGATTCAGTTAAAATGAACATCAGGGAACGTATGAAACTAATCCCGTACGAAACAGCCATTGGTCTTACAATGACGGTTATTGCAACAATTTTATACGGATTCTTATTATAAAAAAGGCTTTCCACAGGGGAAAGCCTTTTTATGGTTAGTCAATATCCGGCTGGAATCCAATTAACTTGGCCTTCTTGTCAGCAGTTGGATCTGCATCCGGGAAGGTGATCACAGAGGCGATATAATCCCAGCGCAGGAACATGTGGGTGATACAGGTTTCCTCAACCTGGTCTTCAGCTGGAATGGCGGTTCCATCCTCCTTCTGCACGGGAGTCCGCTTATAGCATGGGTTCTCAACCCAAATCCCCATATTCTCAGCATGTACAATTTTTACAAGGTACCATTCATCTGGCTGATAGATTCCCGTAATATCTCCAATCATGCTATCGGGAAAATTCTTCAGCTTAATTTGCACCTTTTGGTTAATATAAGCATCTAAAAACATGAGCAATCTCCTTTCCTAAAAGACTCATCCCTTTACCTACTTCCTTTTTCAGCAAAAAATAAACATGAAAAAAAGGCCAATTAAGGCCTGTTATAAAAATAACACCATCAATTCTTCATCATGATAGCTGCCATCAATGCGCATGGCATTTTTATCTAATCCGTATGTTTCAAAGCCAAGAGACGTATACAGCTTTTTGGCTGGTTCATTGCTGGCGTTCACAGTCAGGTAAATCTGTTCTATATTTGTTAACTCATTCGCCTGTTGAATTGCTTTCTTCATTAATAACCTTCCGGTGCTCTGACCTCGTTGTGCAGGAGTCACATACATGGCAAAGATATTAGCCCGGTGCTTTAATTTAACTTTTCCTTCTGGCACAAGGGTAACAACTCCAACAAGTTGACTCTCGTTGAATGCTCCGAAAGTGTATGTAAATTTACTATCCAGTCTCTGCCTGTAATCCGATGCTGCATAATTCCTCTCATCCTCATAACTGGAGCCGAACGCCTCAGGATTCTTAAGTAAGGCTTCATGGCGGAGGGCACGATAACTCTCAGCATCGTTCCCGTGTAATTGTCTTATTTCCATAGTGGTCACCTCTGTAAAAATCGTTGCTTTATAGAATTCTAGATTAGCAGTAGGTTTTCCTTGTAAAAAGAGAATTAAGTTCACACAGGTGTATTTAGAAAAGGGAGGAGCAACGAAACCGTTACCAGACAGGTTCGGCATCAAAAGGCGAAAAGCTGTCACAAGAAGAGCAAACTTCAGACAGGTTCGGAATCAAAAGGCGAAAAGCTGTCAAAAGCTGAGGGAACTTCAGACAGGTTTGGCATCCAAAGGCGAAAAGCTGTCACAAGATGAGCAAACTTCAGACAGGTTCGGCGTCAAAAGACGAAAAGCTGTCACAAGATGAGGGAACTTCAGACAGGTTTGGCACGTAAAAGCGAAAAGCTGTCACAAGAAGAGCAAACTTCAGACAGGTTCGGCATCAAAAGGGGAAAAGTTGTCACAAGATGAGGGAAGTTCAGACAGGTTCGGCAACAAAAGGGGAAAAGTTGTCACAAGATGAGCAAACTTCAGACAGGTTCGGCAACAAAAGGGGAAAAGTTGTCACAAGATGAGGGAAGTTCAGACAGGTTTGGCACGTAAAAGCGAAAAGCTGTCACAAGATGAGCAAACTTCAGACAGGTTCGGTGTCAAAAGGCGAAAAGCTGTCAAAAGAAGAAGGAAATTCGGACAAGGAAGCAAAGGGGAGTGTCTGCCCGATTGCAAGTAAATGCTCAAAAACATCAATCAACCCAAAATCAACACCAAATAAAAACCTCCCCGATCTAACTCACAACCGGGGAGGTCTCTAATCCAAATATTAAAGCTTGAACGAGCTCTTCAGCGATACAATGCGGTTGAAGACTTTCTTGTCTTCTGTTGTGTGCTTCGGATCGACGTTGAAGTAGCCGTGGCGGAAGAACTGGAATTTGTCCTGCGGCTTGGCGTCCATCATGTTTGGTTCGATGTAGCCGTTCACGATTTCCAGGGATTTTTCATTTACCTGATCCAGGAATGATTTGCTCTCAGCTTCGTTTTCGGTCTTTTCCTCATCGTCCAAAATCAATGGCTCATACAGGCGGAATTCCGCAGGCAGCGCGTGTGTTGCGTCTACCCAGTGAAGCGTTCCTTTTACCTTGCGGCCAGTAAAGCCAGATCCGCTCTTTGTTTCTACATCATAGGTGCAGTGAAGCTCAACCACTTCACCATTTTCATCCTTAACTACATCATTGCACTTAATGAAATAAGCATGCTTCAGACGTACTTCATTCCCAGGGAAGAGGCGGAAGTACTTCACTGGCGGATTCTCCATGAAGTCGTCCTGCTCAACATAGATCTCGCGTGAGAATGGGATTTTGCGTGTGCCCATTTCCGGATTTTCCGGATTGATATCGGCATCAAGCCATTCCACTTCGCCTTCAGGATAATTCGTGATGACGACTTTCAATGGACGAAGCACGCCCATCGTGCGCGGAGCCTTCAGCTTAAGGTCTTCACGTACAAAGTGCTCAAGCATTTGCGCGTCAACCGTAGAGTAACCTTTGGAAACGCCGGCTGCTTTTACAAATTCACGGATTGCTTCTGGTGTGAAACCGCGTCTTCTCAAGCCGGAAATCGTTGGCAGGCGAGGGTCATCCCAGCCATCGACATATCCTTCTTCTACTAGCTGCTTCAGTTTGCGCTTGCTCATGACCGTGTTTGTCAGGTTCAGGCGGCCGAATTCGATTTGCTGAGGTGTTGCTTCCATTTCACACTCACGGACAACCCAGTCGTACAGCGGACGCTGGTCTTCGAACTCTGTTGTACACAAGCTGTGTGTTACACCTTCAAGCGCATCCTCGATCGGATGGGCAAAAGCGTACATTGGGTAGATGCACCACTTGTCGCCGGTATTATGGTGTGTTGCATGGGAAATTCGATAAATGACCGGGTCACGAAGATTGATGTTTGGTGAAGACATGTCAATCTTCGCGCGCAATACTTTTTCACCATTACCGAATTCACCGTTCTTCATACGCTCGAATAAATCAAGGTTCTCTTCCACTGAACGATCACGATACGGGCTTTCTTTGCCAGGCTCTGACAGTGTCCCGCGGTACTCACGGATTTCGTCAGCCGACAAGTCATCGACATACGCCAATCCCTTTTTGATCAACAGGACGGCTCGTTCGTACATTTCATCGAAATAGTCAGAGGCAAAGAACAAGCCTTCCCATTCGTAGCCCAGCCATTCAACATCTTCCTTGATGGCATCGACGAATTCCTGGTCTTCCTTCAGCGGGTTCGTGTCATCGAATCGGAGGTTTGTCTTGCCGCCAAATTCATCTGCAAGGCCGAAGTTGATGACAATGGATTTTGCGTGACCGATATGTAGGTATCCATTTGGTTCTGGAGGGAATCGAGTCACGACTTTATCGCGCTTGCCGCTCTCCAAATCTTCTTTAATGATCGTTTTTATAAAATTAGAGTTTTCTTCCAATTAAATCAGCCTTTCCTTTGATCAGTCTCATTATCTTTATTTTAATGATTACTATAATATATTTCCACTGAACTATATAGTAATAAGAAAAAAGCGGAAAAACAAGTAGTGAAATATCAAAAAGGTGCCTTAAATCAAGGCACCTGCTGATTATTCCGCTAAAAGATTCCAGATGACTTCGCAAGTCAGATTGGGGACTATTTTAACAGAGTAGTCTATTTCCATCCGTTCGTACCGTTTATGGGCATCAAGCCCGTACGGACCGATGTTGATGACTGGCACGTTCAACTCGCGGATTTCCTGATAATCCACGAAAAATTTCGTTCCCCAGCTTGGATTGTTCCGTGATGCGACATCCAATGCTTCATCATCATCGCTCAAAGCGACAAAACTCATATCAGATATATAAGGAAAGAAACTGCGGATCACAATTGGTTCTTCGTATTCAGGCTGAACACTTTTAACAGCAGCATCCAAAGCTTCAATCAGATTTCGCTCATCCTCGGTTTCGCCAGCTACTTCAATCCTTGGCGAGTAGAGCGAGGAGTAGAAGACGATGATGGCCGGACTCTGGTCGGGCATCCACTTCCAGGCTTCCTCGACGACTCTGGCTGCATACATTCTCAGATCCAGGCTGGCATCGAGAAGAAGGTTATCCTTGAACTCCACCATATGGGCCGTGTATTCAGAGCCATGGGCCTTGATGAGTTCAGATTCCATTTCTTCATACGTCATCACCCTTGGCTGCCATTGAAGCTCCCTGCATGGTTCACCGCTGATTTTGCAAAACTGCTGATAGCGTTCCTCGTACAGCTTCAATGTTTTTTCAAAAGCAATATAGGCTTGTTCTTTCAACTTCTCTAAAACATCCTTTGGTGTCCAGGAGTGAATGAAGAAATTGTAATATACATAAGCAGCTAGTGCTGTTTGAACGGTATAGTTTGGCTTAAGGTCCATCTGCTTTAGGGAAACCGGCGGCATCGTCGTCTCGCCGAATGCCTCATTGCACAGGTCAGGGTTATAGTCGATCTGTCTCGTCAGTTCAGCTGCAATCAGGTTCGGATCCAGCCCTTCGAAAGCGGAACCGACATGGGTTTCAGACCCCGTAATGTAAAAAGAAGGGAGCAGCTTTCCGACAGTTCCTTTATAGATGTAGCGGTTCTTATCTCCCGAAAACCGGGGTGAGACAAAGTCGCTGTTGACTGCAGCGACATATTCAAAACCATGATCTTCTTTCCAGCTCTTAAGGTCCTTGACTGCGGAGAGGATTCCATACGAGCTGTCCTCTTCATCACATTCTGCCAAGAAAACAAGGTTGCCATCGAGCTCCTCTGGGTGTTCGGAAAAGTATTTAAGAAGATATAGATTGGAAGCGACACCACTCTTCATATCGAGCACCCCGCGGCCGAACATCCACTCTCCTGAATGTGCATGCTCGTCAACAAGTGGGGGCAGATTCTCTTTTTTTAGCTCAACAATCAGCTGGTCCGGATCGAACGCCACATCTGCCAGCTGTGTGAAATCGTCAATCCCTACTGTATCGAGATGGCCCATCAAAATGACCGTACGATTGCTATTCCCTTTTGTACCTTTTACAAAAGCCATGACATTATAGCGTTCGAGGACATCATTCTGGGTTTGCGGTCTGATAACCTGTGACGGATTTTCTATAAAATAAGCAAACGATGAAATCATCGTATAAAGTGCCTGGGCAATCTCGTTCTCTCCATTGGTGTTGACAATGCTCCCGATGTTCACAAGCTGCTTCGTATAAAATAAAACCTCATCCCTGCAATCAAGCATCCAAAGCATCCCCTTTCAGAAAATTCAGCTTTTAATATCAAGCTAACGCATATCAGTGTGAAATACAATAGTAAAAAGTGGCTGAGGGAAATCCTCTATCACAAAAGCGACAAGGTGGATAGAATCATAAGCGCAATCAATTTTTTGTACAGATTGTTAACTATTTCACAATATGTACAATGCATGATGAACTCTTTGTGGATATTGCGTTATGGTGTATTTTTTAAAAAAGAAATAATGGAAAATGGAGGTGTAGAATAAGAGGAGGGAATATCATGCCAAAAGAAATTTTCAAAGCCACTGCTGCATTGCAGGAAGGGGTAAAGGTTGATGTCCAGGCCAGGGGGTTCCATATCACGATTGACGAGCCAGTCAATTTAGGAGGAACCAACCAGGGGATGAATCCGGTGGAAATGCTTCTTGGTGCTTTAGGAGCCTGCCAATCTATCGTGGCACGAGTGTACAGCCAAAAATTCGGCGTGGAATTAGAGGATTTCCGGGTTGAATTGGAAGGGAACCTTGATACCGATGGATTTATGAACAAGTCAGACGTGCGCCGGGGCTATTCAGATATTCGCTATATCTACTATATTAAGTCACCATCTCCAGAGGAAAACATCAGGGCACTGGCAGATTTCATTGCTAAAACTTGCCCGGTGGATGATACAATCTCAAATCCTGTGAATGTCACCAGAACTGAAATTGTCATTGAAAATCCAGTTGCATTATAATGAACGTTTTTAGAGCGGCAGCCGTTAAATGGTGCCGTTTTTTTTTGTCTCATAAAAAACTCGTCAATGGAGAAATTAAAAATAATCATTTTTTTAGGAGGCGCATATGGATTTCACTTTTGTGTGGCAAACGGCTTTTTTGATTTTATCTGGAATTCTATTATTGAGAATCGCCGGCAGGAAGTCCATTTCCCAAATGACGCTGGCACAAACAGTTGTCATGATCTCACTTGGGACAATCATTGTCCAACCTATTGTGGAGAAAAGCATGTGGAAGGCGATAGCCGGGGCTGCTATCTTTGTCGCTGCGATTGTGATTCTGGAATATTTGCAGCTTAAATTCAATTTCTTTGAAAAATTCATCACAGGGAAATCGAAGATCATCATCCAGAACGGTCAACTAAACAATAAGTCCTTAACGAAGCTGCGGCTGACGGTTGACCAGCTGGAAATGAGATTGAGAAATAAAGGCATTACAAAACTCGAAGATGTTAAATATGCGACAATTGAACCTAATGGGCAGCTTGGATATGAATTGGAGGACGATGCAAAACCGCTTACTGTCGGAGAGTTTAAAAAAATACTGAATGACTATCTTCCAGCAATGGTCATGAAAATGGAAGATAACCCGGATTCGGCAAATCCTGATATTTTTGATGAACTAAAAAAATCGAATCCGCAGCACAATCCAAAATATCTTCAATAAACAAAATTTCCCTTTTAATTATTCCGCCGGCTGTGCTATTATTTAGAGATGCGAAATACACATAAAAATCTTCTTTGCAGAAGATTTTTTTTCTTTTTTTAGAAAAAGGGGAGATATACATTGTCACAACCAAAAGAACCATTATGGACATCATCGTTCATTAAATTGATGGTCGGGAATCTATTTATTTTTATGTCATTCCAAATGCTTATTCCGACGCTCCCGCCTTATATAAAATCAATCGGGGCGAGCGGAACGGAAATTGGTCTTGTTACCGCGCTATTCTCGATCGGGGCTGTTTTGAGCCGGCCGTTTATTGGATTTATGCTGGAGTACAGAACAAGGAAGCCGCTCGTGCTGATCGGAGCACTGATGCTTCTATTGATTACATTCCTATACCCGTTGTCCCAGGTCGTTATCATTTTCCTTGCGTTTCGATTGTTGCATGGCCTTGCATGGGGATGGTCCACAACAGTAAACGGAACGGCAGCAGTGGATGTTGTCCCTAACTCCCGACTTTGGGAAGGAATGGGCTATTTTGGTCTTTCGATAACAATTGGGATGATTATAGCACCGAGTCTTGGAATCTTTTTGTACCAGGTTACTTCCTTTGAAAATCTCGTTTATATTTCGGGAGTACTGGGTCTCATTGCCTTGCTGCTGCTTGCATCGGTTCACTACCAAACTCCTGACCAGGTTTTAAAGACGAAGAAAGAAGACTTAAAGTTCACATACCTGGGATCGCTTGTTGAGAAATCTGGCTGGTTCCCTGCAGTATTGACGTTGTTGATCAGTCTGGGCTATGGATCGATTGTCACATTCATTGTCATTTTTGGCGAAGAACGAGGGATCGAGCAAATATTCTTGTTTTACCTGTTTAATGCGATTTTTGCATCACTCTCACGTCCGGTTGCCGGAAAATGGTTTGATCAGAAAGGTCCAATCGGTCTTGTTATTCTAACAATTTCCATTACATTTGCAGGTATGTGGGTACTGTCATTTGCTCATTCCGATATGATGATTGCTGTTGCCGGTGTACTGTTCGGAATCGGGTTTGGATCTTTGATCCCTACGCTGCAGTCATGGACATTATCCATGACCCCGCCAAACCGTCGCGGTGTCGCGAATGGAATGTTCTTCTCATCCATTGACCTTGGAATCGGCATAAGCGGTCTGGTCTTCGGTATCCTGGCACAATATGTTGAACTGGGAGCTTTGTTCCAGATATCCAGTGGATTTATCGTAATAGCATTGATTCTGACCATCGTAAAGGGCAGACGCAAAAAAATGATCAGCCAGCCGGAGGAAGCTATTTCCTGAAGCTAGGGCCAGCCGTTTCATGGCTGGCTTTTTCTATGGTTGCTAATATGCACTCTTATGATTTAAACTGATAAAGAAATTTACACAGTTCGGATTGGTATGTGATCATTATGGATAATCAGGATCAAACATTTGAAGTGATGCGGGCCTGTTTGCTTGCCGGTAAAATCATGCTTCAAAGCGGTGCGGAAACGTATAGGGTGGAAGACACGATGTCGCGGATGGCTTCTGCGTTCGGCATTGACCAGACGCACAGCTATGTGACACCCACTGGCATTATTTTTTCAGTAGAAGGGGTTGGCCCGGAACGTACAAAACTTGTGCGGATTTCCGAGCGGACGACAGATTTAAGGAAAGTCGCCATGGTCAACAGCGTTTCTCGGAAAATCAGCAGCGGCGAGGTTGGATTGAAGGAAGCCTGCAAGCTCCTGGGGGAGATTGAGGAGGCTAACTTGACGTACTCGTTTATGATCCAAATCCTGGCGGCGGCGATTGCGAGCGGCTGTTTTACCATCATGTTCATGGGAAGCTGGCTAGACTTCCTGCCTTCGATGGCTGCGGGGGGAATTGGATTCTTCCTGGTCGTTTATTTTCACAGGATTGTCCCGGTCAAATTTTTCGCTGAATTCCTGTCCTCCTTTGTGATTGGGATGATTTCGTTTTTCTTTGTAAAATTCGGGCTGGGACAGGAACTGGATAAAATCATTATCGGCTCAGTGATGCCGCTTGTTCCCGGCCTGCTGATCACCAATGCGGTCAGGGACCTGATGGCAGGCCATTTGGTCTCGGGTCTGTCAAAGGGAGCGGAAGCGCTGTTGACGGCGTTTGCGATTGGCTCAGGCATAGCGGCAATTTTATCTTTCTTGTAGTCAGGAGAAGTGGCGATGATTTATATAGAACACCTTATTACAAGTTTTATTGCTTCGGCTGCGTTCGGAGTCATTTTTAACGCACCAAGGGAATCCCTCATCAAATGCGGCATTTCCGGGATGGCTGGCTGGATCGTCTATTTTGCTCTTGATACCAATGGGTTCGGCACGATTTTTGCGACATTGATGGCATCATTCCTGATTGCCGTTGTCAGCCAAGTGTTCGCGAAGGCTTATCGGACGCCAATCATCATTTTTAGTGTCGCCGGGATCATTCCTCTGGTTCCGGGGGGACTTGCGTATGATGCGATGAGGAACTTTGTGGAGAATGATTACAGTGTGGCCCTCTCGCTGGCAGCGAAAGCATCGATGATTTCTGGAGCAATAGCCGTTGGACTAGTCTTTTCTGAAGTGATCAACCAGGTGATCCGTAGGTCGAACATTGGGCCGGTAAAATAGGGAGAAGACTTAAGTAGTTCATAATATAACAGACTGAAGAATATATGAATTCCAAGTTCGAGCAGTAAATAACACGCAAAAGCTCAGAGTATAATGACTCTGAGCTTTTTAGTATGATGATGATCCATTAAGACTCTGTAGATAAAAATGATATTTACTATTTTTCATCAATTTTATGCCACTTATAATCTTCGCTCTTAAATACATTTGTATCTTTTGGATATCCGTAATAATAAAGTTTTTTTCCATCTTTATTAAATGCTGTTGGGTTAAGGAAGTCTAATTGCTCATTAAAAGGGAACAAGAATGATATTCGCTCTCCTTTGCTTATTGCTTTTCTTTCTACATTAGGCTCCACACCAGCCTCTATATAAGCAACATCTTCATCATACGAAATTATGCTCAATAAAGTGACTGCATCATTTTCAGTGGTGGCGCTAATACCTCCAACTGTTCGAACCTTATCAGAACTATATGGAATATTGGTTGATACACTGCCGCGGAAGAACACACCTGACTTTTCAGATAGTACCGTTTGGTAGATCTGTTCTTCATTGTTCCTAAATAAAGAGATAACAGATGAAGCCGTCTCATATTGTTCCATTAACTCTGCATCTTTTGAAAGGAATGAATGACTTTTCGCAGCACTTAACGCTGTAAACCTATAGCCGCCTATAAAAACGATGATAAATAAAAATGGTATTATTAGAATCAATTTTTTCATTATAGACTCCCCCTGAAAAATCCATCTTCCCTTAATTCATTAAGCATTCGCATCATAGAACATTTTAACATCTTTTTCCTATTCCGTTTATTTTGTTTTTAAATTTTATTTGGATGTGGGCCTTTTTTATTTTTGCTGTAAAGGTTTTTTTCTAGAATATGGAGAATTAATCTAGGTAGATTTATATGAAAAGGGATGGGATCTATAAAAGAAAAATTGATGGAGGAAGTGAAGAGTTAGTCTATAATAAATCTCTTGAACCTTCTAAATCTCATCTATATTGTATAGCAGGGGAGATGTATCTATATACAGATAATGGAGTTATTTTAAATTTGAAGACAAACAAATCAAATGAAATAAAAGATAAGCTATTAACGGATGATGCAATGTTAA
>ENA-ORXC01000935-ORXC01000935.1-marine-metagenome-genome-assembly--contig:-NODE-935-length-18611-cov-3.360419_pt1 | contig 18611 bp, 19 predicted proteins | sample MGYA00237865_ERZ511478 | MGnify/ENA metagenome assembly ERZ511478 | reverse complement strand
GAAGTCAAAGAACGACTTCACTGTCAGGCCCTCCAGCGCTTGTCGGGGCTGAACGAGGCGCTTGCGCTTTTTGTTCTATTAACAATTTTCTACATCGATTTCAGTGATTGGCCACCAGAAGAATCCATCCTTCTCTAGCAGATTGTCTGCTGCGTCCGGCCCCATGGAACCTGATGCATAGTTAGGGAAGCCTGGCTCTTTCGTATTTTCCCATACAGCTGAAATATTATCAACGAAGCTCCAGGATAATGCGACTTCATCCCAATGTGTAAAGTTGGTTGCGTCTCCGCGCAATGAATCATAAAGAAGTTTTTCATATGCTTCTGGAGTATTCAGTCCGTCAATCCCTTTATTTGAGTAATTCAGCTTGACAGGTGTAGCTTTCGTACCCTGGCCAGATTTCTTGGCATTCAAGTGGAGGGTGATTCCTTCTTCTGGCTGGATATGAATGACAAGCAGATTTGGATTTACCATTTTTTCTGGCTGATAATATAAATCCATTGGGATATCTTTGAATTGAATCACAATTTTCGTTGACTTTGCCTTCATTCTTTTTCCAGTACGGATATAGAATGGAACTCCAGCCCAGCGGAAGTTATCAATCATCAGCTTTCCAGCTACAAATGTTTCTGTATTGGATTCTGGATCGACCATTTCCTCCTGTCGGTAAGCAGGTACGTCTGTTTCGTTCATGACGCCTTTATCATATTGGCCCCGAACAAAATATTCATTGACTTCGTCGCCTTTAATAGGACGGAGGGCACGGAATACTCTAACTTTCTCCGAGCGGACCTCATCAGTCGTCAATTTAATCGGCGGTTCCATCGCGAGCAATGAAACCATTTGCAGCATATGGTTCTGGACCATATCCCTTAGAGCGCCGCTTTTCTCGTAATAACGGCCGCGTTCTTCGACCCCAAGCGTTTCGCTTGATGTAACCTGGATATTGGAAATGTACCGGTTATTCCAGAGTGGTTCGAACAGCGCATTGGCAAAACGGATTACTTCGATATTCTGGACCATTTCTTTTCCAAGGTAGTGGTCAATTCGGTAGATTTCATCCTCTGTAAAAGCAGTTCGGATTTGCTTGTTCAATACTTTTGCCGACTCAAGGTCATGTCCGAAGGGCTTTTCAATGACCAGGCGCTTGAACCCTGATACATCGGTAAGCTTATCCTTCTTTAAGTGCTCAGCGATTGTTCCAAAGAATTCAGGTGCCATTGCCAGGTAGAAAATTCGATTGCCATTCAGTCCATAGTGGCTGTCCAGATCTTCGGAAAGCTTTCCAAGGGCAAGATAAGAACTTGAATCAGTTACATCATGGGAATGATAATAAAACTTGGATACGAACTCGTCGATATCAGCGTCTGTCTCCCCGATCTCCTTAACAGATTCTTTTACCCTCAGCTGGAATTCTTCATTTGAAAGTGAGCGGCGGGCTACGCCTACGACCGCGAACTTGTCCAGTTTTCCTTTTTTAAACAAGTTATAGAGGGAAGGAAACAATTTACGGTTTGCCAGGTCTCCAGTAGCTCCGAAGATCATGATTAAAGCTGTTGGTTTTTCGGTGTGTTCCACAATATAGAACCTCTCTTTTATGTGAATTTAAAGGTATGTATAAAAAAACACTTTACAAATACAAAATTTTATCTGTTTCGAGAACAATTAGCAACTGTTTGAACTGTATTTAGTTTTCTTCCAATTCCATGGAACTATCCCCTTCTGGTTAATTCCGGCGTTTGGTTTAGATGAATAATGCCTGTTGTGATATATTGAAAGGAATAATGATCCTGCCTGTAGGATGGCAGGAGTTTTGTATGGGAGGATGTCAGGATTATGGATGTTTTTTTTCTTGGAACAGGTGCAGGTATCCCGGCCAAGCTGAGGAATGTGACCTCAATCGCATTAAAATTGCTGGAGGAGCGCGGAGCCGTTTGGCTGTTCGATTGCGGCGAAGCAACTCAACACCAAATTTTACATACAAGCATTAAGCCGCGCAGGATTGAAAAAATTTTCATAACCCACCTGCACGGAGACCATATATATGGTTTACCCGGACTGCTGTCAAGCCGTTCCTTCCAGGGAGGGGAGTCATTGGTTACCGTGTATGGTCCTTCCGGGATTAAAGAGTATATCGAGGTATCTTTGAAAATCAGTAAATCTTATTTGAAATATCCGATCGAAATCATTGAGCTTGATGAAGGTGTCATTTTTGAAGATGAGCAATTTATCGTTGAAGCAAGACTGTTGGAGCATGGAATTCCTTCGTATGGGTACAGAGTGAAGGAGAAGGATCGTCCCGGCACTCTTCTTGCTGATAAGCTTCAAGCTGCAGGTGTGAAGCCTGGTCCAGACTACAGGAAAATCAAGAATGGGGAAGAAGTCATATTGGACGACGGAACGGTCATTGATCCTGCTGAGTTTGTCGGTCCGCCGCAAAAAGGGAGGGTTGTCACGGTCTTGGGTGACACAAGGGTTTGCGAAAATGCTGCAGTTCTTGCCCAAAATGCTGATCTTCTCGTCCACGAAGCTACTTTTTCAGCAGATGAAAGTACACTTGCTTATGAATATTTTCATTCGACTACTCTGCAGGCTGCTGAAACTGCCTTTAATGCAGATGTGAAAAAGCTGTGCCTGACCCATATTAGCTCCAGGTATGACCCAAATGACTGGAAGGAACTTGAAGCGGAAGCACAAACAGTGTTTGCCAATACGGTTGTCTCAGAAGATTTTATGGAAATCTCCGTTCCTTATGACCATGACTGAATAAAGGGGTGTTTTGATTGAAAACAATCTATCTTGTACGTCACGCAAGTGCGGCCGGCCAGCCTGTAGACTCACCGTTGACCGAACAGGGCAGGAAGCAGGCACTGGCACTAGTGGACTTTTTCAAGCGAAAAGAAATAGATATCATCTATTGTAGCCCTTCTAAAAGAGCGGTCGATACCATTAAACCTCTTTCTGATTCAAGAGGAATAAGAGTTCAGGAGGATGACAGACTTGGAGAAAGAGTGCTTAGTACAGTCAACCTTGAGGACTGGCGAGATAAGCTAAAGCAAAGCTTTGAGGATTTTGAGCTTGTATTTGAAGGCGGAGAATCTCATTCTGCTGCGATGAATCGAGCCAAATCATTGATTGAGGATTTATTATGTTCAGAACATGAACATATTTTACTGGTCAGCCACGGTAACATGACGACATTGCTAATGAGGTATTTCAATGAAAGCTTCGGTTACGACTGCCTGATGGAAATGACGAATCCCGATGTATTTGAACTCGTCGTTTCCAACGAAGAAACGATGCTTAATAGAATATGGGATGACCGAATTTAAGGTCTTTTAGTTTAGACAAGGAACCCAGAGGGAATTGGAAAGTGGTGGAATCATTTCCACCAAACCAACAACACGAATACTGGGGGAATTGTTTTGGAGTTTTTACTTTTATTCGGTTTTCATCTATTTATCATGGGTTCACTAGTTATGTTGTTTAGCGGAATCATTACCTTTCTTTTTCCAAGGATGCATTTTCTCATCACAATATCACTATTTGGGGCAGTTGGATTTCTATATGCATTCTTCTTTGAAGTCATGGATCTTGCGATATTTGCAGTGTTCTTCAACATGATTCTTTCCTTGACGGCAGTTGGCCTCGTCAAACTAGGTTTCTACTTCAAGAAGGTTGCCGACCGGCAGGGTGAGAAAACAGCCTAACCTTTAAAGCCAGGAGATTTCCTGGGACCGATTCTGAAGTACTTGCATTAATTGTCACTCTGAATGGGTTAAGGCTTTTGAGAGCAAAGATAAATAGAGGTTTCACATAACTGATTCAGATGAGGAGTTATGTTCGGCAATATGTACCGGAGGATTCTGCTGCAAAAAGTCTGTTAAAGAGACGCTCCCATAAAGAAGAGGCTGTTTGGATGACAGCCTCTTTTTCTATGGTGGTACTGCATTAGTAAAATGATATTAAGGGTTATGACGGACAGAAGTTCTAGAAAAACGCAAGAAAATGTCCGTCATCAAGGTCATGACGGACAGAAAATCATCGAACACGCAAGAAAGTGTCCGTCATCGAGGCTATGACGGACAGAAACACATGAAAAACGCAAGAAAATGTCCGTCATTATTGCCATGACGGACAGAAATACATGAAAAATGCAAGAAAGTGTCCGTCATCGAGGCTATGACGGACAGAAATTCATGAAAAGCGCAAGGAAGTGTCCATCATCAAGGTCATGACGGACAGAAATACAGGAAAAACGCAAGGAAGTGTTCGTCATCAAGGCCATGACGGACAGAAAATCATGAAAGACGAAAGAAAGTGTCCGTCATAAAAGATCATGGTATTAAATTAGATTGAAGGATAAAGAGCAAGAAAAGAGGCCTCCCAAAGTAATACTCTGGAAAAGCCTCTTTAGAAATAATATTGGTTTTAGCTTAAAAAATCCATCCTCGTTCATATTGCTTAGGAGATTCGATGCTTGTTCCAAGCTCCTTAGCTGCTGTTCTTGGCCAGTATGGATCGCGCAAGAGTTCGCGGGCGATGAAAATCAGCTCAGCGCGATCATTTTGCAGGATTTCTTCTGCCTGTATTCCGGTCGTGATCAATCCAACCGCGCCGGTAGCTATATCGGCTTCATGCTTGATTTTTTCAGCGAATTTAACCTGGTAGCCTGGGTAAGCATGGATTCTGGCTGGTACAACAGCACCTGAGCTGACATCAATCAAGTCAACGCCCAATTCCTTTAGCGATGCACCAATGGTTACGTAATCATCGACAGTCAGGCCTTCTTCATGATAGTCGGATGCGGAAACCCGGACAAACAGAGGTCCATCCCATACGGTTTTTACCTCTTCAAGGATTGCCCGAAGGAAGCGGAAGCGGTTCTCGGCAGTGCCGCCGTATTCGTCATCCCGTTTATTTGTTAGCGGAGAGAGGAACTGGTTGATCAAATATCCATGTGCAGCGTGGATTTCGATGACATCAAAGCCAGCGCGCTTAGACCTCTCGGCAGCCAGCCTGAACGCCTCGACCGTTTCCTTGATTTCCTCAACCGTCATAGCCTTCGGTTCTTTATACTTCTCGTCAAAAGCTAAAGCAGAAGGGGCGATGATTTCATCACGCAATGCTGCTTTTCGGCCGGCATGTGCCAGCTGGATACCAGCGGCCGCACCACTCTGCTTGATTTGTTCCGTCAAAGCTGTCAGGCCGGGCACATGCTCATCGCTCCAGATTCCCAGGTCCTGATGGGAAATCCGACCTTGAGGAGTAACCGCCGTTGCCTCAAGAATGACCAGGCCCACCTGGCCGACAGCACGGCTTACATAGTGTGTCATATGAAAGTCTGTAACAATCCCATCTTCTTTTTCACATGAGTACATACACATCGGTGCCATGACGATTCTGTTTTTTAGAGTTAAATCTTTAATTTTATAAGGGGAAAATAATTTCTTTTCCATCGGGAAGCCTCCTTTTATTTCGAAATCCAAAATATATTTTTAGTATAACAGGGCTTCCTGAGGAAAGGAAAAATTGTACTCACCGCAATGTGTTTTTTCTTAATTCCGCAAGCGTATATTTCGTTCCTCGCCAGATAATGCCGCCTCTTCTAAATGTAAGGTAGCTGGCTCTCAGGATGGAGAAAATGAATATCAGGGCAGTGAAGGGAAGGACAAAGAACATCCATGGTGAAAAGCGGGTCATCTTCTTTGTTACCATCACATAAAGGAAAGCCAGGAATATAAGATTGAGAGCACTTAAAATGGCGACTGCCTGATTATTTGAAAAAAGAGTGAAGAACGGCACGACCTGGGATACAAAGACGCCGAACACCGAAAATAGCACCATGCTGATCCGATAGTGGAGTCCGTCAAAGGTGTTCTTCTCCGGTCCTGCTAAAGCTTCCTTCAGGCTTTGGTACCATTCCACTTCAATGAGTGTCATAGCCGTGACAATCCGCTGCTTGAGACCTATTCGCTTAATCATCATTCCCAGCTGCAAGTCATCATCGGGCCGCATCCTTATATATTCATGTGTGCCGACTTGTTCATAGGCCGACCGGGTGATCATATTGAATGCTCCGATGCCGACTCCGGTTTTTGAGCGTGGATTATTGCCGAGCCAGGGTCTCTTGTAATAGGAAAAGCCGAATAAGAAGAAAGCAACAAAGGCCTTCAGCCAGAACGGCTTTGCACTAAGGTTCGGTGCTGCGGTTAAATGATCGAGGTCATGTTTCTCAAAATAGCCAACCGCTTTTGAAAAAGCCTCGGGATGGTACAAAACATCAGCATCTGTAAATAAGAGCAGGTTCCCTGTCGCGCGCTGGCAGCCTTTATAGAGTGCGTAGTTCTTGCCGAGCCACCCTTCTGGCAAACTTTCGATATGGATCACTCTAATTCTCGAATCAGAGCTTTTCAGGTGTTCCATCATTTTGCCAGTATCATCCTCGGAACGGTCATTGACCAGGATCCACTCGGTATTTTTGTAGGTTTGGTTCAGCTGGGTGCGAATGCTTTGGGAAATATGTTCTTCTTCATTCCTGGCAGCCACGATGACGCTAAGCTTTTGTCCATGGCCGGCAACCTCAGCCTTTTCGAGGGAATCCATTTTCCTAAAACCAATCAAGGCATCGATTGTCGCCAAAATCCAGATGATTAAAGTTAAAGACAGTAAGGTTAGAAGCAACATCTACACGTCCCTGTTGTTTTTCTCCATTGTAGAGAAACAGGGAGGGCATTTGCAATTTTTAAAGCGGACGGTTTGCTGCTGCAAGTTCATTTCCCAGCAGATGGCCCAGCCTTCTTGATTGAGCTGTGGCTTCCTTGATGCAGGATACGAAAGCAGATTGGACGCCATGCTGCTCAAGAATGCTGATTCCTGCTTCAGTCGTACCTCCCGGGCTGGTCACCTCAAAGCGGAGCTGGGCAGGCTCCTTATCCGACTTCGTCAGCATTTCGGCGGCCCCCAGCAGCGTCTGGATAATCAGCTGCTTTGCTGTTTGCTTATCCAGACCGATTTCAGCGGCACTTTGTTCCATCGCTTCGACAAGGTAATATATATAGGCAGGACCGCTTCCTGATAGGCCTGTGACGGCATCAAGCTGATATTCCTCAACGATTGTTGTCAGGCCGATTGTGTTAAAAAGCTCCTGTATCAGCATCTTTTGCGCTTCACTCACATTGGAGTTCACTGCCAGCGCAGTTGCCGATTTGCCAATCGCAGCCGAGGTGTTTGGCATTGCCCTTGCCACTGCCAGGGACTTCTCTGCAGCTGTTTCAATTGCGGCAATCGAGACGCCAGCGAGGACCGAAATGATCAGCATCCCTTCAGGTAAATAGGATTTGATTTCCCCAACCGCTGCGGCTGCGTCCTTCGGTTTCATTGCCAGGACGATTGCATCCGCATCTTTAAAAAGCATTTCCAAATCATATGTCGCCTTTATTCCATATTTCTGCTCCAGTGATTTTAATCTGTCAGTATCCTGTTTATTCGTGGCCCAGATCTGCTCTCCCGGAAGAAGCCCGCTTGCCCCTATTCCGGAAATCATCGCTTCTGCCATCGAACCTGCTCCAACAAAAACAAGCTTCTTCATCAAGATCGCCTCCATAAAATTTGATGTTCTGTTTTGCCACTGAAAGAGCCAGTGCTTACATCGGAAAAACAAAAAGGCCCTTCATCCAAAAAAGGACGAAAGGCCATGCTTCCGTGGTACCACCTTCATTCACTTCTTCAGCCAGTGCCGAAAAAGTGCAGCTCAACATCCGTTAACGCCGGTATACGTCCAGGTTTGCCTGGCAGCTCGCAAGGTAGGGTTCAACATGAAGAGGGCGGCGGAGCCTTTCAGCCGGTGGGCTCCACTCTCTAACACCATTCCTGTCTACTGATCTTGCTCGAATGCTTTTAAGATTTTACGAAATTTTAATAGTGATTATGCAAGAAAGACGACCCTTATGTCAAGTAGTATTTGAATAATTTTTAGTTTTTTCTGAAAATACAATCTGAAAATAATGACATTTTTCCGCTTTAAAGGTAAACTTAATTTTATATTGAAAAAATACCAGGACCATTAAAGTTGAATGATTTCTTGAACAAACAATCCGTTTACCTTATAGAAAAATAATGTTTTGGGGTGTATAGATAATATGGCTGAATGGAAAGATGGAATTGCCAAACTGACTTTGCCGACGCCTTTCCCTGTCGGTGATGTGAACGCATATTTAATAAAAGGGGACCGGTTGACACTTGTTGACGCGGGAACGAAAACAGAGGATTCCTGGGAGTCATTCAAATCCCAGCTGTCTGATTTAAGATTAAAGCCGGAGGATATCGAGCAGGTTATCTTGACTCATGACCATCCAGATCATGTGGGAATGCTGGATTACTTTTCACCAGGTCTTGCCGTACATGGCCATCACCTGAATGAAAGGTGGATCAACAGGACTCCGGAATTTGAAAAGGAGCATAAAGAATTCTATGAGAAATTCTTTTTGCAATCAGCCATACCAGAGCAATATTTTGTGCCTTCGATGAAAGTGATGAAAAAGACATTAGTATTTTCTTGCGATCGTTCATTGACAGGGACTATTCAGGAAAATGACGTTCCGCCGGCACTGCCAGGATGGAGGGTGATCGAGACACCAGGACATGCCCAGAGCCATATTGTGCTCTTGCGTGAGAAAGATGGGACAATGATCGCAGGGGATACGGTCCTTGCAGGGATCTCGCCGAATCCATTGCTTGAGCCGCCGCTGCCAGGCGAAAGTGAAAGGCCAAAGCCGCTGGTCCAATATAATTCAACACTAAAAAAGCTGCAGGAGTACCCGATTGGGCTAGTATACACCGGACATGGGACGGAGATAACAGAATTGCATAGCCTGATCGAAAAAAGGCTTGGCCGCCAGCATGACAGGGCATTGCAGGTAAGGGGGATGCTTGAAGGCAGGGAACTCACTGTTTTTGAGATTTGCAAAATGCTCTTCCCGACAGTGTATGAGCGCGAACTGAATCTGACCATTTCGGAAACAGTCGGCCAGCTTGATTATTTAGAATCCCTGGACGTAATTTCAGTCAGGGAAGAAGGTACATCCTTCGTTTATACAGCAAAATGAGGTGAAAGACGATGTCATCCTTGAAAGGAAAAAATATTATTATTACTGGTGCCTCCGGGGGAATCGGTGCCGAGATTGCAAGGCTTTGCGCTGCGCGCGGAGCGAATCTCGTCCTTCTGGCCCGGAGTATCGATAAACTTGAGAGTTTAAAAAAAGAACTGCAATCAAAGTATGCGATCAATGTCCATGCCCAGCAGCTGGATGTAGCAGATCCTGAAGCAATCAAGCGGGTTTTCTCAGAAGTGCTTACGGATATCCGCTACGTTGATATATTGGTCAACAATGCCGGCTTTGGTATTTTTGATTATGCTCATGAAGCGAAAATTGAAGATATCAAAACGATGTTTGATGTCAATGTCGTCGGCTTGATGGCCTGCACCTCTATGGTGTTGCCTGCAATGAAGCAAAGGCAAAGCGGCCATATTATCAATATTGCTTCCCAGGCTGGCAAGATTGCCACACCTAAGTCAAGTGTTTATTCGGCCACAAAGCATGCCGTCCTAGGCTACACGAACAGCCTGCGGATGGAGGTTGCTGATGACAACATCTTTGTCACTTCAGTCAATCCGGGTCCAATCGCTACGAACTTCTTTGAGGTCGCGGATAAACAGGGAACCTACGTCAAAAATGTAAAACGTTTTATGCTGCAGCCTGAATACGTGGCGAAGCAAGTGGTCAACCGCATGATGACGAGAACACGTGAAATCAACCTGCCGCGCTGGATGAGTCCAGGCAGCATTGTCTACTCGCTGTTCCCCCGTACATTTGAACTTTTTGGCAAAAGAGTTTTCAACCAGAAATGAGCCATCGATTATCTGTTTAAAAAGAATACCTTTCATGACCGCCTTGTAAAAAAAATTGGCGGTTTTTTCAATTCTTTAAAACTTTTTTCCGCGTTCGATGTCTAATAGATAGAGACAAAGTCAGGGGGAGACATTTTGGAGCTTCAAGAACTCGTACAGAAAGCTAAGAAAGGCGACGAGGCGGCATTTTACGAATTGATGCAGCTTCATAAGGTGCGCCTGTACCGGACTGCCCTCAGCTATCTGAAAAATAGCGAGGATGCGGTCGAAGCGCTGCAGGAGGTAACCTACAGGGCGTTCCGTTCAATACGGAAGGTGAAGGATCCGCAGTATTTTACGACGTGGCTGACAAGGATTCTGATAAACTACTGCAATGATGAATTAAAAAAGAGGAAGAGAATTCTCGTCAGCGATGATCTCATCAGCTTGATGGGCGCTGAGCACCAGACCAGCTGGCTTGAGGTGGAGGAGGTCATCGGCAAGCTTGATGCTAAAACAAGACAGGTTATTGAATTGAAATACGTGCATGATTTTAAAATCAAGGAAATTGCCGAGATTCTCGAATGTCCGGAAGGTACCGTGAAGACGTGGCTGAATAAAGGGCTGAAGGAACTTCGCGGACAGCTCGAAGATAAGGGGGGATTGGGCTATGCTTAATGCCGAGGAGAAAAAGCTGAGCAAGGCACAGGCCGCGCTTGAGAATATCGAAGTTCCTGAACTCCGGCTGGACGAGGCGATTGCAGCCGGGATCAGCAAAGGAAAAAGGAAACGGAAGAAAAACCTTTTATATATGAGGACCTTTGCGTCAGCAGCAATCTTGATTTTTGCTTTTACAGCGATGCTCAGGACGTCAGAAACTTTTGCTTCATATGTGACGTTGGTACCTGGCATGGAGAAAATTGTAGAGCTTGTCCGGTTTGATAAAGGACTGACAGCCGCAGTTGAAAATGACTTTGCGCAAAAAATCGGTGTATCTGATGAACATGACGGTATCAAGGTCACGCTTGACTCGGTGATTGTCGATGAGCAGATGATGGTGCTGTTTTACAAGCTAGAATCTTCTGGAGCAAAAAAAGATCTTACAATTGAAAAGTTCTTGCTGACCGACAGTGAAGGGCAGAATATTGAAGAAACTGTTTTTTCTTATTACGACTCGTTCGATGCACACAATCAGGAACAGATGTTTTCGGCCACATATGAATTCTATAATGATAACCTCCCTGAAGATCTCGAGCTAAGCATTGAACTAGCGGAAGGGAGAATAGATGATAGTGAACCTTCAAATAAGCTTAATCATACCTGGGTGCTTCCGTTCTCAATAGACAAGGATGCCTTTAAGGATAAAAAAGAAATATACGAAGTTAATGAAACAGTTGAGTTCGAAGGCCAGAAAATCACTGTTGAAAAAGTGTCGATCTATCCGACCAGAATTGGGATTACTGCTCGTTTTGATAAGGAGAATACCAGGCATATTTTCGGTTTCAATGATTTGAGAATTGTGGATGAAACAGGTGAAGAATGGGCGGCAATTAACAATGGGACCGTCGCCAGCCATAAAGATGACTCAACAAAGGAATTTTTTCTGCAAAGCAATTATTTCAAAAAACCAAAAGAGCTGTATCTTCGCTTCAATTCCTTGCGTGCAGTTGATAAAAACGAGGTAGAAATCATTGTCGATCCCGAGAAAATGAAAGTGCTGAAGGCTCCAAGTGATGGCAGATTGCTGAAGATCGACAGGGAAGAAAATCTATTGATGCTCACTTTTCAAAGGGATTCGAAGGAAGGACATACAAACATTTCATTTGAACAGGCAGTCGATTCGAATGGAGATGAAATTGGTGACGGCTCTGCTTCTTTCAGATGGAGCAGAGATGAACTGCCGGTTGATATTTTAATCCCCTATTTCGGCGAAGGAGCAGCACCTGGCCCGATTACCTTAAAGTTGAATGATTATCCCGCAACAATCAAAGGCGAAGCAAATATCAGATTGAAATAATTAAAGGCTGTCCTGCAGGGCAGCCTTTTCGATTATTTTTAGGTAGCCAAAAATTCATAAACCGCGTCATTGATAAGATCATGCAAATCAGCATCAGGCTCTGCATTTTTCTGTTCCACAATCTTTATGTATATTTCATCGAATTCCGCCTCGCCGAACGGCAGTGTACCATCATGGCGGTACTGGACGAAGCATTTCTGGACCATTTTGCGAATCAGTTCTTTATCCATATAGATAGCACCTCTCCAGCTGATTATACTCCGAAGCTCGCTTCGAAAACACCCTTCCGTAAAAATCTCCAGTCCTGGCATCACTCACCATTTACACCTTAATTAAGTCAGTCACCCGGAAAATTACCATTGAAACCGAACGCATATTCGCTTAATATAATGGGTATAATGAAACGGAACAGATGTTCTTGTTGTTGGCAGATATCATGCAGAAAGGAGAGAGAAAGATGGTCGATTACAGCGAAATGCCGCAAAATAAAATTTTATGTGTGGATATGAAGAGTTTTTATGCGAGTTGTTCCGCCGTGATGCTCGGCCTTGATCCTCTTGACTGCTACCTGGCCGTCGTCGGGAATCTTGACCGCCCGGGAAGCGTGGTCCTCGCAGCCTCACCGCGTTTGAAAAAGGAGTTTGGCATCAAGACTGGATCACGGAAATTTGAAATTCCCGATGATCCGCGGATTGTGGTCGTTGATCCGCAGATGTCCACCTACCTGCGAATCTCCACAGAAATCTCCCGTGTATTCAATCGCTATGTCCCGAAGGAAGCGATTCACACCTACAGCGTCGACGAAAGCTTCATAAAGGTTGACGGAGCTTCAAAGCTTTGGGGAGACGCTGCTTCCATCGCCAAAAAAATCAAAGACGATATTGAGCGCGAATTCCAGCTCCCCTGTGCAATCGGAATCGGGCCGAATATGCTGATGTCGAAGCTTTGCCTTGACCTCGATGCAAAAAAGAAGGGTATTGCAGAATGGACCTATGATGATGTTCAGACGAAGCTGTGGAACGTCTCACCGCTAAGGGAAATGTGGGGAATTGGCCGCCGCGTCGAGAAAACACTGAACAGCATGGGCATTTTTACAGTCGGCCAGCTGGCCCGCTATGACCTAGAGAAATTGGAGAAAAAATTCGGCATCATGGGGAATCAGCTGTACTGGCATGCATGGGGGATCGACTTTTCGGATATCGGCGCCCCAATCATGGAAGGGCAGGTCAGCTTTGGAAAAAGCCAGATCCTGCTACGCGACTATAAAGAAGAAGAGGAAATCAAGCATGTCATCCTCGAAATGTGTGAGGAAGTCGCGCGCAGGGCAAGAAGCCATGGGAAGGCAGGCCGGACCATCAGCTTCGGAGTTGGCTACAGCCAGGATGAATTCGGCGGAGGCTTCCATCGCTCAAGGACAATTGAAGAGCCGACCAATATCACGATGGATCTGTATCGCGTCTGCCTCGAGCTTTTCGCTGAGAACTACATGGGAAAGACGGTGCGAAGCATCTCGATTTCGCTCGGGAACCTCGTCACCGACAGTGAATTCCAATTGAATTTGTTTGAAAAAAACGGCTGGAAAAAGAAAGAGCTTGGCTACGCAATGGACCGGATCCGCAGCCGTTACGGCTCGACAGCGCTCCTAAGAGCTGTATCATATACGGCAGCCGGAACAGCAAGACATCGTGCCGCACTCGTTGGCGGGCATAAGGGTTGATGAAAGGAGGAGGAGAGCAAGATGATTCGCGACCGCGGAAGAATTAAATGGACATCAATGATGCTTCCTGAGCATGTCAAGATGCTGCGTGACTGGTCACAGGAGGACGAATATGAAAAGGAAAAGCAGCTGGACGAACAGCAGCTTGAACAACTGAATGAAACGATCCTCGAAGCGATGGAGTATAACCGCCCGCTCAGCATCACTTATTACAGGCAAAGAAAATATGAATTGGTGATTGGAAAAATCCATTATTGGAATGAACTCGGGCAGAAGCTCCATATCGTTGACAGATTCGAGGAAATCCATCGGATCGGGATTTCTCATATTGCTGACGTCAGGCTAACGGATGAATGGTAGTTTGATGCACCGGAAAAATCCCAGCCACCCTGTTTAATGAAGGTCACTGGAAAGATGAAAGTAAAAAAAGAGCAATGGATTCCCCATTGCCCTCAATAGTTATTCCGTTTCATCAGCTTGCGGAGCACGGACAACCGATTCGAAGTTCCCTTTATGGGAAGCATCGCAGAACGGCATGTTCTTGCTCATGCCACAGCGGCAAAGCGAGAAAACAGGCTTTGACTCATACTTATTGCCGGCACCATCCAGCAATTCAACATCACCCGTAATCCTTAATGAACCATTATCATTCACTTTAATCGTTACTTTTGACAAAAAAAGCACCCCTTTCCAAATTGTCAGAATTATCTTTGATAGTAAGAGTTAAACAGAAAAATTGCAAGACATTTCGCCAAAGGGTTCTGAAACGTAAAAAATTCTTCTGTATGGTAAAATGAAGCATCGGAAGGGGAGAGCGATCATGAAGTTGAAAATCACCGAAGCAGCATCAAAAAAACTGAACGAAAAAATGTCAGGTAAGCAAGGCTATATAAAATTGAAATACGATATAGATGGCTGCGGCTGTGCAGTAAATGGAGTAGCGGCCCTCTGGTTTGAAAGCGAAAAGTATGTGGAAGAGCATCAACTAGAAACGGACGGCATTCCGATTTATATTGAAAAAGCCAAAGAGGTCTTTTTTGATGAGGAAATGACGCTGGATTATAAAGATAGCAATGGATGTTTCCAGTTAAAGAGCCCGAATGAATATCTTAATCCAAGAATGAGCTTCTATGACAAAAGAGGGTTATGAGTTTACAAAAAACTGGAAAAAGAGTTAAATAAAAAAGAGTAATGTGGAAAATACATAGAAGTTTGACGCGAAGTCAGGGGGAGAAAGATGGGAAAATTGTGGAGGTCAGCCATAATCATTTTATGCGTGCTTGTGCTATCGGCATGTGCTTATAAGACTGCGGGAGAAGCAATCCAAAACGATATTCCGTTCAACATCAAACAAATCGTCCACAAGGAAAAGGTGGAGGATGGATATCTCATCTTTTACACAACAGAGCAAAAAGAAGGCTCAGGCACATTCGACGCGCTGGCGGTCGCCTATATCAAAGGCAGTGAAAAAGAAGGCTGGGAAAATGCGGGGCATAACCACTGGACTTATTATAAGAATGATTTCATGCTCCTGTATGCCGACACTTTCACAACCTTTAATGAAGACGGAACACTGGATACAAAGATACCGGTGATTTTCGGGAAAGTCGTGAATCCGGATATCAAAACAGTCGAAGCTGCAGGACCAGATGGCAAGTTCACCAAAATAGAAATTTTTGAAAAAGAAAAAGAACGTTTTTACTACGCGATTGGCGATTATAAAGAAGTCCGGGCACTGGACGGCGCCGGCAAAGAAATGGATCGCCAGGGAGAAAAACAGTAAAAGATTGGCTCAGGGATGAGCCGATCTTTTTTATTAGGGCTCGATCCTTACGGCCAAACATGATACGAGGGAAGAGAAAATGTCCGATAGAAAGGCTCTATCGGACAAACAAAAGCCGGAACAAGAAAAAAGTGTCCGATAGAAGGGCTCTATCGGACAAACAGAAGCGGCAACAAGAAAAAAGTGTCCAATAGAAAGGCTCTATCGGACAAACAGAAGCCAGAATAATAGAAAAATGTCCGATAGAAAGGCTCTATCGGCCAAACAGAAGATGGAAGAAGAGAAAAATGTCCGATAGAAGGTCCCTATCGGCCAAACAGAAGCTGGAATAAGAGAAAAGTGTCCGATAGAAAGGCTCTATCGGACAAACAGAAGCCGCAACAAGAGAAAAATGTCCAATAGAAAAGTCTTATTGGGAACATACGAGCTGATAACGAGCTAAAGCGTAAAATACAACCTCGCTCAACCTGCATTAATGGTCCGCGTCCGTCCTTCCATGATCGGCAAAGACATATTCCTCAAGAAATTCATCGAGCACCTTCTCGTATTGCTCCCGGTTCTCGCTGTACGATTGAGCATGAAGCCCGTTTTCTGCCATGTATAGCTTCTTAGGCCCTTGTTTCTGTTCAAACAAGGCCTCGGTCATCGATGGCAGGATAAAGTCGTCCTTGCGGCTATGGATGAACAGGATAGGGTTTTTAATATTTTCGATAACCGCAATCGGGGATACCTGACTCAAAGAATATTTATCGCGGATGCGGACGAACATGCTGGCGACAGGCAGCAATAGTTTTGGCGGCAAAAACTTGACCTCTTCCTTGATGCGGTAAGCTAGCTGTTCACTGAAGTCAGAGAAAGGGCAATCTGCCACATAGAAGTCCGCACCATCCTCAAGCATGCCTGCATAAAGGAGCAGAGTTGCGGCTCCCATTGACTCTCCGTGGATGCCAAGAAGCAAATCCGGACCCTTTTCATTCCTTAGCCAGTCTACCACTGATTTAAGGTCAAACTTCTCATAATATCCATAGCTGGTGGTCTTCCCGCCGGACTCCCCGTGGCGACGGTGGTCGTAGATAACGGCATTGAAGCCGCGATTCAGGAATAGGTTCATATATTTTACCGAATTGGTCTTGCTCTGGGTAACTCCATGGGCAATGATGATGTAACGATCTGTGTCATGCGGTTCAACGAGGACAGCCTTCAATGAGTAGCCAAAGGACGAGGGGATGATGACCTCCGTTTTTGGCAGTGAATCATATTCATCAGGCACCAGATGCCCGGCTTTCGCTTCTCGGTTGAAAATTTCTTCGTCATCTTTCCTTTTTAGGAACATGACTTTATTGGATATAAAAACCCCGAGTGAGGTCAGGACAAACAAAAAAGAAAATAGCACGCGGAACGCTCTTCTCAAGCTCAACCCTCCGATAATCTGTTTTCTTTATTTTACCATTAGTCTGGGTAATACAAACATGAAAAAGACCGCCGAATCAGGCGGTCCACCATAAGTTATTGTTCAGAGTTTTGACGCTTTGTCGGGTGAAGCGCTTTTTCAAGATCCTCGGCGGCAATTTGCTGTTTTACTGTATCTGCGTTTGGCTTGCCTTGCTGGCTGTAGCCTTTGTCACGTTTTTGGCTCATGCAACATGCTCCCTTCTTCAAAATTACCTCATCTAATAAGATGGATTTATACTCAGGAGCTTATGCAAAAAGTTAAACTGTAACAGAATTTAGCTTGAAATAAGTGCTTTCGATTTGCCTTGAGATATGAGGCTGGATCACTTCAATGGCCTTGAGCATCTTGTCAAGGTCGACGCCGGTGTCGATTCCCATCCTGTGAAGCATATAGACGACATCCTCGGTAGCAGCATTGCCTGCAGCACCAGGGGCGAATGGACAGCCGCCAAGACCGCCGGCTGACGTATCAAAGCGGGTGACACCAGCCTGAAGTGATGCCAATATATTCGACAGGGCCAGCTTACGTGTATCATGGAAATGCGCAGTCAGCAGCACATCCGGGTAAGCATCCTTCAATTTCGAAAATAAGGAATAGGACTCATGAGGTGCAGCCATGCCAATTGTATCGGCGACACTCAGTTCATCGACCCCGGCATCAACGAATTCACCGCATAGCGCAAGGACTTCATCCTCGTCAACCTTTCCTTCATATGGGCAATAAAATGCAGTTGAGATGCACGCACGGACAAAGTACTCCTTCGACTTAAGCTCCGCAATCAAGGGCAGAACCTCGGCAAGGCTTTCGGCAGTCGTTTTATTGATATTTTTCTGATTGAAAGTATTGCTGACACCAACGAAGACAGCGACCGCTTTGCAATCCGTCATATAGACGCGTTCAATTCCCTTTTTATTAGGAGCGAGGACGATATTCCTCGTGTCGCTATCCAGACAGTCAGCAACGATTTCGGCAGCATCTCCCATCTGCGGCACCCATTTAGGGGAGACGAAGGAAGTAAGCTCCATCTCTTTGATTCCGGCATCCTTCAATGACTGGATAAATTCTTTTTTTACTTCTGTAGGGACAAAACTCTTTTCATTTTGAAGCCCGTCTCTCGGGCCAACTTCAATTATTTCAACCTTCTCGGGAAGCTGCAGCATTTGATATACCCCTCCTCTTAAGTTATCTTAATTGTAAATAGAATATTTTTAAAAATGCAAGAATAAATAAAATTTTGATAAAATAAAAAGGATTTTATCAAAAGCAATAGAAGTAATAAAAAGGTGAGAACTAGAGAAAGGGTGAGAGGTTTGAACAAGACTGAAGCAGTAATCGTAGCTGCAGTAAGAACGGCTATTGGCAGCTTTAATGGAAGCTTGAAAAATATTTCCGCACCAGATTTAGGTGCCGCAGTAATTAAAGATGCCTTGAAGCAGGCAGGTGTCCAGCCTGATCAAGTGGATGAAATTATCATGGGGAACGTCCTCCAGGCAGGTGTTGGGCAAAACCCTGCAAGGCAGGCAGCGATTAAGGCGGGCATTCCTGAAAGCGCTTCCTCTATGACCATCAATAAAGTATGTGGATCAGGCCTGAAGGCTGTCCATCTGGCAGCACAGGCGATTATTGCCGGAGATGCCGAGGTTGTTGTGGCCGGCGGAATGGAGAATATGAGCCAGGCTCCATATTTATTAAAAAATGCGCGTGATGGCTTCAAGATGGGTGACCAGAAGCTCGTGGACAGCATGATTTCAG
>ENA-ORXC01000934-ORXC01000934.1-marine-metagenome-genome-assembly--contig:-NODE-934-length-18613-cov-4.781021_pt1 | contig 18613 bp, 19 predicted proteins | sample MGYA00237865_ERZ511478 | MGnify/ENA metagenome assembly ERZ511478 | reverse complement strand
CGGGGTGGAGCAGTTCGGTAGCTCGTCGGGCTCATAACCCGAAGGTCGCAGGTTCAAATCCTGTCCCCGCAACCAAATTATCTTTTATACATACTTGAATATATCATTATTATCCTTAGGCATAGCCTAAGGATTTTTTGTTTGGCTATATTTATAAACACTTGTTTAGGTTATGATATAAGATAGTGATGCAGATTAATCAGGAGGTTTTTTCATGTTACAAAGTAATATTCAAACTTATATTGAAAAAGAAATGAACGTTCAAGGTCAATCTTTATCTCTATACCAGGAAGAAAAGGAATATGCGTTGCAAAAAAAGTTGGTACCGCAAAACCTGATGATAGAAGAAAAAGAGGAATCTTTACGTTTTAAAGATTCTTATATCGAAAGAGTAGATAAAGAAACGGACGAGCTGATCGCAGAAGAATCTCCTCTTTCGTTTTTAGATACGCCCATTTCTTACTTGAAAGAACACAGAAGTGAATTTCTATATGTAGAATCAAAATGGTTCGAATTTATTAAGCTTGATGGATGTTCTTTTGAAGTGGATGATGTGTTTGGCACATATAAAGTATTAACGGGGCTACATATGCAAAAAAAATTCGGTTCTTTACTAAAACAATTTTTTGCTAAAGAACTTAATGAAAGCCCAACAAGCGTCCAGCTTTTATTTAATGATAAAGATGGATTATGGGATGTGAATATTGAGTTAGATGCTATAAAAGAGTTTAATGAAAAAATGTCGATAGGTGAAGTTCTTGTTCTTATATATCGTTTTTTCTTTCATCTAGCGGAGTATGTAGAGAACGAAAAAGCTTAAGAAATGATGATTACTTTCACTGTAAAGCATAGAACGTAGTTTCTATGCTTTTTTTGATGAGTAATACGTAATGAATGCTAAATGAAGCTGGAAATACATTTACATCTCTATGTTTTTATGGAATGATAAAGAGTATCTTTACATATATGACTGCTATGGGTAAGGAACATCTATCAGGAATCTTTCTAGTTTTTTGAGAAAGTAGCTCACATATTAGCTGTTAATAGCACTCAGAGCAAGAAAGCTTCCGTAGGATGAAGTATAATATATACATACAGGAACTATTTTTAACTTTATAAAAAATGTCTGCTGACGTATGGGATTATAAATAAAGAGGGGATGTTCATGTTATTAAGAAAAATAAAGTCTGAAGAATTGGCAGAAGTCTATCAAATGGGATATGCCGCATGGCCTAAAGGCAGGACGTACAAAGAGTATGTAAGAGATAATCAAAAAGAAGAAACATATGGAATTCGGTATGTATACGTAAATGAAGAGGATCAAATTATTGGTTCATTTATTTTGCTTCTTTTACAAACTCCTCGTTTAAAGTTTGCTTTGCATGGTATTGGATCCGTTGTTGTACACCAGCTTTATCAACGAATGGGGTATGGCCGTGATATGCTTGAAGACTTTTTTAAAAAGATGAAGATAGAGAAGCGCAGCGCTATTTTTATGCTTTATAGCGATATTCTTCCTGAATATTATCATCAGTTTGGGTTTAAGGAGCTCCCTTCTCATTTACAACGTTATGCTCAATCCATTGCTATGGTAAATTGCAGCGAGTCACAATATGAATACTTAAGTAAGCAATCTATAGAAGACATACCGGCCTATTTTTGAAAGGTATGTCTTTTTTATAGTATTTATCGGCACAATCGTTTACAATTTTATGTAAGCGTTTTCTTTTTTGGGAGATGAATGATTTTATTCGTCCTCATAACCGTAGGCAAATCGTACAGTTAATATAAATTTTATTACATAAAATCTTGCTATCATCTTACTAGTAACTCTTATTCATTTCCATACCATACCGATATGTACGTTTGCTGCTAAGTATAACCATATCAATATAAGGAGGAAGCAGGAAGATGAAACGATTATTTATAGCAGGGATGATTTTTATACTTTTTTTATCTTTAGGTGCTGTATCTTCTTCAGCCGCAGGAAGTTTTACCTCTAAAACATATAACGGAAGGACATACAAACTGTACGTACCTAGCAGTTATCAGGGAGGTGCTGCCTTACCTCTAGTAGTTATGCTACATGGCTGTACTCAAGACCCTGATCAATTTGCAGCAGGAACACAAATGAATGAACTGGCGGAGACAGAGAAGTTTCTTGTTCTTTATCCAGAACAACCCTCTTCTGCTAATTCAAATAAGTGTTGGAACTGGTTTGATACTGCTCATCAATCAAGGGGAAGCGGTGAACCAGCGTTAATTGCTGGAATGGTCAATCAAATAAAAAGCAGTTATTCAATAGATGCCGACCAAGTCTTTGTTGGAGGGCTATCTGCTGGTGCAGCTATGAGTGTTATTATGGGAGCTACTTATCCAGACATATTTGCGGCTATCAGCGTTGGGGCTGGCTTAGAATATAAAGCAGCGACTAATGTGACAGGTGCTTATACAGCAATGAGCAGTGGAGGTCCTAATCCTATCCAACAAGGAGATTTAGCCTATTCAGCCATGGGAGATCATAAACGAGTCGTTCCAGTTATTTTGTTTCATGGGACAGCTGACTACACTGTTGCGCCTATAAATGCGCATCAAATATTATCGCAATGGGCTCAAACAAATGATAGAGCGTCTGATGGGCTGGATAATAACAATATTGATGATACGGCAGATCAAACTGCAACAGGTACAGTATCTGGTGGAAGAAGCTATACGCAATATATTTACAAAGATACAGCTGGAAAAACAGTAATGGAAAAGTACATGATAGAAGGAATGGGACATGCTTGGTCAGGGGGAAGTACATCCGGTTCTTATACAGATCCTAAAGGACCAAATGCAACTAAATTAAGCTGGAACTTTTTTAAAAGCCATCCGAAAAATGGTGATGCTCCTAATCCAATAGATATATCCCCACCGGTTACAGCTGCTTCACCAGCGGGAGGAACGTATGGAAGTTCTGTTTCTGCTACATTATCAACCAATGAACCTGCCATCACTTACTATACATTAGATGGAAGCATACCAACTGTTAATTCTCTAAAGTACTCTGAGCCTATTACCATCAACTCTAGCAAAACAGTAAAGTTTTTTAGTGTAGACGCAGCAGGCAACCAAGAGGAAGTAAAGACGGAAGTTTATCAAATTTCTGGAACTTCAGAGAAACCTTCAGTATTTTCTTCGCTTGCTGCTGAAGATGGATTTATCGGAAACTTATCAGCTGACGGTATGAGTAGTTCTATTCATAAAATTGGGGATAAAGGAATGTACAATACCGACACATACCGAACCATTTTATCTTTTGACACAAGTTCTTTACCTGATGATGCAATCATTACGGATGTATCTTTAAAAATTTATCGCAAATCTTCAACTGGTAATATTTCATCTTTGAAAGGCGATATTAAAAGCAGTGTATTTGGAACTAGCAGTGCTTTAGAACAAATAGATTATCAGGCTTCACCATCTATTTCAGCGGGCTTCCAAATGTCAGTGCCTTCACTCAATAATGGATATACAACTATTCAACTTCCTTCCTCACTTTGGGGATATATGAATAGGACCGGCAAAACTCAATTTCGCTTGTCAAGCTCAGGTCCAGCGGACTTTTTAAGTGACGTAGTTGAAATTTATGGGGGCGACAGTCCTGCATATGCTCCAACTTTAACTGTTTCATATCAGTAAAAAAACCTTCTAAAAGCTAACTGCTTTTAGAAGGTTTTTTTTGCTGATAAGTTACTTTTATCACTGAATACAACTCCAACTTTTTATAGAGTTTTCTTCAAATTTTGACATGATTTTGATGAAATTTAATCATTATTCAAAAATGAATTGTCAGAAATATTACAAGAAAATGTTTAAAATTAATTAAATCCGTAATAAAAGTAAAATATTCCTGTAATGGAAGTGAAATGAACAGGTGGTATCATTCAGTCATTGAGTAAATAAGGAGGTATTCGGAAAATGAAGAAATTTGTATTTACTCTAGGGACAACGGCAATTCTTTCAGCAGGATTTGTAGGTGCGGCATCTGCCTCTACAAGCGGAACGTATGAAGTACAAAAAGGTGACACTTTATGGAAAATCGCTCAAAATCATAATGTGAGCGTAGACGAGCTAAAAGATGCTAATAACTTAACATCAACACTAATTTATCCAAATCAGACACTAAACTTATCTAGCATAAAAGAAATCGTACATACTGTAAAACGTGGTGACACTTTGTGGTCAATCGGTCAACATTATGGCGTAACAGTAGAAGAAATTAAAGAATGGAACGGTTTAACATCAGACTTAGTTTTCCCTGGAGAACAATTTAAAATTAAAACGGCACAAGCAGCTCAATCTCAAACAGCTAGTGCGCCAGTAGCAAAGGCAGCTCCACAAGCGCAGCAGCCTCAAACGGCACAAGCTCAGCAAGAACAAGCAGCACAAGAACAAACACAAAAAGAACAAGAGCAAGCTCAAGCAGCAGCACAAGAGCAAGCACAAAAAGAACAAGCAGCTCAGCAACAGCAACAGCAACAGCAACAAGCAGCTCAACAGCAGCAACAGCAGTCTCAACAGCAAGCTAGCGGCAAGTCTATGACTGTTGAAGCAACAGCTTATACAGCTAACTGTGCTGGATGCAGTGGTACAACAGCTACTGGAGTAAATTTAAAATCAAATCCAAATCAACGAGTAATTGCGGTTGATCCTAGCGTTATTCCATTAGGTTCAAAAGTATACGTTGAAGGTTATGGTCAAGCTGTAGCAGCAGATACAGGTGGCGCAATTAAAGGAAATCGAATTGATGTATTCGTTTCTTCAGATAATGCTGCACAAGACTGGGGCAGAAGATCAGTTAAAATTACAGTTATCGACTAATACTAGTCTTATAGAATAGAAGTAAAGAGAGATGTCTTTTAGGAGACATCTCTTTTTTTATGCTTAAAATGAACGTTTGAAAAAATTAGGTCCGGGCATACTAAAATTTATAGTAGGAATTAGTTTGTTATATTAGTAATTATTTCTTGATTTATATACAATGTTTGAGTGTCCTAAAAAGCTGAAAATATGTCAGGAGTATAGAAATATGAAACTTTATAAAAAAATGGCTTTACTAATAGTGCTGGGTGTTATCGCAGGATTCTCGTATCTAGGCTATCAGGGATTATTTCAGCACGATGATCATTTGAATACGTCTGATCATAATCCTTTATCTTCTTCTAAACAGAAGCAGAATAGTATAGAAATTGTAGGGAACCCAGAATCCATTGCTGTGTTAGTAAACAAGCAAAATCTTCTTCCTGATCACTATGAACCCACTGACCTTGTATACCCAGACGTTCGGTTTATATTTAAAGAAAAAATTGAAAAGCGCCAAATGCGTACAGAAGCGGCAAAAGCATTAGAAAGGATGTTTTCAGCTGCTGAACGAGAAGGAATTTACCTAGCCGGTGTTTCTGCCTATCGTTCTCAAAGCCGTCAAGAATCTCTTTATCAAGCGTATATAAAACAAGATGGAGAAGCGGCAGCTAATCATTACAGTGCTCATCCAGGCAGCAGTGAACATCAAACTGGTTTAAGTATAGATGTATCAAGCAGCACCGGTAAGTGTGCAGCTCAAGATTGTTTTAAAGATACTCCTGAAGCCAAATGGATTGAAGAAAATTCATATAAATACGGATACATTGTTCGCTATCCAGAAGGAAAGCAGCAGATTACAGGTTACAAATATGAGCCGTGGCATATACGATTTGTCGGAAAAGAACTCGCCTCTAAAGTGTCTAAGAAAGGAATTACGTTAGAAGAATATTATAATGACTACATGCAAGTTGATAATACAGTTCAATAAAAAAGAAGAGTTATATAAACTCTTCTTTTTTTGTATTGCTGGAATATACCCTTACTTTAAAAAGGGAAACGAGGGAAAGATGTAGAGATGAACCACGGGATGCTATATTCTATGCCTTACTAGTAAAAGAGTTAACGTTTATAAATTATAATGAAGTTTGTAATAAAGAATACTCATGTTCGTTTTCATTTCCCTTCACATATTCTACAAAAAAGGGAGGTGAAAGAAAATGAGTTTTTACGGAGGTTATGGTTATGGGTACGGAGCAGGTCACGGGAGTAGCTTTGCGCTAATCGTTGTGCTATTTATTTTACTAATTATCATCGGTGCTTCATGGGCAGGGCACTATTAATAAGGTGTCCATAAATAAACTCTCTTGAAATAATTCAAGGGAGTTATCTGTTTTTATCTATAAGTAGGTAACTGTAAGTACGAAGTGCTTACATATCCTTTAAAGCCGTTGTATTCTACAAAAGCCCAATCAAATGAAAGCTTGTTATCTTTTGAGTAGCCCCAAGCTAAGAAGCTGAGGCTTTTTCCTTTAGGAATAGTTGTTACAACTTTGTTGCTTGTGCTAGGCCCTGTGCGTAAATTAAGGTTAGCAGCTGTATGAACAGTAGTAGGGACTTTCATTAAATAGGAAGTACTGATATATCCGGTGCCGCCAATTATTTTAATGGCGGCCCAGTCTGTATTTACAAACTTGACTACTTCGATTTGATCTTTTTTTCTTAATGTATCAAGAATCTTTCCCTGAGTGCTAGGTTTTGCACGTATATTGAGTACGTTTGCGGTCACTTCATATACGCTGAACGGTGCGTTTATTTTTTCTGCTGCACTTGCTGTTTGCTCGTGAGTGGATGGCAGTATTCCAGATAGAGATGAAAAAGTAAAGCCCACTGCTAATGCTAAAACCGATATAGATTTTGTAATTGTCTTCATACAAATATCCAACTCCTTAGTGAAATAGGTAATAACTTTTCTATAACACTAAGAATAAGGGTTACTTGTTTCTAAATTGTTATCAACATATATCCCAGTTGTAAATTTATAAAAGGTCTGTAAAAAAGTTTATTTCACGGACCTTTTAATAGCTTTATTGTTACTCCTCCTCACGATCTTCCGTTGATTTGTAAAAAGAAAAATATACAAAAACAGATAATACTGTTCCATAAATGCTCCACAAAGCTAAAGCGAAAATAAATTCTTTCTGCAGGCAATAAATAATGGTTAAAGCAACTAGTGCAATAAAACTTATTAAAATGGTCTTTTTCATAAGCACCCCGCCTATTTAGTTTGATTACTCTATATGCTTTTTGATCTTGCTTTTAACCTATAATTATTCGACTATTGCGCTAAAGATGAAAGGAAAAAGTTAAATAAAGCCGAACTTATAATAAAAAGAAGAATGCAGGGGGCGTTTTATGTTAGAACAACATGTGTTAGAAGATATACAAAAGCTACAGTCTATTTGCGAACAAGAAGAGCACATAGAGCTGAAGCTGAATTTTGATATGTTACGAAGTCGAAAACAAAATGACGTTAACGATTTTTTTCATTATGAAGATAATCAGCTTGTTGGATTTATTGGTCTTTATGGGTTTGGGAATACAGTTGAAATATGCGGAATGGTCGCTCCTAGCTATCGCCGAAAAAGGATTTTTTCAAAGCTGTTTTCTCAAGCTTTACATATATGTAAGAAGCGTGGGTATACAGAGATTTTATTAAATGCTCCTGGCGATTCGGTTTCAGGCAGGGAGTTCTTAAAGCAAATTCCATGTTCATTTACTTTTTCAGAATATCAAATGAAGTGGACACAAAAAGAATTGGAAGATGATAATCCCTTTGTTACACTTCGCTCTTCCCAATCAGATACCGATATGAAAATGGAGATACAAGTTGATGTGGAATGCTTTGGTATGTCTTTAACAGAAGCAGCTGCTTATTATGAACAAACGAAAACGGAAGAACAGCAAAATCATTTTATCGTAGAGTACAATAGTCAAGCGGTTGGAAAGTTAAGGGTATCTTATGATAAAAGCGAGGCATGGATTTATGGATTTGGTATTTTACCTTCTTATCAAAAATTGGGAATAGGAAAAGCTGCTTTAAAACAAGTTGTTTTAAAGCAGCTTCGGCTAGGATATGATATATTTCTTGAGGTTGAAGCGAAAAACAAACGCGCTTTGCAACTCTACGAAACATGCGGTTTCAATTCATATCACGTGCAAGATTATTACGTATACAGCTGGTAGATAAAAAACATGGAAATCTTAGATTTCCGTGTTTTTTATTTATATATTAGATGATATGTGCTTTTTTGAGTAAATAATGAGAAAGTAGAGAAAAAGTGATATGCCCGTTGATAGAAACAAGGAAGGCCATACAAACATGATAGGAGCGCTGTAAGCAAGGATACACGTAAGAATACCTCCAATAAATGCTTTTCTAAACAATTGATAAGCCGTATACCCCAGGCCAATACTGATAAATACATTGATAAGGCTAAGAAAAATAAAAGAAAACAACAAATTATTTCCTCCTTGTTTTTAATACACCACTAAAGTAAATATTTTACATTTTTAGTATAGCAAAAAATAAAAAAACAATAAAATTTGGATACTAAAGATGAAAAAGGAAGCGATCTGTGTTATGTATAGTAAAGTGAATGAAAACGTTAAAAACGGAAATGAGTTAATAAGGCAATGCAGTAGAAAGAAAGGAGTAATAGGATGGAATTTGCCCATATCTTTACACTAAGTGTATCTGTTGTAACAGCTGTTAATATTTTATTAGCCGGTATTCTTATTTTCATCGAACGAAGAGATATAGGATCTACATGGGCATGGCTTCTTATTTTATTTTTTATACCGATTGTCGGCTTTATTGTATATCTATTCTTTGGAAGACAGCTAAAACAGAAGAACTTTTATAAGTTATCATCTGATGAGCGGGAATATTTAAGATCTTCAGTAGATGAACAATTAAAAGAACTTAAAGCTACCCATGAATATCGAAATGATTTATTGATTCAACATAATAAACTGCTGTTCACTAATTTAAATTCTTCTAAGTCACTCGTGCGCACCGACAATGAAATTGATATCTTTAGTGATGGTAATCAGAAATTTGATGCATTGTTTGAGGATATTCGAAATGCTAAAAAAGAAATTAATATTCAATATTATATTATTCAACGAGATAATCTTGGGAAAAAATTAAGAGATGAGCTAACAAAAAAAGCAAAAGAAGGCATAAAGGTTCGTGTTCTTTATGATGAAGTAGGATCTAGAAAAATGACTCCATCATTTTTTAAGGAGCTTATTTCATATGGCGGCGAAGCACAGGCGTTTTTCCCTTCAATTCTTCGCTTAATTAATTTTCGGATTAACAATCGAAATCATCGAAAGCTTTGTATCATTGATGGTGAAGTAGCATACATAGGAGGATTTAACGTAGGAGATGAATATTTAGGGTTAGATCCAAAAATGGGTTATTGGAGAGACACTCATTTTCGCATTAAAGGAGAGTCAGTGAACGATATTCAAGGGAGATTCATTTTAGATTGGCATCAAGCAACAAAGCAGCCAATTGAACTGGAACAATTTTTGCATCGTACAGAAACTCATTTTGGAACGGTTCCTATACAAATTGTAGCAAGCGGGCCAAACTCGACTACTCAGCATCTAAAAAACATGTATATCTCATTGATTATGTCGGCCAAAGAAAGTGTGTACCTTCAAACGCCTTACTTTATTCCAGACGCAAGCTTTATGGATGCTTGTAAAATTGCTTTATTATCTGGAGTAGAGATTCATATTATGATTCCAAACAAACCCGATCATCCTTTTGTTTATTGGGCTACGTGGTCTCACGTAGGCGAACTGCTGACGTATGGTGCACATATTTATCTCTATGAAAAAGGCTTTTTGCATGCTAAAACGATTGTAGTAGATAATGAAGTGTCTTCTGTAGGCACGACGAATATTGATCCACGGAGTTTCAGCCTTAATTTTGAAGTGAATGCAGTTGTATATGACCAGCCTATTGCCAAAAAGTTGCAGAACCTGTTTCTTGAAGATGTGCAATACAGTTCAAAATTAACGTTTGAACGATATAAAGAGCGCTCTCTTCTTATAAAATTTAAAGAAGCGGTATCTCGCTTACTGTCACCAATTTTATAATACAAATCATTGATATCATAAAACAGACTTGAATTTTTAGATTCAGGTCTGTTATTTTATTGGTTTCTCCTTGTAAGGAGAGTTAGAGATAAAATTAAAAAGTTTTACCAAAAAATCCAAGGGTATTAATACTATAACAAGCTAAAAAATGATAATACCTAGGAGGAATAGAAAATGACAAAAAATGTAGTAGGTACGTATGATTCAGAGGCAGCGGTTATTACAGCGATTCGAAATTTAAAAACACAGGGATATCCGGACAGTGCACTTTCTGTCTTGACAAACAGTGGTCTGCGTCATGAAAATACAGAAGCGATTGAGCATTCTGCAGGAATTGATGTGCAAACAGTTGATACAGATCAACACTCAAAGCACCATCAATCCTTTATGGAGAAAATAAAAAATGCTTTTACGCCGTCTGAAGAAAAAATGGATCAAGATGTTAATCGAATCGAAAATCAATTAACCGAATATGGTGTACCTGCTGCAGAAGCTTCCTCATATGTATCTGATCTTAAAAAAGGAAAAGTTTTGCTGATGGTAGACGCAGTTGAGCATGATAAACACAATTCAGCTCTAGGACAAACAGTGACACCTGCTGAAAAATCAGCTGACCCAATGAATGAAAAAATGTTATACGGCAATCACGAAAATAAAATAAGGTAATGTTGAAGTAACCAAATGCGATAATAAAAGACTGCGTTCTTAAATAAAAGCTAGTTAACGAAAGGAAGGGGACCGATGAGAAATCTAGAAAAAACGGAATGTGAACTTAACTATTTAAAACAGCAGCAAGAAGTCAATCAAGAGCTCATCAAAGTTTCACAGTCTCTTGTCGCTACGTTAAAACAGTATGAAGAAGAACCAGAGAATACGGAAGTGTTAGCTGTTCTTGCTGACTTAGAAGGTCAGCAAGAGCAGCTAAAAGCAAAGACCGAAAAGATATCTAAAGAGCTTGCACATTTATAGAGTGAGATGAAAGAAGTTCCTATAAAAGGGACTTCTTTTTATGTTTTATCATAAACAATCTATTGTGAGAGAAAGAGAACCTTATATAACGGAACGTAAACGTTATGGAGAGGTTTTGTTTTAGATACATATAGAGGAGAAGAAACGCGATAAGAGATTATGTAAAAATGGGAAAAGGAAGAACGGTCATTTGCTCTTCCTCCAGCCGTATTGCTTATGATAGTGATTTAGAAACGTCCGCCGCCAAGTTGCTGTTCAGCCATTTGCACAAGACGTTTTGTGATTTCGCCGCCTACTGAGCCGTTTGCGCGTGCAGTTGTGTCAGGACCAAGAGTTACGCCAAATTCGCTAGCGATCTCATATTTCATTTGATCGATTGCTTGTTGAGCACCGTGTACTGCTAATTCGTTGCTGCTCTTATTTCTGCTGTTTGCCATCATAATCAACTCCTTTTATAAGGTTAAGATTATGATTTGATTAATAGATAGTTTTTATACATAAAATAAAAAAATTTTTTCAAGGACTTATAAAATATGCTTATTGGAATAAAGAACCAAAAGTTTCCGCTAGGTAACGGAAAATAATTATATGTAGAAAGAGAGAGGAGACAAGTAAAATAGAACACAAGTAAGTAAGCGATTACAAAACAATTAAGATAGAAGAAGAATTTTAATATTCCTATTCTATTTAAAAGGAGGAGATTTGCTATGTATCAAAGGTTAAAAAAGTCTGTACTATTGGCTATTACATTGAGTTTAGCAATTGGTATTGTACTCTCTTATGAGAAAGCAGCGATGGCGAAGCAGACGCACGAAAAAGCTACATCCTATCGTACCGTGACAGAGATTTATGACTGGGGAGCGGCGATCACAAAAATTATTATTGACTTAGGTGAACCTGTTCCAACCAATTCACTTACAAAAGAAACGTTTAAGGTGCATGTGGCTCGAAGTGATAGTCGATTAGAACCGTCTTTATTGGAACAAGGAGATCGTATAGTAAAAAAAGCCTATGTATCCGATAAAGATGGACAACCAGCCGTACATACTGGAAAATATGCAGTTTTAGAAATGGAAGTTGGACCAGCTGTTTCATTAGGAGCACCACTAAATTATGATGAATATGGTACAGGGTTAAATGCATGGATAGACAGTCAATATACCATTACTCAGCAAAAAGACATAATAACAAATAAAGGAAAGTTGTCAGGGCTTGTAGTGAAACAGTTTGTGGGAGAGAAAAAAGAACTCGTAGATGATTTTACAATTAAAAAAGGTATATATCAAAATATAGAATTAGCATACGCAAGTCATGCGCCGGCAAAGGATAAGAAAAAGAATCCATTAATCATTTGGCTACATGGTGGAGGAGAGGGAGGAACAGATGCAACAATTCCCTTATCTGCCAATAAAGCTGTTAGTTTTATCAAAAAAGAAACTCAGGATTATTTTGAAGGTGCCTACGTTTTAGTACCGCAAGCGCCAACAAAATGGATGGATGGTTATACGGGTAAAGCGGATGGAACTTCTATTTATAAAGAATCACTGATGACCTTAATTGAAGAATATGTTTCTAAAAACCCTGATATTGATCCCAATAGAATCTATATCGGAGGAGCATCTAACGGCGGATATATGACTATGCTTATGATTCGTGATTATCCAAAATACTTTGCAGCAGCATTCCCAGTATGTGAAGGACTAAATGATAGATTAATTACGAATCAAGATATTGAAAAGATGAAAGAAACACCTATTTGGTTCGTAGCTGCCAAGAATGATACAGTCCTTCCGCCAACAATTAACACTCTTCCAACTTATGAACGTTTGGTGAAAAGCCATGCAAATAATGTTTATTTATCACTATTTGAGGATGTCCATGACACCACAGGCTTGTATAAAAACAATGATGGTTCGCCCTATCAGTATAATGGACATTCATCTTGGATATATCTGTATAATAATGAACCCAACGCTAAAATAAACGGAAGCACAACAAGCATAATGGAATGGATGAGCAAACAATCGTTGAAAAATTAATCATTTTAAAAAAAGCTGTTGCACATTGAACAGCTTTTTTATTTCTCTTTTAAAACGAAAGATTGTATCTAAAATAAACGATTGAATACTTTCGTGATAAAATAAGGAAAGAGATCACGAAGAAAGGAACAGTGAAAGTGAAACCAACCATTTACGATGTTGCGAAAAAAGCAGGGGTATCAATAGCCACTGTATCCAAAGTAATCAATCAAACAGGCCGTATTAGTGAAAAAACGATAAAAAAAGTGAATGAAGTAATGATGGAATTAGATTATCAGCCTAGCAGTGTTGCAGCGGCGTTAACAGGAAAAAAGACGTACACGATCGGTGTTCTAGTTCCTGATATCTCGAATCCTTTTTTTGCAGAGGTAGCAAGAGCTTTTGAAAATAGTGCTAGAGCAGCGGGATACACGCTTTTTTTATGCAGTACAGATCATCAAACTGCGCGTGAGCATGAATATATAGATCTTTTATTTAAAAAACAAGTAGATGGAATCATTATCGCAACCGAACTAAATGATACGAAGCTCGTAAAGAAGATTGTGAAGCATGATGTACCGCTTGTATTGTTTTCAGTTGACCATCCTTCTATCTCAACGCATGTAGTGACAATTGATAACGTTCGCGGAGGATATATCGCAGGTGCGTATTTAATAGAAAAAGGTCATCAATCGGTAACGATTATGACTGAAAAAGATAGAAAAAGCAGTGAGGGACGATTAGAGGGATTTAAACAAGCGCTCACAGAAGCAAATATATCACTAGAAAATCAATCCATTATCAGCTGTTATTCAACAGTAGAAGATAGCAGGAGAGCAAGTAAACAGCTGCTTTCCTTGCCTAATAGGCCAACAGCAGTCTTTGCATGTACAGATCTAATTGGGGTATCACTCATAAACGAGGCAAGAAAGCAGGGGCTTTCGATCCCGGGAGATCTGTCGGTAATTGGATTTGATAATACGATTTATGCCGATATTGCTGAGCCCGGTTTGACAACGATTGAACAACCCATTTCTCAGATGGCTACTAGTACGTTTGAACAGCTGTTAAAGTCTATGAAAAAAGAAGAGCATGCGAAACAGCGAGTAACGATTATTCCCGAACTAGTAGAACGTGCGTCGGTAAAAAAGTTATAAAATAGACAAGGTAAAAAAGCTGCAGGTGTTGAGATACCTGCAGCTTTTTCTGCTTAAGCATATTTATAGAGAGACCGGACTTTTGACTTCGTTTATTGTTTCGCCTTTAATAGTTGTCTCTGTTGGAATCGTAAGGAAACCAGTTAGAAAAGCACCAAAGAAGTATAAGCAAGCAAAGATCCAAATTACGCCGCCCGTGCCCAAAAGACCAATAAAAACGGTCACAATTAAAGGACCTACAAAAGCAGAAAGTCCAGATCCTAAGTTCAACACAGACATTGCAGCTCCTTTATTCTCTGGAGCTAGAGAAGGCACTAACGCTGTAAGAGGAACATATCCTGCTAGTGTTGCACCGTAACAGCATGCGACAATCATCATCACCCAATAATTATGTCCGACGAATTGCGGTACATAGTAGAGAGCAAGTGTTACAATTCCGCATCCAACTCCGCCAAACCATTTGATTGTATTTACCCAGCCAAACTTATCTCCAACAATACCAAAAATAATATTAAAAGCCATATTCACAAAAAACAATGTACCCCAGATTTGCAGCCATTCACTCATCGTAAAATCATGTTTCATCATATATGTTGGCAAGAAAACAACAAATCCAAATTGAGCAGCAGAGTTAATAATCTTTACGATGCCTCCGATCCCTACTTTAGGGTTCTCAAATGCAATTGTAATCCCTTTCATTAATTCTTTTGTTTTATTATCGTTTACTTTTTGTACGGTAAACTTGTCTTTATTCATAATAATAGAAAAGATTCCACCGATCAAAACAAAAAGTAAACCACTCCACAAGGTAGCGATTTCGCCAATTTTTGGAACCATATAACTTGAGTAAAAGGCTCCGATTACGCTTAATCCAAGCTGGAAGACAAACCAAAACCAGCCTACTGCTTTTGAAAGCATTTCCTGGGGCGTGCGGTAAGACACCCAGACCAAGAATGAGTAAGCAAATAAAGGGTAACCAAATCCTCTAAGGGCATAACAAATTAGTATAATTGTGTAATTCATAATATGAAGTCCTAAACCTATAAATCCAATTGAACCAATAATAAAGGATATCAAGCCGAATGCCATTGCTTTCCTAGGACCCCACAGCTGAACCAGTACGCCGGAGAACCAGGAAGAAACGGAGACCGTAATGCCGTAAACAGTAAACAGTAAAGCAGCATGTTCAATGGTTAAACCTCGTTCTACAAGATAAGGAGATAACCATCCTTGTTCTAAACCATCGCCAATCATAAAAACAATAATACCTATGTATCCCCACGTTAAATGAGAAGGGATCCCAATCCTGTCTAAAGCCGTTTTTCTGGAAATAAATTCATTCATTTTCCACACCACCAGATCGATTATTTTGTGTAAAACATCAAACTAATTTGGTTAAGCGCTTAATCTATTTGATAAAAGTATACGCTTACATTTTTTGAACGTCAATTAAAATTTTAAATATATATAATTTTCAATTAAATTATTTTAATCATAAAAATATTAGTATGTAAGGCAATAATCACTGAATTCATGATAAAAATACTTAAATATAGAGAATTTCTTTATGTTTCATCGATAAATAGATAAAAAATAAAAATAGTTTTTTATAGTATGCATTTAGATTGTTTAAAAACAAATATTCTAAATAATCTATAAAAACTGTTTGCATTTCAGAAAACGTTATGTATAATTGGAATCAGGAAAGCGCTTAACCTATATAGAGGTTTGAGCGAATGTTTTCTGAACTTTTAATTAAAGGGGAAAATAAGATGGGGATTCTTACAATTGGAATAATTGGTGCTGGACGCATAGGGAAATTACACGTTGATAATTTAAAATCAATGCCGCAAATAAAAATTAAAGCGGTTTCAGATGTGGTAGTAGACCATTTACATGAATGGGCTGCAAGTAAAGAAATTTCGACGTTAACAACAAATTATCAAGATTTATTAGCTGATCCAGAAATTGATGCCGTTTTTATTTGTTCGCCAACGAATACGCACGCATCGATTATTAAAGAAGCAGCTCGAGCGAAAAAGCATATTTTCTGTGAAAAGCCCGTTAGTTTTTCAGTAGAAGAAACAATCCAAGCGTTAGAAGTAGTAAAAGAATACGGCGTGCAGCTTCAAGTTGGCTTTAACCGACGCTTTGATCCCAACTTTAAAAAAGTGCATGATCTTGTACAGCAAGGAGAAGTAGGACAGCCGCACATTTTAAAAATCACCTCCAGAGATCCTCAGCCTCCGAGTCCGGAATACGTTCGCGCTTCAGGAGGATTGTTCATGGATATGATGATTCATGATTTTGATATGGCTCGTTATGTAATGGACAGTGAAGTAATTGAAGTATCGGCTTACGGCACGACGCTCATCGATCCTGCTATTGAAGAAGCAGGGGATATAGATACGGCAATTGTGTCATTAAAATTTGCAAATGGAGCTTTAGGTGTAATTGATAACAGTCGTCAAGCTGTCTACGGTTACGATCAGCGCCTTGAAGTTTTTGGTGAAAAAGGTGCAGCTGCTGCTGACAATTGCCGTCCTACTACAGTAGAAATATCAACAGGCGAAAGTGTAGTCAAAGAGAAGCCGCTGTATTTCTTTCTTGAGCGCTATACACAAGCGTACATAGCGGAAGTGACACAGTTTGCAAGAGCAATTATGGAAAAACAAAGCGTTATTTGTACAGGGAACGATGGATTACAAGCAGAACGAATTGCTAAAGCAGCAAAAGAATCTTTACTATCCGGGCAGCCAGTAAAGATTGAACATAAAAAATACGCAGTGAATTAATGACGGTAAACGTGGGGATGAAAGAAATTGGTCTTTCTACCCTTTTAGGAAAGCGCTTAACTAAGGAGGAATAAAGATGAATCCGCTTGTTTTTAAAGAAAATCGTGATTTAGATTTTATCGCTATTGGCCGCTTATGTATTGATTTAAATGCAAATGAAACACAGCGTCCAATGGAAGAGACTAAAACATTTACTAAATATGTAGGAGGCTCTCCGGCTAATATTGCGATTGGAGCAGCAAGGCTAGGCTTAAGAACAGGCTTTATCGGAAAAGTATCAGATGATCAAATGGGACGCTTCATTACGGATTATCTGCAAAAAAATAAGATTAATACAGATAGCATTGTTATTGATAAAACTGGGGCCGTAACAGGGCTAGCTTTTACGGAAATCAAAAGTCCTACAGATTGCAGTATCTTAATGTATCGTGATAATGTAGCGGATTTAAAACTAGATCCTACAGAAGTATCAGAAGAATATATTAAGAAGTCAAAGGCTCTTTTAATATCTGGAACGGCTCTTGCGCAAAGTCCTTCTCGTGAAGCAGTGTTTTTAGCACTAGAACACGCACGCAAGCATGAAGTTGTAGTGTTTTTTGATATCGATTATCGTCCATATACATGGGAGTCCGAAGCTGAAACGGCAGTCTATTTTAATTTAGCTGCTGAAAAATCAGATGTAATTATTGGTACGCGAGAAGAGTTTGACATGATGGAAAACCTTTTAAATTATAAAGAATCTAATGATCAAGTAACAGCAGAGCGCTGGTTTTCTCACCATGCTCAAATCGTCGTGATTAAGCACGGTGGAGAAGGGTCTATTGCCTATACAAGAGATTGTAAGTCTCACCGCGGAGGAATATTTAAAACAAAAGTTCTGAAAACGTTTGGCGCTGGTGATTCCTATGCTTCAGCCTTTATTTACGGATTGATGCAAGGGCTGGAAATTCGACAGGCAATGCGATTGGGCGGTGCCTCCGCTTCGATTGTCATTTCAAAACACAGCTGTTCAGATGCTATGCCGACAAGCGTTGAGCTCTTCAACTTTATGGAGACAGCAACGGAAGTTTTGCAGGAAGCTTAATAAACAAAGGGAAAATCTTGAGAGATTGCTTGAGAGATTAAAGGAATAGCAGCTTATTAAAATTAGATAAAGGGAGAGATATTCTATGACACAGACAGCAGTAAAAACAGTGAAAAACTATATTGGTGGACAATGGATTGAATCAGCTACATCAAAAACGGAACCTGTGTATAACCCAGCGACAGGTGAATTAATCGCACAGGTGCCTCTTTCTACAAAAGAAGACGTAGATCAAGCGGTGCAAGCAGCAAATGAAGCGTTCAAAGGGTGGGCAAAAACAGCCGTGCCTAAACGTGCACGAATTTTGTTCAAGTATCAGCAGCTATTAGTAGATAACTGGGATGAATTAGCAAAGTTAGTGACAGTTGAAAACGGAAAAAGCTTTAACGAAGCGCGAGGTGAAGTGCAGCGTGGAATTGAATGTGTAGAATTTGCGGCGGGTGCTCCTACGTTAATGATGGGGAAACAGCTTCCTGATATTGCAACAGACATTGAGTCTGGCATGTACCGCTACCCAATTGGTGTAATTGGGGGAATTACGCCGTTTAATTTCCCAATGATGGTTCCTTG
>ENA-ORXC01000931-ORXC01000931.1-marine-metagenome-genome-assembly--contig:-NODE-931-length-18661-cov-5.328993_pt1 | contig 18661 bp, 17 predicted proteins | sample MGYA00237865_ERZ511478 | MGnify/ENA metagenome assembly ERZ511478 | reverse complement strand
TTTTTCAAGCAGAAGACGGCATACGAGATATTGGCGTGACTGGAGTTCAGACGTGTGCTCTTCCGATCTCGCGCGTGCACCTGGCGTGCCTCGGCGGCCGGCATCTACGGCGCGTGCGCGGCGCCGCGCGTGCACTTGGTGTGCCTCGGCGGCCGGCCGCCACTGTCGTCGACCTCGGCGGCACCGGCGCCGGCGAGAGAGACTGCGGCGGCATCAGCGGCGCCTGCGACAATGGCGTCCGCACCCCGCCCCGCCGTGCGCCCGTGCCGCCGACGCCCCCCCCCCTCGTCAAGAGGGCGCGAAGCTGCTGCCTCGCCATTGCCACCTCCTCCGCGCGGCTCGTCGTCGCGGTAGCTCTCCGTTAGTCGTTTGGCACGGGGGGCTGCAGACAGCGCGTGACTATGGGAAGGGCCCGCCTCTGCGGCCGCTATAGCCACTGAAACTTCCGGGCGGCGGCTCTCTCGCCGCCTCCGGTCTATTCTGCGGCCATTGCCGACGCGGTCGACGAGGCGGGGTTCTGGGAGGACTCGTGGTGCGCCGAGCTGCCGCCCGGCGCCACCCGGGGAGATGGCTTTTGACGCCGCCCTCTTCGCCACCGTCGTCCCCTTCATTGGCCGTCTAACCACCGCCACTCGCGATGTCACCACTGCCGCCGCAGCGGTCGGCGCCAGCAGAGCCCCCGCCGCCGCTAGCGCCGCTGCCAGCGTGGCCGCTCCTACCGACGTGCGCGCCGGTGTGGTGCGCCCCGTGGCCGCGACGCCGCCGCTCTTCTCCCCGCAGCTGTCGCGCTAGGTTATTGTTTTTCCGACGTCGCCTTACCACCGCCGCCGCCGCACGTCTAGCCGACGGTGGCGGCGGCGGCGGCGGCGGCGTCGGCGGTGGCGGTGGTGCCCGGCACTCTCTCCCGCCGGCTCCACCAACCGTGCTCGCTGCTGTGGTCTTCAGGGCATCGGTTCTCGTGGCGGCGGGCAGTGCGGGCAAGGCCGAGCTCCGCTCTCTGTCGTTGGTGGCGCAAGAGCACGCCAGGGACATCTCGCACCCGCCGCCCGCCGTGCCCATGGGTGAAACGGCCGAGGAGGCCACAGTCGATCCGCCGTCGCGGAGCCCAGCCGTGGCAGTCGCGAGGTCTGGCGCCACCGCAGCCGTGGCGGCCAGTGCACCCGCGGCGACGCAAGCCATGCGTTTGTTCCGCCTGTTTCCCCGCGTGCGGCCGTACGCCGGCCAGCCTTACGCCAACTGGCTGCTCCTGGTGCGGGGCCCTGGCCCCCGGCGTGCGTTAGTTCCGCCTGTTTCCCCGCGTGCGGCCGTACGCCGGCCCGCTTTACGCCAACTGGCTGCTCCTGGTGCTGAGCGCTGGCTCCCGGCCGGCTCTGCGGCCCCGTCCCCGCCCGCGCCCACCTCCGCGACGGTCAACTGTATCGGAATGTCGTCCGTCTCCGGCGACTGTTGCTTCCCCGTCGCCGTCTAGAATGCGTTCGACTGTCGCCACGCGCTTGGCGGCGCGCTTGGCCGCGCGCTTCACACCGGCCTGGATGCGTGCGCCTAGTGTCAGTGTGCCTCTTTCTGCCCGGAATGCACCTGTTCTGCCGTCCGTTGTGAGAATGTGACGGAGCCGGAGACGAGAAGACGTCGAGCGGAATGCCGGTGTCCGAAAGAAGCGGAACAAAGACGTCAATCGACGATCACCTTGGCTGGCAGTTTCGCCTTACAGACAAGTAGTAGCCTCTCCTTTGGTCTTCAAGGTGTGGAAAATTTCAGGATAGTCATCAACGAGAAGAGTTGAGGTTGCTCTCGGTTTTTGCAGAAAACAACTACGCACGGATGATCTCTGACAGCGCCCATGGTGCCCTCCATCGACAGCACTGTGCGGGGGCTACCACGAAGCGTGACGAAAGCTGGTCTCTTCAGGGGGGTTCCGCTCCAATCGTGCTCCAATAAGGTTCTGCTTCTGATACTTTGGCCTTCGAAATCCATGAATCCACGAGATCGCTTGCAACATCAGTCGGATGCACGCGCAGCGGTGCCCACTTTTGGCGCAGGCAGAGGAAAGCGTTGCTGTCCCGATTATCGCGCGCCACTCGCAGTCGTGTCGCCGTTCCGTCGCTGTCGCCGCCGTGGTGGTTGGTGAGCCAGCCGCGTCATCCTTGTCGCGCAGTGTGCTTTCCGGGTCCCTGTGTACCTGCTCTCAGTCGTCATGCAATGTGCTTCCCGTGGATTTTAGGTGTGGACGCTCTGTCAAGGTGAGTTGTGTGTCGTTCTCCACGGCAGCAGTGCTTATCCTTCCTTTGCCGGGGTACCCGTGTTCCTTTTCCCGACGACAGAGCAGCCGTCGCAGTATGCTCTCTTTGTGACCACTCACGCTCTGTTTTCTCTCAAACCCAGCATTTTCTTTCCTTGTACGGATGCATAGGACCTTGACACGCCCCCACGGGTTGTCTCCCGCGCCGTATGTTACTGCCGTCGTGTCGGACAAGATCCGGCGCGGCGTCAAGGGCGCGGCGTTCGAGGACGAGCCGATCTACGGCACCATGCTGCCGTGGCCCTTCGCTGACGCCGTACCAGAGTACACGGTCGCCGGCACCGTATCCTACAACAACTGCGGCGGCATGAACGGCGCCTTGATGGTGGCGCCGGCGGCCATCAGCGCGGCGGCGGCGTTCGCCGTCGCCGCCGCCGTTTCGCACAAAGACGGCGGCGGCGTCTAGGGCGCCACGGTGGGCACGGTGCCCATGACCGCCTTCGAGTCGGTGTGCGCCGTCGCCGCCGCCGTGTCTCACAAGTATGGCGGTGGCGTCAAGGGCGCGCGTGCGCCGTGGCCGCCGCCGGGGCGGGCATAGATGGCGGCGGCGTCGACGGCGCCGAGGTTGCCACGGTACCCAGGACCGCCTCCGAGTCGCTGAGCGCCGTCGCCGCCGCCGTGTCGCACAAATACGGCGTCGGCGTCAAGAGCGTGCGTGCGCCGTCGCCGCCGCAGTGTCGCATTAGAACTGCGGCGGCGTCGAGGGCGCTGCGATGCTCGCGTAGCACGTGGCTGCCGTCAAGGCGGCGTGCGCCGGGGCGGCCGCCGTGTCGCACAAGGAAGGCGTCGGCGTCAAGGGCGCGGGTGCGCCATTGCCGCCGCCGTGGCGCACAAGGACGGCGGCGGCGTCCAGGGCGCTGCGATGCTCGCGGAGCCCGTGACTGCCGTCAAGGCGGCGTGCGCTGTGGCGGCCGCCAGGGTGGACATGGACGTCAGCGGCATCAAGGATGCCGTGAATGTGGGGTCGGCATTCTTCAGCGCCGTGGCGGCGGGCGCAGTCTTTACCACCGTGTTTGCGGCGCAGTAGAAGCGCAGTGTCGCCGGCCCTGTGATTGCATTTCGTGGGAGTGTGAGGCGTGGATTGTGCCGCATGCGGGTATCAAAGAGCAGGGTGATGACGGTATGTATCACGCACTTTTACGAGTGATCTGTCGAGCCAGAAACAAAGCAAAGAGTAGAAACAAGCGACGCCTGCCCGCATGACAACTCTGTTACTGACAAGCTCCGACGCATGGCACCCCTCGTGAGCGATGGCCGCTGCCTCGCACCCTACCTGTTGCGACTTAGTCCGTGCCTCGGTTACCACTCTCTGTCCCAGCAGCGTCCCCGTCCTGACGATGGACACCGCCGACGTCGCCTCCGCCGCCGATGCCGCGAGTACCCTCGCTCTTCAGGCCACTGGTCTCGTCCGTGTCATCGGCAGCAGGTCCGCGACGCCGCGCCGACGCCGTGTAGGCCTCGCTGGGAGGATCCGTCTGGCCGCTGGCGCGGCTGTCGGAAGCCTCAGCGAGCGGCTCCACCGTTACGATGCAGTGCTCGCTGCCGTTGTCCTCCACGACGACGACCTCGGGTAAGGGGAAGGCCGCTCCGACGGGGTGAAGACGAGTCCGGGAGGGGGTAATCGTCATTCTCTTAATGCGTAGACCAAGAGCGTCCGCCTCCCGGATGAACTGCTAGATGCGGTGCAACATGCCCTGTCGCTCCGCGTGCGTCCTTTGGACGCCCCTGGAAGGTGGAGGAAAGCGGCCGGTGTCCGAAAAGTTCGGCGACGAGGAAGAGTCGTCGCCTTATGCGGAGCGACGCGCACACATGGTTGCACGTTGTTGATGGAGGAAGAAATGTTTGACCGTGGCGAAGTGGGGAGTGCGGAAAGGAGGGGGGGTCGGGACAGGGGGGCAGAGGGACTGAACACGGAAAAACTGGATGGGAAAACAGGTCGGACAATGAGCCACCGCGACACAGCAGGAGCAGGGCGCGATCCCGACACTCAGAATGCTGAGAAAATATGTGGTGCTGGTATAGATCGGACGAGTCGGATGAGTGGCCACCTGGGCATGTGACGAGATATGGACGAGCCGCGGCAATGGCCTTGCAGCTTTTGATCCGACCGGCCTGTATTGGGGTGGCGCCCAGGACCTCATGGCGACTTGCGAGTGCCTGTATGCTCGGATGCGATACTGACCAGATAGCGCCAGAAGAAAAAGGGTTGGGACCAAAGGTCTCCATCTATTTAGCCAAAGACCTCTCATGCACGCACATCACCAGTTCCAGGGAATCCCTGTCGCTCATCGCGGCGCACACGTAATCATTGCCGGCCAGCACCGCAGGTTGCGCCACGAGGACGACTGAAGTCCCGTTGTGAGACAGCTTCCAGCGGGCGGCGTGCAGCTTGAGCGTGAAGCACGTGTGCCCTACCAAGCCGCACAATGAAAAATGTAAACTATGGTTGCAGCGCTCATTAGGGCAACGCCCTCGGCGAGACGGTGGGTTGTCAGCGGGGAGGCCATGGCGGCACTCCAGAACACGCAAGGGGCACGTGCGCACAGTGTGGCCCTTGATATCCGGCGGAGCCTGGAATCCACAAAGCGTGCACGTCAGCATCGTGGGCAGCGTTGCTATATTCCGGCATCATTAGAATCAATCAGTCACGCAACAGGCGGAGCCGAGGAGACCTTGTTCAATGGTTGCGTCAGCTGCATGCTCAACACACGATTCGGGCTAGACCCATATCATGTCACATCCACGCTCGCCAAAAACGAGTCATGAGGCGTTCACGTACGTGGGATGTCGTCTCCACCTCGCACGCTTGTGTTGGCCAAGATCTGTCCTGTCGGTGAGGGACAGTGGGGAGGAGAGTATACTGTACGGTGAGGAGAACAGGGAGAGCTCAGTCGATTCGGGTCACGGACCGTGATCGCCGACGACGGCGAAAGACCCTGTCGAGTTTGCTGCGTGGGTGGTTGTGGCCAAGCGTCCTGACACGGCCAGACAAGAGAGGCGCTGGAGGTGGCAGGAGATCGCTCTGGGACCCTCCGACTCACTTGCATATTGCTTTCGGGGTGACGGAAGAGTGCGGCTGTAACCAACCACATCGATTTCGGCGTCCTGAATGCGCGTTCAGTGACCACTTTGGCATTTGATGGTTGCAGAACCATCATGTGGCCTCCCCGATTATCTGAAGTTGATGCCCGTCAAGAGAAAGTCTTCACATCCAACTTCCAGAGACTTCGAATCCAATTATGCTCAGTTGCGGTTCAATGCGATTGGCGCACAACGGGGGCCTCGTCCGTCACAGGAAACTGGAGTTTCTTCTTCCGAAACAGAAGTCTTCTCATTGGCCGTTCTGTCACTGTCATTAAGAGCGAGACGGACAGCAACGTTGCCGTCCTGCATTCGGATCCAGAAGAGTGTGCTGCGGTGGCCCTTGCGGCATCAGCGTGTTCGCTGACCTCTTCGCCATGGGAGCGGAGGGGGTACCATCCGTCCACCAGACAGACGAGGCGCCACCGCTCGCATTGCCTGTGCACTGACATAACCGGTCAGCTCCTTCAGTGCAGCAGCCAGACGAAGAGCGGCGTCGCGGCACGAGCAACTGGCTGCAGTACAGAGAGATATTTTTTTTATCACAAACCATACGTAGTCAGATATCGCGCACAGCCGCGAGCGCGTGGCCACCCGCCATCATCGTACCCCCGCCGACGCCACTTCGCGCGCCGTCCGCCTGTCCGCCCCCCCCCGCCAAGCCCCAGGTGTCAACCCCCCAACGGCCGCACAAGGTGTAAAGTCAAGCCGCGGGCGGACAGGCCCGGCGTGGCCACCATCTCCCGGTGCGTCCCCCACCCCTCGTCGTCTGCATCATCGAACTCATCCAAACACCCCCCCTGCCCGCCTGTGGCCCCAGTCCCCCACCCACCCCCCCACCCCGCCGAAGTCACAGGCTACGGAGCGGACACGGAGGCCCCCTCCACCCCCTGCCCCGCCCAAGAATCCCGCGGATGCCGTTGAGCCAGCTCCGCCTCGCCGCGGCCTGCCACCGCTCGGGCCACCCGGGGACGAGCCACCACGCGCCCGTCACGCACGTCGACAGAGCCACAGGCATGCCGCGTGTACCGGCAAGGGCGCAGAGCGCAGCGGTCGTGGCACGCACGCACGCATCGGCGGTGCCGTGCCCACCGCCACCGGCGCCCGTCCAGGACGCGTCGGCAGGGGCAGCTGCGGCTCTGAACGCCCGCGTTGCGCTGCGAACGCAGCAACGACTGTTCTGTGGGCGGCCGCCTGCCGCCGCCGCAGCCGCCGTCGTTGTTGAGCACCCGGGACTCGGTGTGGAGCACCGCAATTGTCGCGCTGCGGCCGACGCCCGGCACTAGCGCAGCCACCGCCGGCCACGGGGGCATGGTGGTGGCGTTCACAGCAGCTACCACCTGTCGGCGCTTCTGTTCGCGCCCCCCATCCCCGTGGCGTGCATGTGCAGCGCACACAGGGCGGTGCGAACGTTTCTCCCCGATCCTGTGGAAACCGCCTCCATGGCGCTCCCCACTTCACACCCGTCCGCCGCAAACAGGGAGCACAAAGGGCTGCATGCCACGCCCGGCGCAATGCGCTGCACCTACGAGCCGCGAGAAGAGAAACACGGGCGGCGGCGACGGGGCGGAGAGGCGTCGTCATCCCGCGCCGGGGGGGGTGTCAGAGCACCGGCACCTGTGGGGCGGGCGGCACGCCGGCGCCGGGGACAAGGGCGGCGGCCAGCACCCCGTCACGGCCATGAAGGAGCGCTTATGCAAGGTGACGCCGACCCAGTCGGTCGGCGGAAACCGCTCATATCACGGGCGCCCGTCGCTCGGCCCAGCGCGTAGCGGGGGATTCCGCGCCGGGCCCTTGGCGACGCTCCCGCGGCCGCCACTCGGCCACCAGCTCGGCCGCGGGCTGCGGGGTGAAGCAACGACGGGCGGGCATTGCGTCAATGCGCGCGCGTTTCCCACCCGCCACAGGAAGGCAAGCTCCACCTCCGCGGCGCCGCCAACGCGTCGCGGGCGGCCGGCCGCAGCCGAGGCGGCGGCGGCGGCGGCGGTGGCGGCTGAGACGTCGGCGACGACCACGGGCGGTTGTAGCAGGCTGCGCCGCGACCGCCTGTGTCTCTGGCCGGAGACCGACACAGCGGCGGCGGGAGTGGGTGGGCCACAGTGGCGGCTGCGACAAAAACACGATGGGCCGGGGGGGGGTGGGGGGGTGCGCGTGCCCGATGACCGGCCTGACCGCGACGGGGCGGCCCCCACATCTCAGGTCACTGCTTGGTCTCGCTCCCTTCGTCCACTTGCATGCGTACAGGAACAGGTCGCGGCATGGCTCCAAAACGGCGCACAGACGCTGGCTCTGCACCTGTATACAGAGCCCCTCCGGCTGGACCTTCTGTGTGGATGCTTGCATGGTGAGAGCTTGGACGCGCGCGGCGCGAAAACTCTGCGACGACCTCCGTGCGCAGGAACGACGGCGGGACTGCCGGGAGGGACCGCCTCACTTCTACGGAACGCGCGCGTCGCGCGTTGCGGAGCAGAAATACCGGCGTCCGCCGGGGAGGAATGCCGTCTCCATCGCCGGCTGCGTCGGTGCTAAGGCCCACCGCAAATGCCCTTGGGGCCCCCGCATCTTCAGCGGCACTGGCAGCCGTACCCGCAACGCCACAATGTGCACCACCGCCGGAAGCTTCCGACCCGTAAGTCACCATCGGCCGAAGCGCAACAGCGAGAGCGGAGCGCGGCACGCGGCGCGGACGTTGGTGGGTGACAGCGGCCTCACCGCGCCGAAGGACCCGCCGGAAGGGCCGCGTTACGATGGTCACCCGCGACCTGTCCACAGGCACAGCAGCCACTCTCCACGCACAGCAGAGAATCGTCTCCGTCTCGTTTCTGCGAATGCCCGTGACGCCGTAGCCGGGACAGGTCATCCCCTCCTCGGGGTTGCCGCCGAGTGCGGCGTTTACCGCCGCGGCGCGGTCCGGAAAAAACGTCGAGACCGCCGCATCACCCCGCATCTGCTCCAAGTAAACTTCGTCGAAAGCGCGCGACGCGTGGCCGGGGCAGAAGGCAGAAAAGTAGTCGTCGTGCCTTGTGCACGACCCGTTGCCCTCTGGGCAGGAGCGCGAGGGGAGGGTAATGCCGTAGAGACAGCAGTTGTGGTACACGTTGGGGCAGTGCTCCACGTAGCAGCCGACCGTGGCGCCGTTGAACCGGCACAGGGAGCACAACAAGCCGCGGCTGCGGGTGTAGGCGGACACCACGTTCTGCAGCTGATCAGTGTCGGGGTCGTGGAAGACCTCGGGGGCCCACATGGAACACACGTGGTGCACGTGAATCTTCTTGCTCCCCCGGTGGAACGGGCCCAGCATCTGAGAAGCCAACGTTCCCCCATTGCGGTTAACCCTTGGACAAAAGTCACAGGTGGGATCCTCCTGCTGAGGCTCCTCCGCAGACCCCATACCACTGCTCTCCTTGGAGCGCCTCGAAGCCCGCCGGGCCTTACACACGCCGGCACCCTACTCTGGGGGAGCCGGGACGGTCCTGCTTCGTGCGTGAACCCGCGGCCCGCTGGGCGCTTGCCCTTGCCGGCGTACACCGCCCCGCCGCCCGTCCGACGGACACTTGCAGGCGCCTTTCCCTTGCGGGCAGACGACGACCCGCAGTCCGTCCAACCTCCGCTTGCTGGTCCCTCGCCCAGGCCTGTGGGAGGCGCCCGGCCGACCGCGCCGTCACGGGCTGCTGCATGGTCCTCCTGACGCTTGTTCGCCCAAAGCAGTCGCGTTCACCACGCCCTATCTCGATCCGCTTTCCTCCGGTTCCGAACAGAAGCGGAAAAATCAGGGATTCCGACGACGTCACGGGAGGGACTGGGAGGCCGTCCTCGACCACCGCGGAAGAACGACCCAGGGGCGGTGTTAGAGATATGCTGTACTAGCGGCGAGCACAAGAACGAGTGGCATCTCTAGCAACAAGAAAAGCCGCAGCAGTGTGGGGCGGAGATGGTGACGGCGGCGGGGGATGCGGCGGTGAATGCGGCGGTGGATGCGGCGGGGGAAGCCGCGGCGCTGGAGACGGCGGAGCCGGAACCGAAGCTGACGTGGGCGCCGGCGTGGGCGCCGACGGCGATGAAGACAGTGGCGGCGACAATGACGACGGCCGCGCGGGCGCCGGCGTTGGCTTTGGCGCCGGCGCCCGTGCCGGTGGCCATGAAAACGACGGCGAGAACAGTGGAGGTGGCAACGCTAGCGGCGGCGACGCTGGCAGCGGAGCTGGCATGCGCGTCGGCGTGCGCGCCGGCGGCCATGACAGCGTTGGCGGCAGCGGTAGACGTGGGGGGGCTCGCGGCCGCGGAGCAGGCGCAAGCTCCACCGTGGTCGCCAACGAGGGCGCCGTACCCCGCGATGACGGCGGCGGAGCTGGCGTCGCAGCTGGCGTCGTCGCCAACGTGAGCGCCGTGCGCCACGAGGACAACGACGGCGGCGCTTTCCCGGGCGCTGTAGTCTTCACCAACGCGGGCACCGTCGCCCCTGGCGAAGGCGCCGGCGGCGAGGGCGCCAGAAACGGCCTGGTCGCCATCGTGGGCGCCGGCGGCCATATCCATGGCGCCGGCGGCGCTGGTGCCAGATCCGGCGTTGTCGCCAACGTACGTGCCGGCGGCCATGACCATGACGCCGGCGGCGCTGACGCCAGCACTGGTGTAGTCGCCAACATTGGCACCGGCGGCCATGACCACGGCACCGGCGGCGCCGGCGCCAAAGACGGCGTCGTCTCCAACGTCGGTGCTGGCTGCCATGGTGACGGCGCCGGCGGCCCTTGCACCGACACCGGCGTCGTATCCGACGTGGGCGCCGGCGGCCAGGACCATGGCGCCGGCGCCGCCGCCGCCAAGACCGGCGTCGTCTCCAACGTCGGTGCCGGCTGCCATGGAGACGGCGCCGGCGGCTCTTCCTCCAACACCGCTGTCGTTTCTGACGTCGGTGCGGCCCGCCACGGCGACGGCGACGTTGGAGCTGGCGCCAGCAGCGGCGTGGTTGCCAACGTAGCCACCGTCGGCCACCACGGCGGCGCCGGCAGCACAGAAGTCAGCGCAGGCGTCGTCGCCGACGCTGGAACCGTCGGTCATGGCAACAGTGCCGGCTGCACTTGGGTCTGCACGGGTCTGGTCGCGAATGCGGGCGCCGTCGGTGATGGCGACTGAGCCGGTGTGGTCACAAAAGTGGGAGCTGTCGGCGATGGCGACGGCGCCGTCATCGGCGCCGGCGGCTCTGGCGTCAGCACTGGCGGCAATGGCTCCAGCACTGGCGCTGTCGCCAAAGTGGGTGCCGAAAGTAACGACGGTGGTGGCCACAATTGACGTGGTAGCGCAGGCGCCGGCGTCGGCGTCGGAGCCGGCGTGGGCGCATGAGGCCTTAAAGATGCTAGCGGCGATGTTGTATGGGGCGGCGCTGGCACCGGTGGCACTGCCCCGGCCGTCGCCGTGGCCGCTGGCCTCCGCGCAGGGGGCGGCGGCGACGGCGTCGCCGATGGCGTTCGCGTTGGAGGCCTCGGCAGTACTGCCGAAGAAAGAGGCGACTCCCGCCGGGGCGGTCGAAACCCGCTCATGATGGGTAAGCTAGGTGGTGGCGACGTTGCGCGCCAGACGGTTCTGACGGGTAGATTGGAGGGAAGGTCTCGCTGCGTGGCAGAAATGCAGAAGGAGGCCGCAAGCTACCGAAAGAGAACAGCACCCCCCGTGTGGTTCTGGACGCCCCGCACGGCGACGAAGCCGGCACAAGCAGCTACGAGATTGGACCGTCCGCATGAAGAGTCAGGTGGCCTCGCTGACGACAAACCCTCCAAGTCCCCGCCCGAGCACTTGTGAAAACTCGCCCTTCCAAACATGTCCGGCCGTCGAGACGCAGGCGACGACGCTTGGAGGAGCCTGCCGCGGCCGCCGCCTTTCCAGCCGCTTCACGCACAGCAGACCCGGAAAACAGCGGCCGTTGCCGCGCTCATGGTCTGGCCCACTCAAAGTGAGCGGCTCTCCACCGCCGCCCGACCGTTCCTGGAGAATCACATCCGAGAATGCCACAGAAGGCACGAGCCTTGACGTCTTTGCGCAGACGGCACTGAAGACTGCCTCCCCAAAGGGCACTTGTCCAAAGAGGACTACCAGAGTGACCAGTTGCGGGGCCGAAGAGGGCGCTCAAGCGCAGCCCCTCAGACGGCAATGTAAAATCACTGGTCGCAAAAGCCTGGACCCCTGCGGGTGCCGGGAGAATGACAGGCTGGCGTGCGGTCGGCGAGGCTGCGAAAGGACGCCAGGCTGCCGAGTGGTCGGAGCACCCGTCGGTGAGCGGTGCTCATCAGTGACCAAGGCGGAAGGGCCACCGTCGCACCGCGACGATCTGCCCATCCACTGCGTGATTGAGACACATCGGCGGTTCGTGCCAACCACTTTAAAACAGTCAGTCGATCTCTGATGCTGCTCAATTCGGATTTCCGCCATCCCAGACCCGATTGAAACTGCTAGCTGCTTGAGCGGTACCGAGTGCCGCCCGTCCGTGCCCCCTCCTGGATCGCCAGCGCAGACACATTTTGCCGATGCACACGTTGCGAGCGTGTGGCTGGCCCTTGTATTGGCAAACGCCGTGCGGGGCCGGCATGAGCACACGCTTTTCCGAGGAAGTCCCTACTCGACTTGGCCGTGGCCGCGGACGCCGCCGCCTCAAAAGCACTTCCCTGAGCCAGACGGGGGCTTTCTCTCCCTCACTCCCTCATTCACTCCACACCGCACCGCCCGTCTCGGCCGCCGATTTCTCAGCGACAGTCGCTAGAGCGACCCCATTGCCCAGTCACTGGCCGACGGTGGTTCTTCCTCCCATCCGACCGCGCCCCCCCCCCCGGCCTAGACACCGGCATTTTCTCATGGCCGCTGACAGGCAGTGGCGCCGCCATATTTCCGCCGGTGTGCCGCCAACAACCGAAAGAGCGACCCCACTGTCTCATCGCGGGCCAACGGCGGTTCTCTATCTCACCCATGCGCCCCCACCCAGACACCGGGGGTGTTCTGGGCACAGGGCCAGAAACCCCCGGGCCCATGGGACACACCATGTCCCCAAGGATGGGTGGCGCCTGTGCGGCGAGGGTGGGACCTCCAGCCACGGAGCTCCGCGCGCCTGGCGGCATCCGGCGGGGAAGGCGCCATTCGGACTGTGGGTGAAGCCCACGTCCGAAGCGGTCGGGGCCTGGGAGCGTGGAGGAGCCGCGGTTTGGAGGAAGGACTCAACCACCGGCAGGGCCGACGCGTGGAGGGTACTGAGCGTGGGAGAGCCCAGCCTGGACGAGGGGCTTGGAAATGCCGGGAGGGAGAGCCCTGTGGGAGGGCGACGACACTGCGGGAAACTGAGTGGGCATATGCCCAAGGACAAGCACTGCTGATGGCAGTGAGGCCGCCAGTGTGCGGCCAACAGCCTTCAAAGCGACCCCACGGTATCCTCGAGGGCAAAGTCTGTTCTTCCTTCAGCCCGCACGCCACCCAAACACGGAGACCCCCCCTTGGCCGCTGACTGCCAGTGGCGCTGCCGGTTCGCCACCGACATCCGCCAAAGCAACCCAACGCTCTCGTCTCTGGCAGACGGCGGTTCTGACTCTCGCCTGCACACCGCCGCCCAGACACCAGAACTCCCTCACAGCAGTTGAAGGGCAGTGGTGCCGCCGGTATTTCACGGACAGCCGCCAAAGGGACTCCACTGTCGCTGGCCGACGGCGGTTTTTCCCCTCTCAAGCGCGCCCCCACCAACACAGCGGGGTTCCTCCATTGCCGCGCACTGGCTGTGGCGCCGCCGGTACGAAAGGTGGACTGGCCAGACTGCCCCATCGTCTACAGATGCTAAAAACTACAGTGATCCTGGCCATGACTGTCACGCTGTCGACCACCTCAGACAAATGCATGTCGGTCACGACCTTGACGACGCCGACCACCCCAGGCAAGTGCATATCATCCTCTCATCGCATATCGGCTGCTCACAGCCCCTGCCTTTGCCCTGTAGCATCTGGAGAGTGTATTACAGCACCAGCCTCCTCAATGCCACCGGCGGCCGCAGACGAGGCTATCGGAGCAGTGGGCCTCGGAGCGATGCGTGCGGCCGAGGCTACCAGCAAGCCCACCGTTGTGGACGAGGCTACCAGCGTCGACGCGGCCGCTTGTGCCTCCGCCACCACAGCCGCTCCAGAGGCACCGACCCCAACGACAAGGGCTCCCGGTGCGACTCGCTGAGAGAGAACCAGCGGTGCTCCGCCGCTGTGTCGTGGGCTAGCAGGTGCTGCCTCACCATCGCGTCGAAGACCAGAAGCGGCTCCTTTCTCACGGAATGTTGCCGCACGGTGGGTGACAGCCACCGTTCGGGGTGCCGAGGTTGTCGCGGCTGCCGACGCTGCCGCGGCTGCCGACGCTGCCGCGGCTGCCGCGGCTGCCGACGCTGCCGCGGATGCTACACCAACCTTAGGCGCGCTCGCCGCGTCCATGGCCTTGCTCACCACGCGCTGGACTGCCAGAGCCATGCTTGGCAGCGTCGCCAAGCGCAGAGCCGGGCCCATAGCCGAACAAAGCCACTCTGAGACTAGCGCTGGCGTCAGCGTGCCGGAGTTAAGCATATACCCGCGCACCTGCGCGTCGGACGCCCCCTTCACCACGGCGCCCGCCACGTCGGTGTCCACGTCTTCAAAGGGGCACTGGTACAGCTCTGAGACAACGGCGTGCGCCACGAGCACAGGGGGAGTTCCGCCAAATCGCGGCGAGAAAAACTCGGGAAGAAGGCTGGTGAACCGCGCACGTGTCCCCGCCGGCCACCCGTCGTGTGCGGCCGCCGCGGCCGACCCCGCCGCGCTGCTCGTCTTTTCGGGCGGCGTCACCCGCAAGGGGTGTGTCGGCTCGGAGGCCGCCGGCTACGTCAAGGTCGCTGCCCTCCACGGCTGGTGGGGGGCCGCCGACGCCCTCGACGGCCGCGTCGCGACCGACACGCACGCGCGCGACAGCTATGAGAATGTGCTCTTCTCCCTCGCCGCCTTTTATGAGGCCACGGGCGCTTACCCGGCCCGCCTGACGGTCGTTTCGTGGCCGTTTAAGCGGGTGCGCTTCACCGACCACGTGGCTACGCTCCGATGGCCGGCGGCCCGCTACGCCTTTGTCGGTGTCGGCGTGCCGGGCGACGCGGCCGCCGCCGAGGTTGGGGAGCGCGCCACCCGGCGGCTCTTTGGGGAGCAGCCGTACGGCGGGTGGGGGGTGTTGTGGGCCAAACGCCTCGCGCGCAACTGGGGTGGGGACAAGGCGGGGGGGTGGGGGGAGCTGAGCGGCCTCGTTGCGTGGCGCGGGCCCGAGCCCTACCCGCACACGTTGCCGTGGGAGGAGGCTGCGCCGGCGCCAGCGGCGTCGGCATCCGCGGCGCCGGCCGCCGCCGAGTCGGGGATGATGGACGGGGACGGCCTCGTGGCCAAGGCCGCCGCGATGGCGGGCGCCATGATGGGCGTTGGCCCGTCGGCGCAGGGTGTTTGAAGCGCCAGGTGGCAGCGGGGGCTCAAGGGGCACGGGTGGGTCGTGCTGGCTGGACCCGTCGGTGGGGAGCTGCACACGACGAGGGCTCGATGGGAGCGCGTGAGGCACCTCGCGCGCTTCGCACATCAATAAAATCGACAAACAACTGCGTGTGTCCGCCGACAGACCTATAGCGCGCAGCGCTGACAAGAGTAAGCGGAGTGCCTAGGGCGATAGAAAAAAACAAGCCTACCGGGCCGAGATGAGCAAACAGGTATCCCACAGGCACACCACGGCCTTTGTCGAGCCAAACCCGTGGTGTACAAAGCACTTCACGTGGATGTCGCCGACCCTTGCCGTGGCTGGTGCGCCGTCAAGTAGATCCAATCGCCGCTGGCGGCCGCGGCAGCTGGGCGAGGCAGGCTGCCACGGCTGCCCACTCAATGACGAAAGGGGGTGCCACACGCAACACCTCAGGCCACGGACTGGTACGCAAGCGAACCAGACCGCGCCCCGTCTCTAGCACGGCGGCAGAGCAGCCGCACGCGAAGACATCCGACACTGCAATTCGTGCCTCGCAGGTCCGTGCCACACAAGCAAGCTCACACGCGAGGAGCACACTATCACGGACAGATAACCGTGCAGCTCCTCCGTGGGCAACTCAACAGCGTGGTGCCAAAATCAAAAACACAAACAAACAATCGTGAGAGCACTCGAGCGCACAAACAAGTAGTGACAAACAAGAAAAACAACAGAGGAAGAAAAAACAGGATCGAAAAAGCAGACACACACCCCAATGCGCTCCCCCGTGACGTCGCCCTACGCCTGCTTCGGCGTCGCGTTAGAGGCAGCCGCCTCCGCCGCCTTCCGCGCAGCACGTCCCTTGGTCCACGAGTAAAGCGCCGTGCCCGCAATGGCAATGACCATGCCGAGGGCGTTCATCGGAAGCACCTTGGTCTTGAACGCAATGATTGATGCAACAATGATGAAAACGCGCTTGAGAGTGTTGCCGACCGAAAACGTCACCGGGCTCACGTTGTACAGGCAGAGGTAGGACACCTCATTGTACAGGTGGTAGAGCATGGAGCTGGCAAAGAAAAGGCCTGGCACCGCCGGGTTCACGCCGAGCGACGGGATGCCGTCGGCGATCAGACAGAACGGCAGCTCCATCAGGAAGGAGATGATGGAGATGAGGCCGTAGAGATTCTCCGCCGGCAGCGTCGGGTCGTCCTTATAGGCCCCCATGGTCAGCTTGGAGAATGCGTTGCGGGCCGCAAAGCCGACGTTGGCCATCATGGCCAACAGGAAGCCCGGCCACTGGAAGGTCAACTCCGAGACGGCCGCCATGGCGACACCACCAATGATCGGAATCAGCGACGCGTAGACGGAGAAGGGGAAGAACTCGCCCAGGAAGAGCGCGGACGCCACCGCCCCAAACGCGGGCTCCGCCGACTTGACAATGTGCGCAAAAGAAATGGCCATGTACGAAAAGGAGATGCAGCTGCCGACGTGGCCAATCGTGTGACCGAGCGACGGCAGCATCAGCGCCTTGATCAGCCCCGGCGTCACATTGGGCTTCTTCCGCAGCCCCAACACCCACAGGAGGGAGCAGTAAAGGGCGCCCGTGCCCAGCTGCACAGTCGATAGCGTCCACGGCACCGACCACAGGTTCAACAGGCGCTTGTTGGTGATGTTGAAACACACATTGATGGAGAAGAAGAGCAAGAAGAGGGAGCCGACCTTGAGCAGCTGCTTGAGCGACGCCGGCGGCGCGGGCCCACTCCCCTCCTTGTTCACCAACGAGCGGTCGCCCGACGCGGCGGAGGAGCCCCCTTCCGCGACCGCCACGGGCGTTACACGACGGGCGGGCGGGGCTACCGCCGGGACAATGGCGGTACGGCGCACCACAGAGTGAGAGACGGCCGCATGCGACCTGCACGCTCCCGAGGTGGCGCCGAGGCGGGACCCGGCAAACACCGACCGGCCGGTCAATCCCGCGGCAACAAACGCAAGGGCCATGGTGTGGGGTAGGGCAGACGGACTCGGAACAACAAGGGCAGGGCGGCAATGCGAGCAGCGGTCGGGGTGGGCGCGGGGGAGGCGGATCACACAATGCGCACGCAGCAGGCAGAGGCCGGGCCCGGTGGTGAAACAATGAGCAGGGCCGCCCGTCTTCCAGCCACCCAACAACCACTCCACACAGCGAGGGGGGATCCGATGGCCAGCCGTGCCGTGCCACCCGGAGCCAGTCAGCGTGCGGGGGCCCTTGGGGAGCAGCGCAAACAGAGGGGCGACGTTCAAAGGGCAGGGGGCAAAAGTGGGCACGACGGCGTGACTGGCGCGGGGAGTGCGCGCATCGATGCGATGGAGGCGGAAGCGGGCCAGGCGCGTTGCGGGCGGGTGTTGGCGCGGACCCCACCCGAGGATATGCCCTGCGAGGCGCTGGTTGGCTCAATGCCGGGCGGGCCATCCGCCCGCCCGGGGCGGAAAAGGGGAGCTGGCGCCCCGTGCCACACTGGTAGAATCGGGTGCGCAGCCGCGCGAGCAGCGGGGGCGCTCGAGACTGCCCTCACGAGTGATGGCTCGTGGGCCCCATCCGGGGGGGTTGAGCTGCGCCGCGGACCTGGACAGCGGCGGCGGGAGATATTCCGACGCGTCAGATTCTCCCCACCAAAGCCTCCCAAACGACAGAAAACGCACCCGTCGGGCCAATCAGGCGGGTGTGTGGGCCACGTCTCCAAAGTATCGTCGCGTTTAGCCGACCAGGGAGCCACTTTACGACGGTTGGCGGCGGGGACCCGCCGACGGCCCCGCTTGGGGGCCCGCCGAGGCGGCCCGCAATGCGCGAGAGTGGCGGGGTCCATCCAAAGGTGATCCGCTCATGTTCCAGGGTGCCAGCCAGTTGGGTTCAAATTTTGTTTCTTCAACCACCAAAGAGCCGTGGATCAACACGAGATCTCGCCTTCTCACCTCCTCTCCATGGGTTCCGCAGCTTGCCAAGCTGGCAAGTGCGTCTCCTCAACAGAATTACGTGTACGGTAGTTGAAATCCCTAGCCCAAAGGCGCGCTTCAAAACAAGCAAAACAAAAAGAGAGATTCAAAGCACACGTGGACAGCTTCAAAAAAAAAAGAGCAGGGGCAGCGGCACCCGTCTACTCGACGGGTGGTGCCGCCACGCTCTGGTACTGCCGCGCGAGCCACACGAGGTGCCCCTCCGCCTCGTCCGCCGCAGGCGACGCCACCGCCCGCGTCGCCTGCGCGACAACAACCACGTGGTCGCCCGCCGGCATGACGACGACGACCGTCCCAACGACCGCCGCCGCGTCGCGCAGCAGCGGCGGCAGCGCGTCGCGGGCCACGTCCGCCTCGACCGACCCCGCGGCCGGCGCGTTGCTGCCGCCAGCCGCCGCCGCCGCCGCGTCCGCCGCCGCCACCTGCTCGGCCGGCAAGACAAAGTGCGGCGCGTCGCGCGGCGCCACCGCCGCCGACGTGGCAAAGCGGGCCGCGAGCGGCGCGTGGCGCGGGCGCAGCGGCGCCACGGCGACGCGGGTGCCCGCGTCCCCGAGGGCGGCGCCAAAGAGGGAATCCCGCGCCACGTTGAACACGAGGAGGGCGGGGGAGCCCGCCGGCACCCGCACCGACGTGGCGGTGAGCGCGTGCGCGGCGCCGCCGACGGCCGTGACGGTGACGAGGGCGACCGCCGAGGCGGCGTGCCGCAACACGGACCGCATCGTGGCGGCGGTGGTGGTGAGCGACGACGCGGCCGCGGCGGCCGCGGCCGCGGCGCCGCCCGCCGTCGCCGCCGCGGCCGCCGCCACCGCCGACGGCGCGAGGGAG
>ENA-ORXC01000930-ORXC01000930.1-marine-metagenome-genome-assembly--contig:-NODE-930-length-18670-cov-6.566988_pt1 | contig 18670 bp, 20 predicted proteins | sample MGYA00237865_ERZ511478 | MGnify/ENA metagenome assembly ERZ511478 | reverse complement strand
AAATATATTGAAACACGTAAAAGTTCATTACGTGATACTTACTTTAATATTAATCAAAGAGGTGATAAATAATGAGAGCGTTACAATTAGTAAAACACGATTTAATAAGTATTATTAAAAGTCCACTTACGTATATTGCGTTTATACTTGTGGTAGGTTTAACTGTTTTTCAAGCTACGATGATGGCAAATTATAATCCTGGTCATAAAGTGAATTATACGATGGTATTTATTATGGCCAATTGGTTATTCTTATTCGCTGGTTTATTATTTATCATTAAAACAATCACTAGAGATTATTCACAAGGTACAATTCAATTATACATGAACAAAATGAGCAGTAGAATTGGTTATATTATTGCTAAAACAATTTCTATGATCTTAATTTCATTTTTATTTACATTAATTCAATATTTAGTAATTATTATTATAGAAGCAACTACTAAAGGTAAAAGTATAGATGGAGATAACTTTTTAACAAATATTTGGTTTTACCTTATCTTCTTCCTATTCTTTGGTTTATTTTTATTCTTAATTACATTAGCAGTTGAGAAACCAGCTGTTATATTTACTTTAGGTATATTCCTATTATTAATTGTTCCATTTATCCAACCACTTGTTGGATTAATTCCAAATATTGGTGATGACATTCATAAGTCATTTAAATATATTCCATTCACTTATTTGACTGAGAAAATGACTTCATCAGATATATCATTTTCACATTGGCAATGGTTTATATCTATAGCGTCAATTGTAGTATTATTTATTGCAAATGTATTATATGCCGCAAAACGAGATATATAAATTGTTATCATCCGGGGCTATATGGTCCCGGTTTTTTATGTAGAAGAAACATGTTAAAAATTAAATTGGAGACTAATTTAAAAAAGATGAAGCTACTTAAAATTAAATAGCTTCATCTTAAATATAATTTATTTATATAGCATTTGATCGATGATTGAATTATACACAGCACTCCAAAAAGATGAGTCTGTTTTATATCGATTAGAAATAATTAAATGTGTTTCTTTTACTTTATCATCATAATCTGGATGTTCTTTACTTGGTAATGTGTCTTCGCGTAAGTTTGTCACAAACGCTTGAACTTCTTTAGCGCGTGGACCCCAAACTGTTTCTTGTTCGTATTGATCATTTAAAAATACAAAAATAGGTATAGAACGAGATTTTCCATTTGTTAAATATTGATCGATAAGTTGAGTATCATCATCGCGGTGGAATACTTTTACATGTAAATTTAGAGCTTCGGCGATATGCTTAAGTATTGGTAGATTCATCATTGCATCGCCACACCAATCTTCTGTAATTACTAATACATTAGAATAATTAGAGGATTTTAATTTTTCTAATCTCTCATCATCTTCAGGTAACTTAAAAGAATTATAAATAGAAACTAGATTATCTTTATTTTCTTGCATTTGTTCAATATAAGGTCCGATGTCTTGGCTTTTTTTGAAATATGTTTCTAAACGAGTCATCGTAAAAACCTCCTTTAATTATTTTATACATTATACCAATTTCTAAAGTGTAAATAAATTAAAATATTTTAAAAATTCTCTCATTTAATGAAAAGTATGACGTAAGATGAAAGTAAATAAACCTTATGCTATATTTAATATAATAAGTCGAAAGTGGTGACCATCATTGCGTATACAGAATCGTTGGGTAATTACGATACTATTTTTAATTTTAAGTATCTTACTTCTTATTGGTATTTCAATTTATAACAATATAAAAACTGTCGATTTATCAAATACTTCAATAAATGGTATACATTTAAATGATCAATTTCATAAGAAAAATTATAAGGTAAATAAAAATATTAAAGTAGATCGTTATACGTTCTATAATCATAGAGAACATAATGATTTAACGTTAAAAGTTCATAAAAAGAAAAATATCGTAAAAGGAATTGTACTAGTTAAAGATAAAGATGTTCCTACTAACTTTGATGTTAAAATTGGTAGCCATATTGATCAAGCTATTAATTCCTTAGGTAGTAATTATCAAAAAAATAAAATAGGTAAAAATTATCAATCTATTACATACAGAGACCGCGATAACCACATGAAATTAAATATTTTATATAAAGATGATATAGTAAAACGTATCGAGTTTTTTAGTAAGTAGAGAATAGTTGGACATTAGTATTGCAACTAATATAGAAAAATTGGCAGAAAGAGTGACAATACTATGGATAAAATCACATTTTTAAATGAATTAGAAGTATCCCTAGATGAACTTCCCAAGAAGGAAAAAGATAAAAAAATGTTTGACTATGAACATTATTTTTATGAAGAAGAATTAAAAGGAAAGTCTGAAGCAGAAATTGTAAAAGAACTAAAAGAACCCGAGGATATAGCTAAACAAGTTAAAGCTAGTAGTGCGATTGAATATGCGGAAGTTAAACCGACTTTTCATAACATCATTAGAGCTGTTACAGCCTCACTAAGTTTATGTTTATTATCTATATTTTTAGTTCTAATCTCAGTATTTTTAATTAGTTTGATATTTGTGATGTTATTGATTGTCTCAGTATTTTTAATTTTTATGCCTCTAATTTTAGTTATATCTTCCATTTATAAAGGTATACATGATTCTACCAGTAATATTTTATTTTCTATTGCATATTCTGGTTTAGGATTAATGTTGATAGTCTTAACTTTTAAAGTGTTAGAAGGAATTTATAGACTTATTTTAAAATATTTGAAATGGTATATTAAAACAATTAAAGGACGCGTTCAAAGATGAGAAAGCTAATGTTTTCAGGTCTTATCATTTTTATTGTTTTCTTTATGGGTGCAACTATCACATGGTTTGCCTTTGAGAAACAAAATTATGAAGAAAAGAAATTTAATGAAACCTATCCGAATTATAACTTTAAAAATATATCTATAAAATCAGAATATGCTAATGTTAAATTGGTAAAAGGTCCAAAATTTAAAGTTAAATATAATGGAGACAGCAACGTTAAAGTTAATAAAAACAAAGAGAATTTAAAAGTGACAGAGAAAAAGAATGTAAATAGAGGATACGCAATTAATTTAAATCCGTTTAGAAAAAGAGAAAACTTAATAGTTATTGAAGTGCCAGAAAAAAAACTTAATAATTTGACTATGGACTCTATAAGTGGAGAATACACAATAGAAAACATAAAAAGTAAACAGGTTAGATTCACAAAATATGCTAACAGTTTAAGTAAAATGTTTATTAAAAAAAGTGAATTTGAGGATTCTGATCTCAAAGCTAAAAATTTAGAGTTATCAATGAATAACACCAAAATTAAAGATACTCATATCAATATAGATTCAGGTGATATCAAAGCTCGAAATAGTAGTATTAATAATTCCATATTCTTATTAAATCAAGGGAATATTAATTTTAATAATATGCCATCTGAATCTGATATAAAAGCTTCTACAAAAGATGGAAATATTAGTTTTAAATATAAAGATAAACCGCAAAATACATTATTGAAGTTACAGCCAAGTAAAGGACAATCTTTAATTAAAAATAAAAACTTCCATGAAAGTAAAGTAGGGAAAAGTAACAATGTTTTAGAATTTTATACTGTTGATGGAGATATTACGATTAAATAAAAATGAGATAAGTACAAAAGGAAAATTTAAATTTCCTTTTGTACTTTTTTATTTTTAATATGTTGCAAATTTTAAGTCGCTATCAATCATTCCTTCAAATGATGTTTGTTGTAATTCAACACCAATTAACCAATCATTAAAATTAATTGAAGATGGAGCCTTATTTTCACCTAAAGTCATCCATGCAGTTAGGGATTTTGGCTCATACATAGAAGTATGAATAGTGCCTGACCAACTTCTGAAAAGTTTACTATATATATTGTATTGTGGATCGTTAAAGAGTTTAAATGTCTTATGTTTATCTAGTTGAGGATGAGTTTGTTTAACTGTACGTGCCAACCGTTCTTTAGATTCTTGAGTATAGTTTCGATTTTCATGGGTTAATATTTCATAATGATTAGTGCAGATATTATCATATCGTACTTGAATATCTCTTGGTGTAACTTCAACTATTGCATGATTTAATTCTTTATCCATTAAAATATAACTGAAAGAACTACGGTGTGGAAGGTCTTTTAATAGTTGAATGGCTTCATCTACATTTTTACAAAGTTCTAATATTAATCTTCCAATCATATAGCAAACAAAGCCATTATCAGGCTTTTTACGATGCATAAAATTATATGCCATAACTAAACCGGCTTCGTTCATTCCATCCATTCTTCCAGTGACTCTCGACGTAGGACCGATTTGTGCTAATCCTCCATCATTAGGTTGAAATAGTAAGTATCTACCATCATATGTTGCAGGGTGATAGTCATAATTTCGAACAATATAATCTTGTCCTCTAAATACAGTACAACCACTATCTTTTAAATCTGTGAAACGATAATGAGCAAAATTTAAAATCATTTGTCGTGTAGGTAATTTTAGTACATCTTGCATTCCCATAATTTCTTCCCAAATTTTTGGCGCATATATTTGAAAGATTGAGTGGGTTTCATTAATATCTATATCAAATCGAGGTATTCTTTTTTTCCATTCTTGTTCGCGATTCTTTAATAATTCGGTTTGTTTTAACCAATTACCGGTTTGTACACCTAAATCATAGTGAGACCCTCTATGGGTCATTATATCGGTTTGGACTTTTTGCATTATTAATATGCTCCTTAAGAAAAATTTACATATTGTAATTAAATATTAATATTACTTTAATTGTAATTAATAGTAATAATATATATAATTAAGATGTATTTAGTTGCTATCGTGCAAATTAGAAAATAGCTTATTTTGAGGTGATATAATGTATAATGCTTATCGAAGAGCTAAAAATGCTTTCTCTAGATGGTGGAACGGATAACATTTAATAATTTTTTATGACGACTGATTTTTAAATCAGTCGTTTTTTTATATGTCTATACTATCATAAATTTGATGAAATGAAGCTTATATTATCAGTACAAAGGGTATGTATTTATTGATTACGATAAATATGCTATCATATGGTATTGTAGATATGCATATCAAATATAGAGGTGAATTTTAATGTGGAACTTTATTAAAGGTTTATTTAAATTTGTATTTAGTTTAGTAGCTATTACTACAGTTGTTGCAGGTGTAGGTGTAGTTGCATTTGCTTATATTTTCAAAAAAGACTTTGAAGATATCGAAAGAAAAACTAAAGAAATCGTTTCAGATATCGAAAATAACAATTAATTTGGCTTCAAATTAATTAAGAGTCACTGATGAGATAATCATCAGTGGCTTTTTTATTTAATCTTAAAATAGTTTTTAAGAAGGAGAAATAGCTATAATATCTAATATAGAGAGCTTATATTTCTCAGAAGAATGTGATTGATAGCCTTCAACTTCAAAAGTAATGGCATCGATACGCTCAATATTAAGTTCGATTGATTTAAAGTAACCAGCGTCATAATATTTAACGATAACAGGTTGGTTTAATTGAAGGGATTGATGTAAACGAAAATTCAATTCAGATAATTGGTCTTCTGAAAGTATGGGGCGTTCAATTTTATTTTGGTCAATAATATATTGATATATTGTTTCAAATTGCTCTGGTAGTGTAGCAAATGGTGCCCATTTAACCATGCCACGTCCCTTAGGAATATCTCTATCTAATTTGTTACGTGGTATATTTCGATAATCCAATTGACTATTATTTAAATCATTAATCATCTTTCAATCACCTCGATATTTATAATTACATTATACGAACATATGTTCTATTTTGCAAGATTTAATTTCTTATTCCATCAAAAAATAGTCTCTCAATACGTTCGAATCAATTTAAACTAAGCCTCACATAATTTTATGTCGTAATTTGTACTTAAAAGTTTGTCTTTAGCCGTCTAAATTTAATAGAATAGAGATAAGTGAAATGGAGGCGTTTTAAAATGACAAAAGGTTATATCGGTTCATATACTAAAAACAATGGACAAGGTATTTATCAATTTGATTTCGATGAACAACAAGGCCAAATGACACAAGTAGAAACAGCAAATCAAATAGAGGCATCTACTTATTTAACAAGAAACGATCAATTTTTATATGCGATAACAAAAGAAGGCGATAATTGTGGTGTCGCAAGTTTTAAAATTGGAAATGATGGTCAATTAACATTAATAAATAAATGCTTAGCTTCGCAAAATGGAACAGGTTGTTATATACAAGTATCGACAAATGGTGCATTTCTATTTGAAGCGGTTTATGGTGCAGGATTAGCAAGAATATATAAATTAAACCCTACTACGGGAAAAATAGAAAAATTGATTCAAGAATTAGAACACGATTTTCCACTTGGACCACATGAAAGACAAGATCATGCTCATGTTCATTTCTTAAATGAAACACCAGATGGTAAATATGTAGTTGGAACAGACCTGGGTACAGATCGCATTGTGGCATATACTTATGGAGATAATGGTCTAAACGAACATGCTGTTTCTCAGTTTACCCCAGCTGATGGAACTCGACATATTGCTTTTCATGAAAACGGAAATTATGCATATGTCGTACATGAATTATCAAATATCGTAAGTGTGACAAAATATAATGATGGTCATTTTGAAGAATTGGAACGTCATTTAACGATTCCTGAAGATTATAAAGGTGCCACAAAATTAGCAGCGGTTCATTTATCACATGATCAACAATTTTTATATGTAAGCAATCGTGGCCATGATAGTATTGCGATTTATAAAGTATTAGAAAATGGGGCTAAACTTGAACTTGTCGATATTGTATTAAGTGGCGATGAGTTTCCACGTGATTTCAATATTACTGAATCAGATCAATATTTAATTTGCGCGCATCAAGAAGGTCAATCTAAAGTAACTGTATTTGAAAGAGATAAAAATAAAGGAACATTAACTTTAATAGATGAGGCAACAAATGCGCCAGAAGGTGTTTGCGTTATCTTTTAACTATAAGATTGAATCCCTCAAGTTGCCATAACTTGAGGGATTCTTTATACATAAATATTAATTTTTGAAAAAGGCTTTAATATACTTGAGTTTTCCTTTATAAGGTGGGAAGTATAGACTTGATTCTAGGCGTGTTGATTTAAAAGTATAAGATTTATCATGGGAAAATGTATCAAATGAATATTTTCCATGATATTGACCCATACCAGATAGACCAACACCACCAAATGGTAAATTTGGATTAGCTAAATGCATTAATGTATCATTAATTGCACCACCACCAAATGAAAGCTCATTAAGCACACGATGAGTGGAGTTTTCGTCTTCGCTAAATAAATAAAGACTTAATGGTTTAGATCGTGCTTGAATTATAGAAAATGCTTCATCAAATTGTTCATAACTAATGATAGGTAGTAATGGACCAAATATTTCTTCTTGCATAATTAAATCAGAAGTCTCAACATCATCTATAATAGTCGGTTCAATGTATAAGTCAGATTCATCGCTATGACCACCAAACACAACTTTGTTTTGATGCTGTGTAAGTATATGATTTAGACGATTAAAGTGTTTATTGTTTACGATTCTTCCAAAATCTGGACTATTTTGAATTTGCGAACCATAAAATTCTGTAATTGTTTGTTTCAATGATTTAATAAAATCATTTTTTACTTTTTTATCTACCAAAATGTAATCAGGAGCAACACAAGTTTGGCCTGCATTTGTAAATTTACCAAAAGCAATTCTTTCACTAGCTACTTTTAAGTTAGCTGTTTCATCTATAATGACAGGGGATTTACCACCGAGTTCAAGTGTAACCGGTACAAGATTTTCGCTAGCAGCTTGATAAACAATTTTACCTACTTTTTCACTACCAGTGAAAAACATGTAGTCAAAAGGTAAATGGATTAAATCGTTTGTTTCTTCAATTCCACCTTCAACAACTGCAATATATTCAGGTTTAAAAGTGTTTTCGATAATTTTACGAATAACTGAAGATACATTTGGTGTAAGCTCAGATGGTTTAATAATTGCAGTATTACCTGCAGCAATGGCGCCTATTAAAGGTTCAAAAGTTAATTGAAGAGGGTAGTTAAACGGACCAATAATTAGTACAGTCCCATATGGATCTTTTTTAATATAACTTTTAGTAGGGAAAAGATATAACGGTGTATCTACTTGTTTAGTTTTAGACCAATTTTTAAGTTCTTTACGTGCTAATTTAATACTTTTTAATAAAATCCCAATTTCAGTAGCATAAGCTTCGACGTTACTTTTACCTAAATCGGTATGTAAGGCTTCAAGTAAATCATTTTCATAATGCTTAATACTTTTACTTAGCATTTTTAATTGGTGCTTTCTAAATTTAATATCTTTAGTTTGATGTGTACTGAAATACTGTTTACTATTGTTAAATAATTGCTCAATTGAATTCAAACAGATAAACCTCCTTAATATTTAGAATAATCAAGATTTTTTACATCTCCCAAATAGATTCATAACATATCTATACCCTAATTTAACAAAAATAATTTTGCATTTAATGAATGAAAAATAAAAAAACTGAAGCATTGTTAAATGCCTCAGTAAAAATGATTAACTATTTTTTGAATTTATCATCTAATTATTTTGTTAATGCTTCAGTAATTTGTGGTACAACTTGTTTCTTACGAGAAACGACACCAGTTAAGAACGCCATATCATCTTCTAATTGAACATTAAATGCTTCTCCAACTTTGTCTTTTTCAGCACCTACAACTAAGATTTTAGAATCACTGTTAATGATATCAGTTACAACTAAAACGAATAAGTCATATTTTTCTTCGGCACTTGTTTCAAGCATAGACTTTTCTAATTCTTCTTTACGGTTTAAAACTTCGTCGATATCAACTGTATTAACTTGAGCAATACGTGTTACATAATCTCCCATAGTGAATGATTTAGCATCCATATCTAATAATTCATCTGCTGATTTATCTGTAGTAGAAGCACCAGCTTTTAGCATTTCTAAACCATATGCATCTAAATCAACATTTGCGATGTCTTTTAAAGCTTGAGCAGCATTTACGTCTTCCTCAGTACAAGTAGGAGATTTGAATAATAAGCTGTCTGAAATAATTGCTGAGATCATTAGACCAGCGATTTCAGGTTTGATTTCAAATCCACGTTCTTTATACATTTTGTAAAGGATTGTTGCTGTACAACCAACAGGCTCAGCTCTGTAATATAAAGGACTAGCTGTTTCAAAGTTAGCGATTCTATGATGGTCAACAACATGCTTAATTGTTGAATCAGCAATAGAGTCAGCACTTTGTTGGAATTCGTTATGGTCAACTAAAATTACTTCTTGGCCATCTAAATTGTCTTCTAATAATTCTGGTGCTTTAACGTTAAAATGATCTAAAGCAAATTGTGTTTCAGCACCAACTTCACCTAAACGGTAAGCTTTAGCATTAGTATTACCAGTTTGTTGTTCGAAATCAGCCATAATAATTGCTGAAGAAATTGCATCTGTATCTGGGTTTTTGTGTCCAAAAATGTAAGTATTTGCCATTGATAAATATCTCCCTTATTCATTGTTAATTTATTAATATTATATATAGTTATTTTAGCATGACTTTAGCTCATTCTTCTACCTCTGCGCCCAATGAGTTTTCAAAATGTGATAAAGCCCATTGATGACCTGACTGGTTGAATGATGCTACGCCTTTACTAGGTACGCGAATAGCATACCCTAAATTATAAGCTGATATAGCCGTATGTAATACACATATATCAGTACAAACACCAACGATTTCAACTTTATTAACATTTCTTTCGCGGAGTAAACTATCTAAAGGTGTACCATAAAATGAATCATATCGTGTTTTGTCTAAAAAATGAACATTGTTTTGAGTCTTAATAGATTCATAAAGTTTACCGACCTCACCATAAAGTTGTCGTCCTACCGATCCTTCAATATTATGGGGTGGAAATAATTTTGATTCAGGGTGAAAATCATCATTCTCATAATGTAAATCCATCATAAAAAAGATATCGTCACGGTTTTCATTAAATTGATTTATACGGTTTACGAGAAAGTTTTCTAATTTTTGTCCAGGTAAGCCACAAGTTAATTTTCCATCGTCAGCTATAAAGTCTACTGAATAATCTACTATAATTAATGCTGTTTTAGTCATTTTATAACATCCTCTCTAAATCAAGCATATCAAGCTATTTCGATATAAAAGGCATTTAATTTGGTTAAGTTAATTAAAATATTCATCTAATTGGTCTAAAAATGTTTTATAAGATTAATCATAGTATATATATTTATTAAGAACACTACAATTAATTATTAATCGAAGGAGATATTGCATGTTCATAAATGTGAAAGACTTTGGCGCAGAAGGTCATAATAAAGCGAAAGATACAAAAGCAATACAGCGTGCACTTAATAAAGCTAAAAATGGTGAACATACAGTTTATATACCACAAGGGACTTACCATATAGGTAAAGCATTAGTGATATATGATTCAACAACATTACTATTAGATGATGAAACAAAATTATTGAGATGTAGTAAAGACGCGCTTTTGAAAAATGGGAAACCGTATATTTTCTATCGTGGATACACTGGTAACAGTCACATACATATTAAAGGTGGAACATTTGATATGAATGGAAGTAAGTATCCTTATAATAATACTGCGGTGTGTGTTGGTCATGCAGAAGATATACAATTTATTGGTGTTACATTTAAAAATGTTGTTGGAGGTCATGCAATTGATGCGTGTGGTATAAATGGACTACGAATAGCGAATTGTTCATTTGAAGGATTCTTAGATGTTGATGGTGACCGTTTCTTCTCAGAAGCAGTCCAATTAGATATTCAAGTACCAGGTGCTTTTCCCAAATTTGGTACAACTGATGGGACAATTACTAAAAATGCAGTTATAGAAAATTGTTATTTTGGACCTTCAGATGATGTTAAAATGAAATCTTGGAATAGAGCTATTGGTTCACATGCATCTAGATATAATTGCTTTTACGAAAACATTCACATTCGAAATAATATTTTCGATAGTATTCAAGAATACGCGTTAACTCCATTAAAATCACAAAATACATTTATTTCTAAAAATCAATTTAAAAATTGTAATGGAGGTATACGCTTTTTAGGTATAAAGGATGGCAAAAATGCTGCTGATGTATTCACAGGTCAAGATATGGGTGCACAAGCGGGTACAAACTTTAATGTAATAGGTAATGAATTTATAGGAAAAATGAAAAAAGATGCTATTCATATTAGAAGCTATAACAATATAAAACATAATAATATATTTATTGCTGGTAACACATTTCATGATAAAACACAGAAGATACATCTTGAAGACATTAATCATCTCACTTTAAATCAAGATGATCATTTAGTTACTATCGAAAAAGAGAATGTTGAAAATATTAAATAAAAATAAAAGTGCTATTTTCATTAGAATACTAAAATGAAAATAGCACTTTTTATATATAATTATTTCCTAAATGCACCGATTAGTTTTGTTTCAAAATCTAATGTATTTAAGATAGTTATTACTTTTTCAATATCATTAGATAATTGGGCGTCTGCTTGTACAAAAAAATGATATTGACCTAGCTTGGTTTTAAGCGGGCGTGATTCAATCCAAGATAAATTAATATTAAATAAAGCAAAGGTATTTAATATACTAGCTAGTAATCCAGGTTTATCAAACTTCGGAGTAATTAAAAACATAGTAGTATTTGCATATACATCAAATTGGGCATGGTTTTTAATAATTAAGAAACGTGTCGCATTATGTGGAAAGTCTTGTATATGTGTATCTAATTGTTGAAAACCATAATCTTCACCACTATTGACAGGTGCTATGGCACCTACATGTTTACTAATCATTTCAAATCCTTTTACAGTACTATCTACATAATCGTAATCAAAGTGATGATTCATAATATAATTTGATGTCTGACTTATAGCGGGTGCTATAGAATAGACTTTTTTAATATCTTCAATTTGGCTACCTGATTGTCCATATAACGCAAAATCAATATCTAAAAGGAGTTCACCGTGTGCATAAACGTCTTGTTTAGCTAGTGAATCAGCTACGATATTAATGGTTCCTTCTATAGAATTTTCAATAGGTACTAAACCAATAGTATCGTCATCCTGTGATGCACATTTAATAACCTCATATAAATTAGCTTTTGGTACAAAATCGATATTTTGCAATTTCAATTGTTCAACATATTTTTGAGAAGCCAAATACGAAAATGTACCTTTCGGACCTAAATAATATATCTTCATACCTTCACCTCGAATGATTTAATGGAAAGGGCACTTCGTCTCATTCGATTTTTTATAGAAAAAGTTAGGGTCTCGCATCATATTATCAAAGCCATGATGATAATTTTTTGTAAGCGTAGGTGAAATCGGTGGTGCAAGCCAAGACCATTTTCCTGTAACTTGTCGTTGATGTTTTTCTTCATTTTTTTCAAACATTTCAAATTGTTTAGAAGCAGTTAAATGATCCACGATTGACACGCCATGTGCTTTAAAAGAATGGTAGACCGCGTAATTGAGTTCCAGTAGTGCTCTGTCCTTATTAAAAGAATTATTTTTAAGTGTATCAAACTCGAACGCTTCTGCAACCTTTTCTAACAAATTGTATCTATAACTATCAGTAAAATTCCTAACACCAATTTCAGTAACCATATACCAACCATTAAATGGTGCTGTAGGATAAGTTATTCCACCAATTTGTAAGTCCATATTTGAAATGATAGGGACAGCATACCATTTTAAATTCAATTCTTTTAATTTTGGATAATTTTCATGTTCAATAGGTACTTCTTTAATCAAAGATTTTGGATATTCAAAGTATTTAATTGGACCTTCACCAATTTGATAAATTAGTGGTAAAACGTCGAAATCTCCACCATCACCTTGCCATCCTAAATGTTGTGCAAGTTGAGTGATTTCACGTTCTGATGGATCTCCTTTTTCTTCATAACCTGCATAGCGAATTAACTGATTGTTATAAATTTTGGGCGGATGGTCTGGATGGAAAATAGTGATGTAAGGTTTAATTTTTCCGCCATTAGTACTTTTTTCAATATGATTACATATAGAATCAATAAAATTACTTTCTTCGGTAATATCTCTTGCGTCGTTAACATTAAGTGATTCCCAAAATAATCTGCCAATACATCTGTTCGAATTTCTCCAAGCCATCTTAGCACCATAAATTAACTCATCTGTAGTATGTCTATATGTTCCAGTTTGTTGAATGCTTTCTGTCACTTCATTGATTCGTTTGTCGATATCTTCTTGAGAATAATTGAGTTCTGAATACATTGTTTTAATAAATGTCGTTGCTTTGTCTATTAACATTTGAAACACCTCATAAGTATTATAATCTACAGATAGAAAATGCACATTCAATAAATTCAATTGTCATGAATTTGTCGTAACGTTCAGCATAAAAATACCGTGATAGATAAAAGTTATGTAATGAATTATTAAATTGAAAATATGATTGGGTTATAATCTCAGTTATTACCTAGATAAATTGAATTATGATAAAATAATTATAAAAGAATGGTCGAATGGAGAGATACGAGTGTACCAATTTGAAGACGACAGTTTAATGCTACAAAATGATTTATATCAATTAAATATGGCAGAAAGTTATTGGAATGATGGCATTCACGAGAGAATGGCTGTTTTTGATTTATATTTCAGAAGTATGCCTTTCAATGGTGGATACGCTGTATTCAATGGTCTTAAACGTGTAATTGATTTTATGGATAATTTTGGATTTTCAGATACTGATATTGAATATTTAAAAACTATCGGTTATCAAGATGATTTTTTAAACTATCTTAAAAATTTAAAATTCACAGGACATATTCATTCAATGCAAGAGGGTGAAATATGTTTTGGTAATGAACCTTTGCTAAGAGTTGAAGCACCATTAATTCAAGCACAACTTTTAGAGACAGTATTATTAAATATAATTAATTTCCATACATTGATTGCTACTAAAGCAAGTCGTATTCGTCAAATTGCAAGTGACGATATATTAATGGAATTTGGTACTAGACGCGGCCAAGAACTAGATGCAGCCTTATGGGGGGCTAGAGCAGCATACATAGGTGGTTTTGATTCAACAAGTAACGTAAGAGCAGGAAAACTATTCGGTATTCCTGTTTCAGGAACACATGCACATGCTTTAGTACAAACTTATGGCGATGAATACATTGCTTTTAAAAAATATGCTGAACGACATAAAGATTGTGTCTTTTTAGTAGATACATTCCATACACTAAAATCTGGTGTACCTACAGCAATCAAAGTAGCTAAAGAATTAGGAGACAAAATTAATTTCATAGGTATTCGATTAGATTCAGGTGATATTGCATACCTTTCAAAAGAAGCGCGTCGTATGTTAGATGAAGCTGGATTTAAAGATGCTAAAATTATTGCTTCTAATGATTTAGACGAAGAAACAATTACAAGTTTAAAAGCTCAAGGCGCAAAAGTAGACTCATGGGGCGTTGGAACTAAATTAATTACCGGATTTGATCAACCTGCTTTAGGTGCAGTGTATAAATTAGTTGCTATAGAAAATAGTGACGGCACATATAGTGATCGTATTAAATTATCTAACAATCCTGAAAAAGTAACTACACCAGGTAAGAAAAATGTTTATAGAATTATAAATAAAAAGACAGGTAAAGCAGAAGGAGATTATATAACGTTACATGGTGAAGAGCCTAGAAAAGAAAAACCATTAAAATTATTCCATCCTGTTCACACATTTAAAATGAAATTTATCAAAGATTTTGAAGCCATTGATTTACATCATTCTATTTTTGAAAATGGACAACTCGTATACGAATTGCCAAGCGTACAAGAAGCTCAAAGTTACTTAAATGAAGGACTTAAAACATTTTGGGATGAAAATAAACGTTACTTAAATCCACAAGAATATCCGGTTGATTTAAGTACAGCTTGTTGGGAAAATAAACATAAACGCATCTTTGAAGTAGCAGAACACGTAAAAGAAATGGAGGAAGATCATGAGTAATTTACAAGACATTGTAGTAAAAGAAATGAAAGTAAAACCTCAAATTGATGTTGAAACAGAAGTGCAAGAAATTAAACATTTTATAAAAAAATATGTACAATCACATGATTTTATCAAATCATTAGTATTGGGTATTTCTGGAGGACAAGATTCAACATTAGCAGGTAAACTAATACAATTAGCTGTAAATGAATTACGTGAAGAAGGTAGAGCGTGTCAATTTATAGCAGTTAAACTTCCATATGGTGTTCAATCAGATGCAGACGAAGTTGAAGATGCATTAAAATTTATTAATCCTGATCAAACGATCACAGTTAATATTAAACCCGCTGTAGATATGAGCGTTAAATCATTACAAGAAGCGGGAATCACTTTAACAGATTTCCAAAAAGGAAATGAAAAAGCACGCGAACGAATGAAAGTACAATTTTCTATTGCCTCAAATCAATCTGGAATAGTTGTTGGCACTGATCATTCAGCTGAAAATATTACAGGTTTTTATACGAAATATGGTGATGGGGCAGCTGATATAGCTCCATTATTCGGTCTAGATAAACGACAAGGACGAGCGTTACTAAAATATTTAGATGCACCTGCACATTTATATGAAAAAATTCCAACTGCAGATTTAGAAGAAGATAAACCTCAATTACCTGACGAGGAAGCATTGGGAGTAACATATAATGAGATTGATGATTATTTAGAAGGTAAAGAAGTTTCAAGCCAAGCAAAAGAGAAAATTGAAAATCATTATATTAAAAACGCTCATAAACGAGAACTCGCATACACTCGTTATACTTGGCCTAAAAACTAAATTGAAAATCGATACATTGAATCGTAAATATACATGAGCATGTTGGTATATGTTTACGGTTCAATTTTGTTAATTCACATAAAATGAAAATAAAACATTGATATTAATTTAATAGAATGAATTTTAACTTTGACGTGACAAAGATTAAAATGACTGTTAAAATAATTTGGATTTCAAGTAAGAAAAGGGGAATATTATGTCAGCGATTGCTCAAAATCCCTGGTTAATGGTGTTTGCAATCTTTGTTATTAATGTATGCTACGTTACATGTTTAACAATGAGAACAATATTAACTTTAAAAGGGTACCGTTATGTAGCTGCGATTGTAAGTTTCGTTGAAGTTTTAATTTACGTCGTAGGTCTAGGATTAGTAATGTCTAGTTTAGATCAAATTCAAAATATTGTAGCTTATGCATTTGGTTTTTCAATAGGTATCATTGTTGGTATGAAAATTGAAGAAAAGCTTGCGCTTGGATATACAGTTGTCAATGCAACATCTTCTGAATACGAGTTAGACTTACCAAATGAACTTCGTAATTTAGGTTATGGTGTTACCCACTATGAAGCATTTGGCCGTGATGGAAGTCGTTTGGTGATGCAAGTATTAACGCCAAGAAAATATGAATTAAAATTAATGGATACTATTAAAAACTTAGATCCTAAAGCATTTATTATTGCTTATGAACCAAGAAATATTCATGGTGGATTCTGGGTTGAAGGAGTGCGTAAGCGTAAACTTAAAGCATACGAACCAGAAGAATTAGAAAGTGTTGTTGAACATGAAGTTCAAAGTTAATGACAACGAAACCATTGCAGATTGTCTGAAACGAATGAAAGATGAAGGGTATATGCCAACAAGACGAATCGAGAAACCCATTTATAAAGAAAATAAAGACGGTAGTCTTGAAGTACTAAAACAAGATATTATTTTTATCGGTAAAAAAATAACAGAATAATATTTAAGAAAACCACTCTAATCTAATGATTTGAGTGGTTTTTAATATTGATAATTGTGTTCACTTTGAAGATGAAATAAAATATGATTATAAGTATATTAGAATTACACAAATAAGGTTGATTCTGTTAAAATAAAAAGCGAAAGATAAAAGACGAACTATAAACGGAAATTCGTTTTTAATGTACAGTTTTTAGAAATAAAATTATAAATACACATATGATAGGAGCTTAAACAATGATTGAACGTTATTCTAGAGAAGAAATGTCGTCTATTTGGACAGACCAAAACCGCTATGAAGCATGGCTTGAAGTTGAAATTTTAGCATCAGAAGCATGGAGCGAGTTAGGATATATTCCTAAAGAAGATGTTAAAAAAATACGTCAAAATGCCAAAGTAGATGTTGAACGTGCAAAAGAAATTGAACAAGAAACAAGACATGATGTTGTAGCATTTACTAGACAAGTTTCAGAAACATTAGGCGACGAAAGAAAATGGGTTCATTATGGATTAACTTCTACAGATGTAGTTGATACAGCATTAAGCTATGTCATTAAACAAGCAAACGATATTATTGAAAAAGATTTAGAAAGATTTATTAAAGTTTTAGAAGACAAAGCAAAAAATTATAAATACACTTTAATGATGGGAAGAACACATGGGGTACATGCTGAGCCTACTACATTTGGTGTAAAAATGGCATTATGGTATACAGAAATGCAACGTAATTTAAAACGTTTTAAAGACGTTAGAGAAGAAATTGAAGTAGGAAAAATGAGTGGTGCTGTTGGTACATTTGCTAATATTCCACCTGAAATTGAAAGCTATGTATGTAAACATTTAGGTTTAGGTGCAGCACCTGTTTCAACACAAACATTACAACGTGATCGCCATGCTTACTATATTGCAACATTGGCACTGATAGCTACTTCTTTAGAAAAATTTGCAGTTGAAATCAGAAACTTACAAAAAACTGAAACTCGTGAAGTAGAAGAAGCATTTGCTAAAGGACAAAAAGGGTCATCAGCAATGCCACATAAACGTAATCCTATCGGTTCTGAAAATATCACTGGTATTTCTCGTGTTATACGTGGTTATATCACTACTGCATATGAGAACGTTCCATTATGGCATGAACGTGATATTTCACATTCATCAGCTGAACGAATCATGTTACCTGATGTAACAATTGCTTTAGATTATGCATTAAATAGATTTACTAACATTGTTGATCGTTTGACTGTGTACGAAGAAAATATGCAAGCGAATATTGATAAAACATTTGGTTTAATTTATTCTCAACGTGTACTACTTTCACTTATAAATAAAGGTATGGTACGTGAAGAAGCTTATGATACAGTTCAACCTAAAGCGATGAAATCTTGGGAAACTAAAACACCATTTAGAGAACTTATTGAACAAGATAGCAAAATCACAGATGTATTATCTAAAGAAGACCTAGATGAATGCTTTAACCCTAAACATCATTTAAATCAAGTAGATACTATTTTCAAAAGAGCTGGCTTAGAATAATAAGTGATTAACTTAAAATCCTATACTTTTTATCATAAAACTACTACACTTTAACTTATTAGTAAGTTAAAATGATAAAAGAATATGCATATAGGAGCTGTTACGATGCAAATTGAAAAATTACGCGGGGATGCATTAAATGAATTGTTTGATGCAATTCTTACATTAGAAAATAGAGAAGAATGCTATCAGTTTTTCGATGATTTATGCACAGTGAACGAAATTCAATCACTTTCTCAACGACTTCAAGTTGCTAAAATGAT
>ENA-ORXC01000929-ORXC01000929.1-marine-metagenome-genome-assembly--contig:-NODE-929-length-18673-cov-11.444612_pt1 | contig 18673 bp, 29 predicted proteins | sample MGYA00237865_ERZ511478 | MGnify/ENA metagenome assembly ERZ511478 | reverse complement strand
TTGCTTCCGTCGTTTTTGTGCGCTTCGCGCCCAGTGATCCCGGCGTTCGCGTTGTGACTCTGGCGTAGCGATCCGCATCCTGTGCTGGGTTTTCTGACGGGGTTATACCCCGTTGGCTGTGAGGGCAGGATCCACTACAGCCATGTTTTCCTTGCAGATTGACGAGCTCTCTGTGAAGTCGATGCTGTAGAGTGGGTGCGTTTCTCAAATATGGCAGAGGTCCTGGGCCGTATCCAGCCACCTCAAGTACCCCATGCGGCCCCAAAACGGGTCTTCGGGACGCCCGCTGTCGAATCACATCCAAGAGCCAGAGTTCTCACTGCGTAAGGACCGCGATACACCTCCCAGAACAGAGGATGATCCTTCCCACAAAAGGGTTCCCCCAACCTCATCCCACCATACAGTGCCCACTACGAGACCAGCAGAAGAAGTACACTCAAGTGCAAGACATACAAAAAATGCATAGGTGCATACACAAAAATGGGTCCCAATGCTCAACCGTGTTAGTACAAAAACAATGGAATTGCTGAGCCATGCTCAACACTCCCCCCACTGTACATTGAGACGGGTTCGGTTCCCAGATGCATGGTGGCCCAGCTGCCGGCTCGGAGATTTTTTTGGATTCCCGATCGCAGCTGCTCGGGCCTTAGCTGTATCAGTACAGACCGCCTCGGAAAGTCGAGCTCGGAGGAGGGCTGAACCGAATCAGAATTCCCCCCGACCGACTTCGCCGCCAAATATTATGAGGACCAAAAAACCGCCCACCGCAAAGTCGACGACAGCCGACTCGGACAACATCAGAGCAGCCACCAGCCGACCGCCGGGCCGCCGCAAGCCACCCAACCGACGCCACGCCGACGCAAACGCCTGTCGTTTTTCGCTTGATATTTCTCGTTATAGCGCCTTCATGGGGGGATCGAACTTCATTGGCCTGATTTGGGTATTGGGCTGGCTCCCAGCTCTCACCACCTTAGCGGCCCGCACATGCCCCAAATCGTTACCATTCGTGGGGGAAGCTATCTCGGGACAGCCCCCGCCGTCTACGTCTCACGGCAGAAGCCCTCCCCAAGGCACCCTCGGCAACCTCGGCTCGCCGCGGGCCCGAAAGCGGGCGCGCTGACCCCCCCCCTGCCCACTCCTCCGCCGCCACCTCTGCGGGCACCGTCGATGCTGGCGCGAGTACTGGCGGCGGTGGGGGTGACAGTGGCAGCGGGTTCGGCGGCGGCGGCGGAGGTCTCGGCGATGGCGGCGGCGGAGGCGGCGGCGGGGGCTGTGGCAGCGGCCGGGGCGGCGGCGGGGGCGGCGGGCACGAGGACAACAACGACGACCACGAAGACGAAGCTGACCACGAGGACGACGAAAGCGAAGGCGGCCATGACCCGGACTACAAGGACGACGACGACGACAACTTCGAGGCTGGTGGAGCCAGTAGCGATACTTCGTACCAGAGTTTTTTCACGCCTGCAGCTGCCACCCGCGTACTGTATAGCGGCCACTCCCTCCGCGGCTTCCTGCTGCCGCGGTTTGTTCCGGGGGGTACTCGTCTGCTCCCCACGCCATTTGACGGCGTGGGCGACACGCAGTTGGAGCGGCTTTCAGGGAGGGTCCAAGGTAAGGCGGCTGCAGACCTCGACTTCACGTACGACATCTGCGCCTGGTTGCAGGCGTTGCATGACCGTGCGCTGACGGCCGCGCTCCAGGCCGAGGTGGACGACACCCCAGTTCCCCGGCTTCACTGGAACACCCGCGTTGCGCTGCACCAGCTGTTCATGCTCACGTCAGCGCGGTACAAATTGATAGACCTGGCAGTGAAGGACGCGACGCGGGCCGCGACGCTCCACGCTCTCGTGAGCCGTCACACTCGGCCCGAACAGTGCTGCCCGGAGTCTGTCTTTCTTGCCAACCCAGAGCACGAGCAGCTCGTGCGTGCTGCCGCACGTGAGCGTGGCCGTCAGGCGGTCGCAGCGATACGTGGACACGGTGGCGGTGGCGGCGGCGGCGGCGGCGGCGGACGCGGCGGCGGGGGGCAGCGGTCCGGGCAGTCATGGCGGCCGTGGCGGGCGCAGTGGGCCACGCGTTCGTGGGCCCACAACCAAGTGCAAAAAACACGCACGGTCTCGCCGAAGGGCCTAGGTCTGAACGTGTGTCCGCGGCGCGCCCGGCTCCCCACAGAAATCGGGTGTCTGTCTCGCCCCTTTCTTCGGCGGGGGGCGGAGACGCCAGAACTGCAAGCAAGCGCCGGCGCCGCCCAGACAACAAACAGAGCAGGATTGAGCGTACGAAGGTAGTGGACGACTCGGCCGTGGCAGACGCGCCCTACGCCAGCTTGTGGCGCATCGAGGTGGCGTGGGCGCTTTTGAGGGCGGCACCTTAGTTGCTGCGGACGATCCTGTTCGGGTTCCTCGTTCCGTGGGCGTCTACTCCAGCGGCAACGCGGTCGCGTGGCTACTGGATGCCCGCAGCGAAGATGACATGGTGCGGCGCGGAGGCCTCCCGCTGGGTGGAGGCGGGATACGTGCGTCGCTTACCAGTGGCGGCTGGCGCGGGGTCGCCCTGGTTGTCCCGTCGTTCGTCGTGCACGGCGGCAATGACCGGCTGGTGGTGGACCTTCGACACCTCAACCAGGTCGTTCGCCCCCGCTCGATTCAGTACCTGTCTGGTGGGGGTCCTTTCTTCGCTGCTGCCCGGCCAGCTCCTGGTCTCCTAGGATGTGACAGATGCCTTCCATCCCATCCACATCCACCCTGCTCACCTAAAGTACTTCCACTTCATCGTGGAGGGCGTCGTTTGAGGGCCCCGAGTTCTCCCTTTTGGCATGGGTCTTTTGCCTTGGACGTAGAAAGAGATGCTGCAATCGGTCGTCACGGCGCTTCGCGCGCGGGGGCACACGTTCAGGGCGTACGTGGACGACTTGGCGGCTACGAGGCGCCTAAGCCACCCGTCCTCCAAAGCGGCGGCCACCTCTGGGCGGGTGGAGATCGCGGCCCTGCTCTTGTCTCTTGGCTTGCACGTGCGTCCCGAGAATGGGGCCCACGCGGGCACGCGCGCTCTCCCCCTGCTCGAATTTCTCGTCGACACGCGCCGGCGGGTGCTTCTCTTGCCGGTGGAATGATTGGGACGGCTGGGCGCTGGCGCCATGACGCTGTTGCCCACCGCCCGCCGCGACGGTCTTCGGGTGCGCCACCGCACCCTGCAGCGGTTTAGGGGAACGGCGGCGTCGTGCAAGTTGGAGGTCCGGCCTTCTTGCTTTGCTCTGGGCCGCCTGTGCCCCGCCCGATTCGGGGCCGATCGGGCGCGGCCGACGGGCAGCGCGGAAGCACGGCGCCGTGTTGGCCTCAGTCGCCGGCGCACAGGCTCCGCCCGCCTGTCACACTGCGCGCTGGAGGACCTGCGCTGGTTCGTGGGCCTGGCCACCGATCCCGTCGCTCGCCGTGCGCTTGGCGGTGCCGCGCGTGGTGCCGCCTGGAGACAGCTCCAGCGCCCCATGGTGGCCCCTGCCTGCGCCGGCCGCGGAGATGATTCCGGTGCCGCCGCGTTACTTCGCGGCTACTCTGTGGGTGACGAAACCGGCGCGACCTATGCCGCCAACTGGGCAGCCTTCTGCCCCTACTCCGAGTTGCGTGGTCGGTGCCCTATGCCGGCCACCACGACAACTGTCGTGGAATGCATCGGATGGCAATGACCGCGGGCGGCACTCAAGGTCTCCAGCCTGAAGCTGATGCTCGCGTCGGTCCGAAAGACGCACGTGGCCGCCGGCCTCCCCGATCCGTGCGACGACGAGCGGGTGCGGGAGGCGAAGGCCGACTTCCGCCTGGCGGACATCGAGATCCGCCCGTCCGACTTTCCTATCCGCGTGCCTTTCCCAGCCACCGTGGCATGGGCGTTGGCGCGCCGCGCGCTCATCGCCCGCTCGCCGCGCAATCGGCGCCTGACGGCGTTGGTGTTCCAGGTCTGGTAGATGCATCTGGCCGGGGACGTAGCCCCTCTCGCGGACGGCGAAGTGGCAGCGCGGCCATACAGCACAACGCACTGCATTTTGCCGCAGCAAAAGCTCGATGCCTTGCGCGGGCTTCTCACCCGCTCGCTCCCCGCCCCCCGGCCTGGCGGCGCTCGCCCGGGCGGAGAGCCCGACCTCGCCCACTCCCTGGTGCGCCTTCTGCTCGAGGACCTCTCCCGCTGTTCCCTCTCCGCCTGACTGTTCACCGAGTGCGCTTCTTCGCAAGCCGCTGCGCGGTTCTCCGGTTAGCTGCTTTCCGAGTTCCACCATATGGGCGTCGCGGCGCCGGTCGGCACCTTCTATGCCTCCCACTCCCTCAAAAGCCGGGAGGCGACCACCACCCACGCGGTGGGGGTGCCACGGGGTGCCATTGCCGAGCTGTTCGTCACGACCGAGCGCACCTTGGCTGCCACCGACATCTCGGCGCTGACGCTCCCGACCGACACTGATCCGTTCTCTTTAGGGCGCTTGCTCCCGCCCGTGGCGCGAGCATCCCCCGCGCTCCATCGGATGGGCAAACGCGGTCCCTTTTTCTGGTTGCCCCTGTCTTTTCTCTCTCGTTATTTCTTGATAGGGCGCCTGCGTGGTCAGATCGAAGTTCACTCGCTTGATTTGAGTATTGGGCTTGCTTTCAATTCTCACCACCTTGCCGGCCGGCACTTCCCCCGAATCGTTACAATTCGTGGAGGAAGCTGTTTCGGGACAGCGCCGGCCGTCGTCGTCTCACGGCAGCGGCAAGGTGGCGCGGGAACGATAACACAGCTGGCGCCGCCGCTTCCTGCTCCCCATCATCCCTGCTCGGCACGTCCGCTGTTTTTCGCTCCCCGCCCACTGCCCTTGACCCCGCGAGCTCCCGCGGCCCACATGCTTTCTTTTTTGGACAGCATTGCCTGTACGACAATCGCTTGTTTCATGTACCCTCTTGCAATGTTTTCTCGTCGCTCTACGAATACATTTCTCTCGGCTTCGTGGCACACGCGGTCCTTTTCTGTGGTAGCCTCCGACACGCTGTGCTGTATGAGTCAGCCCCCCCGTCATGAAAAAGACAATTTCTGCCAAATCAATCGCAACCGACGCGGACAGCGTCGGACAGTCCCCCAGCCGACCGCCCGACCGCCGCAAGCCACCCAGTCGACGCGAAGACGACGCAAATCCGTGCCGCCGTAGCGATGCCACGGCCTGAGCTGTATTTGTACGCTGTGTTAGCTCAGCCGTAGCGGCTACGGCTGAGCCGAAAGTCGAAGTGACGCCGTCGTCCAATGTTCATCCGATCGACGGACGAAATGATTGGTAGACAACGATTCGCCCGTCCGCTCTCGGCTCGTTCGGCGAGCTTTGACTTCATCGGCAAACTTCGGCACGAATCCGACTCGGGCTGTATCAGTACAGCCCGCCGAAAATTTGATCGCGATGACAGGGCCTGTTTCCGAGGAGGGCTGTACTGATACGGCCTAGCCCCTAACTTCGCCGCAAACCGCGAAATCGACCCGAAGCCGCGCCGGGCTGCCGACACCGCCACTCCGCCGCCGACGGCCGCCCCCCCCGAGAAGTTTCAGCACTGGCACGCAGGGCCTAGGGTCGGCATTGCGCTACTCTTCGAGGAACCCAGATCTGAGCCAACGCATATGACGCCCCGGAATGTGGTGAGAGCAACGGCCGGCAGGGGCTTCGCCAGACCATCTTCCGGCATGTTCGACCTGGGGAGAAAGTAGAACGCATCCTCTCCACGCGCCACGAAGTCGCGCACCACATGGTACACAATGTCCACGTGCTGTTTACGCCAGGTGGCCTCGGGATTGTTGACCAAGGCGAGGCACGCCTGGTTGTCCTTCCCCATGGGCACGACGTCTTCTTCGACGCCCAGCTCCGACAGAAGCTTGCGCGGCCACAGTGCCTCCATGGCCACCATGGCGGTGGCGACGTACTCGGCCTCGGCCGTCGACGTCGCCACGGTCGACTGGCGCTTGCTCGTCCACGATATCGGCCCGCCATTGGAGGTGAAGCCAAAGCCCCTCTTCGATCGACGAGCAACAATACCGCCTGTCCCGTTGGCGTCAAAGTACCCTTAGAGAGGCTTGTCGTCGCCGTACACGACCCCTAGGCGCGTAGCCCCGCGAAGATATCGGAGCACGCCCTTGGCCGCCCGCATGAGGTCCTCCTCAGGGCATGACATGTAGCGGTACAGTACGCCCACGGCGAAGGCAGCGTCCGGCCTCTTCTTCGTGGACAAGATCAGCAACGAGCCAGAAAGCTTGTCGTACCGGCTTCCATCGGGCAGTATATTTTGCCCCCGTCTGCAAAGCTTGGCTCCTGAAACCATGGGCGTCCTGTTAGGCGCGGACCTGTCCATCTAAAAAGCCTCAAGCAGGGAAGTGACGTGCCCCATGCTGATCAGGGTGATCACCTCGGCGGCCCGATCTCGCATGACCTTCATGCCAATAAAGTCCTTGACCTCACCCATGTCGCTCACATCGGATGACGCCGACAGCGAGGCCTTGACCATGTCCACCCCGTCGAGGCTTCTCCCAGCCACAATGGGATCATCCACGTGGACGAGGATGTAGAAACTCCAGTGAGCAGGGTGTCTCGCCGTGTAGAGGCAAGGATCCACCTTGGAACGGACCGCCCCGATGGCATTCAGCTCTTTTTTCAGCTCAATGCCCCACAATTTCCCCGCCTGCGTGGTCCCATAGAAAGACAGGCTGAGACGGCGGACATCATCTGCCGGCCCCGGCTCGGCTCCGACCGGGCGCTTGCTGTACATCTCCTTGTCCATCTTTGTGTTGTCGAATGCCGTCTTGAAATCCACGTGGTGATCCTCCCAGTCCTTGGCCGCCGCCACCGCGAAAAGCGCGCGTGTCGTTGCGGAGCTGGGCACTGGTGCCCACGTCGCATCAAAGTGGCGGCCCGGAACTTGGTTGAAATCTTGCGCCACCCGTCGCGCCTTGAACCGAACCATGTTACCCTCGGAATCGTCCTTGATTTTGCTCGCGTACCATGCCTTGACAGCCTTACGCTTGTTGCTAGTTCTGCTCTTGGACCAGTAGCTTTAACAGGCTTCTTGTGTGCGAGGTAGTTTTCCCTCTCGGCCGCTTTCCAAAGCGGCCAATGCGATCTCGGACGCGCCTCGTTTGCATTCTCCGGCGCCTTAGTCAGATCCCATCCCGACGGAACTCCGCCTTTGGGTCCAGCTGGAGCGTACGCCTTCGGGTTACTCTCCCACCATGTAGCCTTTGGTGCCGGCGTGCGCTTCGACAGCCGAAGTGCTTCTCACCCGTCACCACCACTCTCTATGGAGGCGCCAGGCAGCACTTCCTGTCCATCATGAGCCGCCTTGTCCTCACCGTCTTCATCTTCATCGCAATCTGTTGCATTAAGTCCGGCGTCCTCGTCCGGCTCATCATCGCTCTTTGACGACTGCTCCGACGCATAATCGTCCCCGCGTGGGATTTCCGCGTCCAGAATGTCCATAGCGCCGTCCTCTTTGTCTCTATCTGTCTGAGCGGTCACGAAAGGGCTGGAAGCAGGGCCAGGAGCAAAGTTCTTGTTGATGGCATTGATTGAAGTCTCCTCCATGAGCACATCTCGGCGCTCAAAGACCTTGTTTGAGCCATCCTCGAGGATGCGGTAGGCCTTGTAACCAACAGTGGAGCCGACAAAACGGCCAACGTCGGTCCTGTATTCCAGCTTTCGCTGGTGCTGCTTGAGCCTCAGCGCCTATGCCCGGCTCCCCCAGACGCGAAATCCCTCACGTCGGGGCGTGTCCCCGTGAGCCTCTCGAGCGGTGTCACGTCTTGACCCGCCCTGGCGGATCCGTTGAGAACGGGAATTACCGATGACAAAGCCTCGGACCAAAGCTCTTCTTCCGCTCCGGCGTCCAGAAGAGCCGTGCGAACGCGCTCCATGATGAACCTGTTGGCGCGCTCAGCCTTCCCGCTCTGCTGCGAAGAGTACGGCGCCGTCTTCTCGGACGTAATGCCTTTGTCCTCATACCAGGCTTGGAGGTCACGGCTCACATACTTCTCGGCGCCATCGTGACGCTCGATTCACCTGGAGCCCAGAAGCTTTCAGCCGACAACGGGCCATCAACGTCCGTGTGAACCAACTCACACTTGGTGGTTGTCGTTGTCGAGCGATGATGCGGAGAACGCGCCATATTTCCATAGACGCATGGCATGCACACCGTACCAGGCTCGCGGTTGGCGGCGAAGTTCGTCAATAGCATCCATTTGACCATCTCAACAGCCCGCTCGAGGTTCTCGAAGCCCCCGTCGTCGAACCGGCGGTGCCACAGCTCTGCCTCGCCGTCCATGCGCGTGAAGGCGGCTCTGGCCGATACCTTGACTGCGTCACATTGAGCACGCATTTGTCGGACTCGTTGGCCGAGCCGATGACAGACCCGTTTCTGAAAACCCCGCTCGCGAGCACCGCTTCCCCGTAATTAAGGATGTAGCAGGAGCCGCCAACGAACACCACCGCACCGCCTCGGCGGTCGACGGCTCGGACATACAGAAGATTGTCTCTCAGATCGGCCACAAGCATGGCCTCATCGAGGAACATTGTCGCATAAAACTTCTCGTGTCTCCCCATCCCACAGTAACAGGTAGGGACATCTTCCTAGCTGACGGAACGCGCCCGCATACCCTTGCTCCAATCTCGCCCGGTGACACGGTCACCTAGGAAGCCGCCCGAAGACGCAAAGAGGGAGGAAGGAGGAGAGAACGCGGTCCGTTTTTTGTGGGGAAGCCGGGCCGCGGGCGTTCCGCTGTACCCTGAAGCTATCCGAGAAAGTGGTCCCAAATGGCCCTGAATCCCACAGAGTTGCCTCGCCAAGGGGAGACATGGGGATCCAAACCAGTGGACCCCCGTACTGTTAAGCAGATAATTCAAGCAATTGAAATGCAACTGCAAACGACCCAAGATCAATCAAGGTCCCAACCAGCAACGACAGCGCCACCTGCCCAAACCGGGGTATGACACGTCATCCGCGTTGGCCGGCGCCCCACAGACATCCGGCAAACCAAAACTGCGCGAACCAGAGCCACGTAGTGCGACAACCATGCGTGCCGTAGTGTTTCCCGTCACCACGTCCATGGACGCTCTTCCGTGCCCCTTGATGGGCACCTTGTGGCTGTCAGCTGGAGTGACATTTTCTCCGCTGCCCGCCGTCTTGATGGCGAAACCCGTGCCCCGGGCGGCCATATGGTTGGTCGCACCCGAGTCTAACACCCAGGTTGGGGTCGCGCTGGTGCTCCCGGGAGCATTGCGTCTCTCGGCCTGACCCACCCACGCTGCAGAGGCCATTGCGGCGCGGGGTGTGCCACCACCTCCTTCACCACCCTCAAGACGCCGGCCATTTGTCTTCTTGTTGCCCTGGGCGTCGTCGGCCTTTTTCTAGAGACAAACGCGCTTGATGTGCGTCTTCTTGTCGCTGTAGTAGCACAAGACCGCGCTCTTGTCCCACGGCTTCTTACATGCCGTTGTGGCAAGCGCTTGCGACTTGACCCCGGCCGTCGAGGACAACCGCTCTTGGCTCCCCCGCTGCTCCGCCGTGAGCAGCTTGGCGCTCACATAAGAGAGATTGCGCTTCCCTTCCATGTTCTCCACGACGGTCTGACAACTGTCATACTCGGCCGGAAGGCCCGACATAATCTGCAGGACCAGCGTGTTCTCGTCGACCTAACTTTCCAGCATGGAGTGCTCTTGACGGATGCCCTCGGCGCGCGACGTGCAATTTATGATGTCCTTGTCGCCGCTCATCTTGAGGTTGCTCAGATCAGACATGCGCTGCAGCAGTCGTGCGCTGTCTCGCGCCTCAAAGACGTGCTTGAGCGCATCCCGCGCCTCCTTTGCCGTACTCACCGCCGTCATCGAATAACGACTAACCTGCATGACCGAATTCTGGATGGCCGCCAGGGCCGACTCGTTCATGAGGTCCCACGCCTCAGCTGCAGCGTCGCTCTTAGCCTCGCTCCCAGACGCGGGGCGGTCCGTCACAAGCGCCTCCAGAACCATCGCCTTGGTCATATGAGCACGACAGTACATATCCCAGACCTTGTAGTCGTCGTCCAGCTTCGAGAAGCGAGGACCAGCGTAGCGGCAGTATTTCTACATGAAGATGACGTCCGCGCCAGAACGCGCGACACTGACGACGTGGGAGGCTACAACCGACTACCCGACGCCGGAATACACGGCAACCCAACCACGGTCGTCCCGCCAGCAACGGCACGGAAGACGGCGATGACCACCAGCGATTCTGTGCCCATAACCTGTGAAGTAGATGATGTAGAGTGGGTGCGCTACTTCACTACGGCAGAGGTCCTGGGCCGTATCTAGTAACCTCATGTAGCCCAGGCGGACCCACAACGGATAGTCGGAAAGCCCGCTCTCGCAGGACAGCCACGTGCAAAAGTGCTCAGTACGCGAGAACCGTGGCGCAACGCCCAAAACAGTGCATGCATGTCCCCTGAAAAGGCTCCCCCCGAGCTCACCACAGCATAGGGTGCCAACTAAGAGACCAGCAAATCGAGTACCCCAAGTTTCAAGACATGGAACAAATTCATGGGTGCATACACAAAATTGAGTCCCAACGCTCAACCGTGTAAGAGCAATACCAGTGGAATTGCTGAGCCATGCTCAACACTCTCCGAGGAAAGGGCGCAAAGACTTGCAGCGGAGACTCTGGCGCCGCCACGTTCACTGGGGCTGGCAGCAGGGCGCTCCCGGAATGTGTTGAATGCCATGCACATCATTAAGGAGGCGTTCGACGATATCCCGGCCTCAAGCATCGTCAAGCGCTGACTCCAACTGAAGTGCCTGCCGGCGGACGCCACGGAGATTCTTGAAGGTCTCTTGCGCGAATCGCCGGTCGCCGACAACCCCCCGGCCGAGAGCGCCGCCGAGAGCATTCTCCAGATGATCCGGAGGGGATCCAGCCTGGGCATCGGACACAGCAATGGCTGTATGAGTGACGAGTTGGACGCAATGACGCGCGACGGTTTGCTGATTGATGGTGAGAGCCCCGACGTGTTGCCGGTCGTCTGGGACTATCTGGCAGAGGAAGACCCTATTTCCAGCCTGATGCAGCTTTTAGACTAACGTTGATTGCAACGCAGGTCGTCTGGAGGTGAAAGAAAGCTTTGACTGTGTTGGAGCCAATCCCTGTTCACTTCCATGTACACTGCACCACTTGGCAGTTCTTTCACACCAATGTCCAAAAGAGCGCATTTTCTTGGGCAGAACTGCCAATCCCGCAGAACAGTGGACCAGAGCAATCCAGAAACTGTCACAGACGTTCTCTTTACTGGACAGAACAAGGTGGTATGGGTGAGGGTACGAAGCAGTCTCGAGAACGAGCCCCAAGCACGCGAGCAAAAACGACACACGACACACGCAAGCAGAATACACGCCTCACACGACCGCAAGAATCACGCACTACAGGCTGGACCCAAACTCGGCACGGTCGACTGCATATCTCAATAACTGTGACTGTGAAACGGTACACAAATCTTACCCCATCGGCGATCCACAGCGGCAAAAGTCGCTGCTCATCGAACATACCTTAGGCCTGCCAACAGATTGGAGCCCAATTACTGTGCACCAGCCATTTCACAAACACGCACACTCGTGAAGACCAATCGCAGCACATACACACGCAAGTGCGTCACGGAAGACCAGAAGCACCTCACAAGAAAAGTGTGCAAAGACACGAACATGCCGGTCAGTCGCTGCGGACCTAGGATTCCAACAGAGTCGGACCTGTTGATGACGACAGCAGCATGCTGGCTCCATACTCAAGCTCTCTGGCAGTAAAGCTGTCGCAAAAGGCCAAACAACGCAGATGAAACAGTAAGCCACACCCTGCCGCCAACCCAAGCAGGCGCACCCACATGCCTCGATTCGCCACCCAAGGACCAGCAGAGCAGCAGAGACCAGACTTACAAGAGCTGCGGATGGACGCTGGGAGAGAACCTGTGACGATGGGAGAGAAGCATTGGACAAAGACAAGAAGAGAGGAGCAAAAGAAGGCAAGGTGGTGTGCCGTCAGGATGCTGTCAAGAACTGTATGCCACTGACAACGGCGCACAACAGACAGGGTTGGTTCTGTGGTGCCGCACAGCTGACAAGTAGACTCCGTTTTGTCTACGGCGGCGCCGCACAGCACTGCGCCTTGTGCGGTTCCCATCCCTAAAAGGGTAACCCACGACGCTCTACTTCCCGCCCACCGAAGAGTGGCGCAGACTCGACTGCAACGTGCTAGCAATGGATGAACGTTGGAATGCTGAACCTGTGTTGGGTAAATTGACAACGTTGGATGTAGACAGGCAGGAAGAAGAGCGGAAACACAAAGGCGGAAAGGGCGCCGGTGACAGACATAAGTGCATGGCGCTGGCGACGATGCAGCCACGAGAGATATGTGGATCAGGTGGTGTTCGAGGCAGGCACATAAAAGAAGAAAGGATGGACAAAGAAGGTATCGGGTCGACACACAGGCCCGGTGGGAAGCGATGCAGTCGTGCGAGAAGAATTGCCTGCGTTGTCTGGCGGCGGAAAGCTCACTGCTGCAAATGCTCCCACTGCTGCCTCGACTCTGTCGGCCGCCGCCGGGCCAGCCATAGTCTTGGCTGGGGCTTTCCCCACCCACCACTCGACACCGCCCTGATCAGCTCCTGGGGCGACGTCGACGGACCGGCACAAGGTGGGCCGACGTCGGTGGACGGACAATCTCAAATCGGCTCGACCGTTATTTGGACACTTTCCGACGGTAAATGTGGGTGACATGTGGTTCTATCGGACGCCGGTCGGCGACTCTCATTTTACCCGCATTTAGTTCCCACGCTCGACTTTCCGACGCTCTGTATTGGCGTGCTTCAAGACACCATCGTCCTTCGCACTACGGGAAATGGTAATCCAGTGGCTCGAGCTTTGACTGGCGTGCTCATGCAGTGAGCCATGGGATGTACGAGTACCGAGGACGGGTCAGAGAGCTCCACCGCGCGGGCCGGAACGGGCGCCGGCTGACGTATATCGCCTGCTTCCGGGCCACCCTCATCTAATATCGAAATCCGACACGAACCTTGGTCCCGTTCCTGTTTTCATCAGAGACTTATACAGAACTGTTGCCGATTCGATTTGTTCGTCGATGCGCACCGGCCGGGCGGAGCAAATCGCCACATATCAACGACTAGTAGCCGGCGGCCGGCTGAGGCCGGAAGGGCACTCATGAATATGATACCGGCCGCTATTTAGTATCATGGCAGGTTTTCCCGTGACCACAAGACGCCCGCGTCGCTTCTCAGACGACATAGCTAAATCACACTGTTTGACTGCACATCCATCATGCTGATTCCGATACAGTACCCGAGCTCACTCTCCCAGCTTCACCCCAGCCCAGCCTACCTATCGGACAAAGCACATCTCACCGCACTAGAACTACCGCGCCTGCCTCACACAATGCACCCCGCCCACCCTGAACACGCCGACCCCACCCCAATCGACCCCGGCGCCCCCCCCGCAACCTCCACACCCCACACACCGCACGCTACTCACACGCGCCGGACCCCAACGGAGCCCTACTTGACCACCGAACAGCACCGCACCTGTAACCACAGCACCCACCCAAGCCTCCCGTCCGTAGTACGAATTTTGGAAGAAATTTTCTATTGGGGATACTGTCTGATCTCATGTCCTAGGCCACTGCATGGAAGAACCCTACGATGGCCGACCAGAAGGTCCCCCCCACCACCGTTTACAAACTGAGACCAGCGCGTCAGCATCCTCCTCGCATTGAGGCCCCATGGCTCATTGTTTCCAGGAACAGATCTCGCTCGCCTTGCTCTAATGATTCGCGCAACATAGAGTCGTACAGCACTCGGAATTCAGCTGTCATTGTGATACGCGTTCTCAGGTGGCAGCCACACCGTGTACCGTACGTGCGGCGTGCTCACTTCTGTCCATTTTAGTACAGGCACAACACGCTTGGCAGATCTGAACAGAAACACAAACTCAATGGAGCGAGAACAAGAGAACGAAGTACGGAGAGCCGGACTTTGAGGACTTCAGAGCAGTCCCAAAACTGTCGATTGTCGTCAAAACATGTATCACGTGTCCCCACGCGTCTAACGTGGCATCGCATGCGGAACTCAGCACCACCGACAACTTCCGATATGCAGAACAACCGCGAACGCGCCAGAAACGATTTACAGCACTCAGATAGTTCAAACCGGATTACCCACAAGTAAGTTCGAAGGCAGTCGCGAGTCATGGGTGGGCTTCAGCATGGAAGCCAGATATGCGGACGCCAGAGACCGACTACGGACGTTTCCGAACTCGGCCGGCCTGTTTTAGCCGTGATAGCGCGGTGACACTAGAGACCTTCGGCAACTGCGAAGTCGGTATCGAACGTGGGTAATTTGTGGGTCGCTCGACCGGTTTTTTAAGGAAGCCACATCCCTTTCTTTCGAGCTTCGGGATGTATCAAGTGTGGGTCGGCAGTCCTGCGACACTCCTTGCCGATTCGCTTACAGTGTGACCGGGTGGAGACTCCTGACGGCGCCGGGTGACGGCGCCGTACCGGAAGTGCGCAAGAGTAGCGATACAGCGACTGTCCTTCGGAACCAATAAGACCGGGCATCGAGGGCCAACGGATGCCAGCGATTGGCGGAAACTTCCATGTAAGCTACTCATGGACTGCTACGTGGCTGCAGTCACCTCGGTCGGTACCGGTTCTTGAAGTGGGTCGAAGGGCCTCGTTAGCCACAATGGAATGGAAATGAGGGTCGAGAGCTCACCGCGGCGTGAAAGGTGTCCCCGACCCACGCCGTCGACCCATATTGGACATGCCGAAGGTATTTACTGGCTCAGGAGGGCTCCGAGACTATCTTGAAACTAACCACCTCTGACGTCCTTGATCGAAGCGTCTGGATTTGGCGCTGAGCTGTCGGAGGCCCTGGGTGATTCATGCCCCATAACGTGACCGCCCCGGGTCAAAAATCAGACAATCCAAAAATAGTCATCGTGTAACATCACGGACGAGTGGCGTACATTTCGCTTCCAACCTTCAGTCTCAGCGACCAATGTTTTGAACGTAGGGGCAGGTACAGGAGCACTCACACCAGACCACGATCTGACACAGACTCGCGCGAGGCCTCATAACGAGCCGGAGAAGCGCCAGCAGGACCACGTTTGCAGGCGCCCCGGAAATTGTGAACTGAATAGATTCGCATTCCGTGCTTGAAGGCCCCGCGGAGGCCAACTCCTCCCACGGAGTCGCCACGATGGGGCGCGCGGCTTGCAGACCTGTTTCTCATTGTGGTGACTGGTGGCCTTTGGAGGGCCGATCGGGCCGAGAGCCTTGCCACCTGACCACCAGACGCCATTTCGGCGTGAGGGGGCGCACGAACGGGTGCGCCTTGCTGTACCTTTCTTGAAAAGCCTTATTGGCCAAGTGGAGGGCACGTTGCGCTCGTAGCCTAACGATCAGAGAGTCCAAAAATGGGGCAATGGTGGTGACAGAAAGGGCGCCAGCTGTGCGGGAAGACTGAGCACAGTACATTCACCGCTTGCCCACGCGGCAAGCTCGACACGCCCGGCGCGACGCACGCCCGCGTCGCGACGTAAACAACCCGCTTCCGTCGTCGACACCATCCTCTTCCCGCTCTGCGTCTTCCTTCATCTGCCCGCACTGCATTTCCCGGCCTGTGCCTGGCCCGGGGAGCATGGAAGCCAATGCAGCTGATGATGATCTGCAGCTGGCCGCCGCTCATGCGGCGCGAGCCAACATTTCTACTCGCCGTGCGCTCGAATGTGTACCTGAAGCACGTGTGCGAAAGCTTGTTGGAGGCTCCCGTCCAGGCCGTCGCCCCAACCGGCCTCGCAATAGTGACCTAGGTGCGCAGGCCATGTTCAGAGAACACATGGGTGTGGACGAGGAGCCGCCAATCTACGGAAAAGACGTGCTTGAGATGCGTTTCCGCCTGCCACGGCCGGTGTTTCACCGGCTGCTCCGAGCTAATCGTAGCGAGCCCGCGTGTAGTCGCATCTTCAAAGAGACAGGTCTCCCGCAGGCCCATGCCGTCCATACGGTTTCCGCCGCAATGAGGGTTCTAGGCTACGCTGAGCCCGTTGACCGCGCCGATTAGTATTGCCATCTTTACCGCTCAGCCAGGGATGTGTACACCTACCGCCTTACGCACTCCATCATTGAAACTTTGGCACCGAAATACCTGCGGCGTCCCAATGACGAGGTGCTGGAGAACATCCCCAGGCGCAACGCGGCCAACGGCATGCCGGGCTGCATGGGCGCGATCGACCGTACTCACTGGACGTGGGCCAGGTTCCCGAAGACCCCCATCGGGAAGTTCAAAGACACCAACCAGAAATTCTCTGTAGTGATTGAGACGGTGTGTGAAGAGGATTTGTACATCTGGCACATGTTTGCGGCGTGCGCGGGCACCTCAAACGACAAGAACGTGTTAGCCGCGACGCCACTGATGCTGGACGTGAGCGACGGAGAATGGCCACCGAGAATGTATAAGATTACACTGAATGGCGGCTCTCGTCGTTTTTCTTACAATGCGGCCGACCAAGGCGACCCTCAGTACCATATGATTCCTTAACCCTTCTCCAAGCCCGACACACCCCGACTCCTTGTGTACATCCGTCTTCAGGAGGCAGTGCGCGAGTAAACGGCGCGCGCCTACTCTGTGTGGTGGTCGGGCTGGTTCATCACCATGTACACGGCACGCTAATTGATGCACCCGCGCTTCATCAACGCGGCCAAGGCCGTCGCCATCCTCTACAACATGGCTCTGGAGCACAAGCGTCATGGATTCATCACATTGACGCGCACGGCGGAAGCATGGGAATTATTACAGACCGCCCAAAATTGGCCGATCCGAACAGGAACACAAGCACTCATGTGTTTTCGATTTTTCCAAAACATTCTGCAATCATCCCGCATTGATCGAAGCATCTTTCACAGTAAGTCGGCGGGTAAATAAAATTGGAACTGGAAGTCGTACAAGAGCCGACGGGCGGCGACACGGCCGCTGTCGCGCCGACAGCTGCGCCGCACACGGCCCCACCTCCCCCCCGCCCCCCATCCATCCCCCCGCCCGTCAGTCCCTCCGGTGTGACCGTCGTCTGCCGATGGCGGGCTTCTGTCCTCCTTTGGCTCGCACAGAGTGCGCCCTGGAGAAATGTGGCGTTTGCGCACGTCAGAGGGTCGGCTTCTCTTTTCATGGGGGTCGGGAAGTGGTCGGGGGGCGGCGTGTGAGTCCTTTTTGTATGGAGGTAAGCGCGGTCTTTCATGAGGTGCTCTTACTGGCTGTGTGGTTTTTTTAGTGTCGTCCCTCTCCCGCTGGCGTGCAATTGTGGTGGTGAACAATGTGCGACATAAGCCTGTACAATACGCTTGAGTCGTCCCTGTTACCCGAATTTCTCGTTCTTCTGTCTGCCGTCCATGTAAGCATGCTTGGGAAACATGGAGCGTTCTGGATACCGCTGAGTAAGCTCGTTCGGGCCCTCTCGTCGTCCCGTCATTTCCCGTCGTTTCTCTTCTTCTTTCGTATTTTCTTGGGCGGTCTGCCTCTGCTACGCATCAAATGCGGTACTCGAGGCCCCGCCGTTGTGCCAGACAGGCCCGATACAGGCAAAGTCGCATCGCAAATATGCATCGCAACAAAAGTGTGCTGCACCTTGTGCAGCCTTCATATTTGTTCGAGTTTTGTTCGGACCGAATCGCTCTTGGCAGGGCAGCCACGGCAGCCCCCTCTTGATCAAGTCTCTGACAGCTTGATTCCCGCACACATGTCTCCAAGAATAGTGTCATACGTGGCGCAGTGCCGAATGTTGGCAACAGTCGAAGCACAAGTGAGCGTGGGACGGTCTTTGTCAACGACAGTGGGCCAACCTGTGGCGGTGTATGGCGCTCACCTCAGCCTTCCCTGATGCAAAAGTCAATGATGGTCGTGGCTTTGAAGGCGCGACGATTGGAACGGCGAGGTACAGCAGTATGGCCGAGACCTGCGAGAAGGACACACACGAGCACTTATCCTTGATGAGAGACTTGGCGGAGAACTTGTGCAACGGCCGTGGCAGTCTAATAGCTCCCTTCTTACCAAGGTCCGATGTACGTGAAATGAGCGAGGGAGCCAGTGGGGCTGAGGTCTTGCGTCGTGGAGTGGGGGAACTGTCGATCAAAGCGGTTCCTTCCCTCTGGGGAGGGAATGTCTTCATCGGAAACACACTCCCCATCGTCGGCAGCCGCGCCCACAGCATCTTAGCCGCATCTCACTGCACTTCGGCTGCATTTCGCAGACCATCGCAGTTTCGGAAGGTTCGCACGACAGGCCTGCAGATGTCGTCATATGTGAGTCCAGATGCATGGATTCTTTGCAAAGAAATGTCATCCGTTTAACCGGCTGCGGCGGGGGGATGTTTGATTTCAATCATTTGTTTCCTACTTCATTCAAACCTTAACGGCTCGCTATTTCTTGTTCTGCCATCCGCCGGTTATCTCGTCACGGATGGAGCTTACCGCCACTTACTGCCACTTGCATAAAGTTGTCGCCACTTGACTTGGGCTGCCTTCCAGGCCGGCCACTTGACAGCCTGACATCAGCGGCCGGCTGTGTCTGGCACCCGTGTCGGGTGGTCAGACACACCGTCACAGAC
>ENA-ORXC01000926-ORXC01000926.1-marine-metagenome-genome-assembly--contig:-NODE-926-length-18724-cov-24.706762_pt1 | contig 18724 bp, 18 predicted proteins | sample MGYA00237865_ERZ511478 | MGnify/ENA metagenome assembly ERZ511478 | reverse complement strand
GTAATGAGATTGTCCATTCCTATAACATGGAAGCCTTCAGCAATAAAACGGTCGCACAAGTGAGAACCCAAAAAACCTGCAGCACCTGTAATTAATATTTTTTTCATAATAATTCTAGTAGGCTTTTTCTTCTCCTTTAAATAAATTGGTTACCGTCTGAATAATAATACCTAAATCCAATAACAGAGACCAATTTTCTAGATAGAAAATATCATATTTAACTCTATTGATTATATCAGTATCTGCCTCTATCTCTCCTCTAAAGCCACTAACCTGAGCCAAACCAGTAATACCTGGCTTAACACTGTGTCTCAACATATACCTATTAGCTTTCTTCATATAAACTTCAGAAAGGGATACCATATGAGGCCTAGGTCCAACAACAGACATCTGCCCAAAGAATACGTTATAAAATTGGGGCATTTCGTCTAAACTAGTTTTTCTAATAAATTTTCCTATTTTGGTAACTCGCATATCGTTCTTTGTAACATGCAGAGCATCATTACCACGGTTAACTGCCATCGATCGATATTTAAAGCAGTAAAACTCTTTATTATCCAATCCATGCCTTTTTTGCAAGAACAAAGTTGGCCCTTTAGATTCTAACTTGATTAAAATAGCCATTAATGGGGTTAACCAAGACAAAACAAGTAATATTACAACTGAAGAAAAAATAATATCAAATGTCCTTTTAATAAAAGCATTAATAGGGTCATGTAAAGCAATTTTACGTAATGAAAGTATTGGAATATAATCATAATATTCATACTTCAAATTTCTAGCAAAAATATCTTTATTATCAGGGATAAACTTTAACGTTCTTAGATTGTTCTCTGCAAAATCGACAAGGTGCGTTATTTGATCATTAGTTAATTCTGCTACAGAAAAATAAATTTCATCAATATTGTTTTCAACAACAAACTCCAAACATTTCATCAAAGAAAAATTATTGTCTCTAACAGAAAACTTAGCTTTGAAATTTAATCCATAATCCAATTTAGTCTGAAAAATCTTTATAAGCTGCCTCGTTTTTGCATTGTCACCTATTACAATAACGCTTCTACCATTTCCCTTTAACAATACCCTGAATTTTTTTAATAGGAAAAAAACTAAACATTTAAAGGAAAAGACCACGAATGTTACATAAACTACATAATTAGCTAAAGCTAATCTACCAACATCAGGTTGTTTAAAAAATCCCATATATGCATATAAGACTATTATGAACAGGAGTATTTGCCTTATTAATAGTGAGAAAAGTTGAATTAACCTAGCTTGTCTTTCTACCTCATAAAAACCATTTTTTAAAGAAATTATGGTCCAAGCAATCGACACGTAACCTATAAACAAATAATAATTAACTAATTGAATTTCAAACAAAAAAACACCACAAATAAGTATAGTCAAATCAATTAACCCCATTAAAGGCCTTAATAATTTCGACCACCTTCCATTTCTATATTTCACTTGAGATTATTTATTAATTATAAAAGGGTTGAAACACCCTTAACATGATTTGCATATGTGTAATATGCAAATTAAAACAATTTGGATAAGAACAACTATGTTTCTATCGCTTTTGAACATAACTAATCTTACCAAATTATATAAGCAGATTTATTAATTTGAACAAACTATATTATTTACGTGAGAATTGAAACGTTCTAAAAATTGATCTTCCCCAAATTTTCTTGCATGGCTTCTAATCCATTCCGAATTATATTTTGTTTCGTTCAGTTCAAATAAATCAATACATTCTTGAATAGAATAAGGATTCTGTCCGTCAAAAAAAGCTCCGCTAGATTCGCTGATGTTTTCATTCTCAACCACCGTTTCTAAAGCCCCACCTCCTTTAAATGCTAAGACAGGAACACCATAAGCCATTACCTCAAGCGGAATCATTCCGAAGTCCTCTTCTCCTGGAAAAATTAAAGCTCTTGTTCTATCTAAATATTTTTCAATTTCACCCCAAGATAAACTACCTAAAAAAGAAATATTGGAATTAGCCATTGAAGAAAGCTTTTCTTTCTCTGATCCATTTCCTATTACTACTAGTTTTTTACCATTCTTATTAAATGTTTCAACTAACAAATCAATTCTTTTGTAAGGAGTAATAGCACCAAAACTTAAATAAATATCACGCTTTACGTTTTTCACTAAAGGTCTTTCGAAAAGAGCTAATTCGATAGGCGGATATATCACCGTCGAATTTTTTCTATAAAACTTTTTAACCCTTTTTGCTACATTTTCTGAATTAACGACATAACTGGTTACATTATTAATTGTCGTAATGTCCCATTTACGTAATCTTTTGAAAAAATAATTGGCAATTGGTCGCAACGGTTTAGACATACTTAAAAGATAATCTTCAGTAAAGCCCCAGCAATAACGCATTGGAGAATGAACATAGCAAATGTGGGGTGTACCAGCCTTAAAATTGATACCTTTAGCTGGTCCTGATTCAGAAGATATAATTAAGTCATAGTCCTCTTTTAGCTTTAATGATTTAATTCCTATAGGATATAATGGAAATAATTTTTGATAATACTTTTTTAATAACGGCTTGTCTAATACAGAAGAAATAATAGTATTCTTAGGTAAATTAGAACCATAAATACTTTCATCCAGAAACAAGGTATAAATATCCGCATCAGGATAAAGTTTTAAAATACTTTCTATAACTTTTTCTCCCCCTCTTCTGGTAATTAACCAATAATGTACTATAGCTACTTTCATATATCTCAATAGTTAATAAAACACTGTTACTCTTCCATACTATTTAATAAACCTAAAAAGAACGACACAAGTTTTAGGAAATATTTAAAACTAATAGTTAATAGATACCCTAAAGCACTAATCTTGATGGTCATCTACTTTGTTAAAATTAACAGCACTCAAATATAAGAATGAAGAAATTACCGTAAAAAATACAATACCTTTTAAACGGTATAAAAAGGACTCTGACAATAAGCCTAGCCCGAAAAGCACTAAGAAAGAAATATTAATTTCATTGTTAAAAATGCTTTTTTCTTTATGCAAAATAAAAGTGTAGAACAATAAAATCAATAAGCTTATAATACCTAATATGCCCATGTCCATATATTGCCTTAAGTATTGGTTATGCAAATCATAACCGAAATACCTAATTCGTTCATCTCCATTTTTAATTACTTCTCGTCTTAGTACTTCATTGCTCTGACCTAAACCTTCGCCAAGAATAAAATAATTATCCGAAATTGTTTTAAAAGCAGTTGGCCAGTGATAAATACGTTCATCATTTTTAGTTATATCTAATTTACTGGATAATAAGGGCAATTTGGAACCTACAAAGAATAGGGTAACCAATAAAAATAGTAAACTTAGTCTTTTTAATAAAGAAACATTGTCAACCTTTATATACTTGCCCAGAAACAAAAGATGAACCAAACAATTTACCAATAAGGGCATTCTAGAAGCAAGAACAATCAAGTTAATATTCAAAAAAGACATTAACAATATAGCCCAAACCTTACTTTGATAGACCTTTAGCACTTTATTTGATAAAAGAAATATTAAAGCACTTACTATCAAATAACTCCAATATGTAGGATGAACGCCGATTACATGTGGGAATTTATATTGTAAGTATAAAAATAAACTTCCTTTTTCTGCAGCCATATGTTTGACCCAGTCATAATTATTAATCACAAAGTTTAAGAATTTTACAATAGAATATAAGCCAATAAAAAAAGTAGTGGATATAAAAATTTTGATAAAAACTTTTACCCTAGATAAATTCCATTTCGCAGCAACTACTATAAATGGAATAACTAACAACGAAATCTGCCTTTCAAGAATTTTTAAAGCCAATTTAAAATCTGGAGATAAAATTGTAAACGTTATGAAAACTCCAATTGCTATAAGAAAAGGAAATAATAACTTTCTGTTGTAATATAAATTTATTTTCTTGTTTTTTTCAAAAATAAGGGCAAGAGCAAATAACACATATAAAAAGGGAACGTACTTTTCTCCTATAAATATTCCTATGAAAGGAAATATTCCTAAAAGAAAAGGTAAAGCACCATTTTTAATCATTTTAATCATTCCAAAATGATTTTGTTATGCTTGTGACGACCAAGCTTGTTTTGATTAAAAAAGACAGCTAAAAAGAGTCCATAAATCCATCCTGTTTGAGCTGCATAAACGTAAGGGTTGACCAAAATTTCAAAGTGTAAAAAGACAAAAAATCCGAAAAAGGTTAAATCAGCATTTTTCCTATTTTTAAAAAACATATAACACAAATACATTACCAGAGCTAAATATCCTAATAACATTAAAATTCCATTTCTATAAAAAAGGTCCACTATGAAATTATGAGAGGACTCGTAAGGCGAACCATTAACCATAAAATTAATACTTCCCATACCATGCCCGAAAAAAATTTCTAATATTGATGAGTTTTTAATATGATTATTATACATATCCCTTACAATCAAACCCCTTCCGGAAGATGCTTGTTCTATTGTTGTTTCACCTGAAAAGATACTCAAAAATCTTTCACTGAACTGCAGTGCTATATCTTGAGCTGCATTTGAGTATAATAGCACTACAAAACCAATTATAGTTAAGAAAAAAGAAGTTTTCAATAAAGAAGAAAGAATTTTACCCTTAGGATCGTATAATGCTACCAAAAACAATGTTATTACAAGCCCAAATAAAGCACCTCTGGACATTGTAAGAATTATTACAACTATAAAATAAAGACATGATACAACTTTTAGTATGCCTTTTTTTAAATGAAAAAAACTGATTATAAAACCAAGCCCAACGATTAAACCAAAATTATTTACACCACCTGCAAAAATAGTTTCTACCCTAAACCCCCTTACGGAACTCAAATTAAATACTTTGTCCCAGTCATCTATAAAAATTCTAAACGAAAAAAGCAGGATGACATAAAGCAAAATTTTAAATAAAAACTCTTTGTTTATATAACTTGAATAATAATTACCCAATATCAAAACAAGAAAAAGCTGTAAGTGAATTACTGAGAATATTAACTGTTCCTTTAACAAAAAACCTTTACTAACTAAAACATTAAGAATTGTAAAAAGTAAAAAGTAAATAAAAACACATATTGCAATAAATGCTTCTTTTTTCAATATTAACCGTCCTTTAGAAAAGAAAACCACGATTAAAAAATTTAAAAATATGAAAATAGTAGATAGATATACACTTCCCACACCGTCCGTTAAAATAAAATTAAACGGAAGAGATAATAAAAGTAAGATTAAGCTAAACTTGGCTAACGAGAATGTCTTCAAAATCAAGTGTTAAATCAAAGTTTTTATAAATTTCATCATCAATATTAATTCCCTTAATTTTTATACCAATCGTTTTAAGATTAAAAATTTTAGCATCGATTAATGCCGTCGAAAAAAAACTATAAGCGTTTTTACATTTTTTAAAGCCATCTATCATGTCTTTTACAACAATAACATTATTTGGTAAATTGATATTATCCAACTGATTAATGCAGGCCGGATGAAGTTTTATTAGCACATTTTGATATTTATTAGATAAATATTCAATAACAATATTGGTATATTTAATTTCTTCCTCAGCTGAACATAACCCTGCTAGGTGTAAACATTGCATTAAAAAAATAGCTGTTTCTGAATCTTGTTCTACTTCGCTATTATTGTAATGAGACAACAAATCTGCCTTAATAAAATCTAATTTCGCAAAAACCTGATTGTCTTTCCACTTTTTATATTTAATTAAAAAATTCTTTTCCCTTAGAGAATAAACATAATATGAATTTAAAATAATACCACCAAAACCTGCACCTACAGCATATACTCCGAAAATCGCCTTCGAAAAACTGTTTACTATTCCTCTAGCTAATTCCTTACTTTTAGAAAATTCTAGAGGAAAAACACCATGCTGTAGGGCTATAAAGTAAATGTCAGGCAACTTAGTTTTTAAATGACATATAATATTATGGCTTATAAAACCTTCTGATGATGAAAAATAAACAGTTTCAAGCTTATTTTCTATTATAAAAGCTTCTATTTCAGAGGTAGTTTTGAAAAGATTCTTTTTCGACAACAATCTTTTAAAGATATTTTTTACCGGATTGCCATCAAAGTTATTTTCCAAATTGGCTTTAAAAACCTCTAAACCATGAATATTTGCCATATCCATGAAACGTTTATTCATTGCTTTTTCAAAGATTATTAAACCTTTATTTCCCTCCATTTAATTTGTGCTCTTAATAATTTTAATATTAGAACTGTAAAATATGTAATCACAAAACTGTATGCAGCCCCTAAAATTCCAAATTTAGGTATTAGAACCAGGTTAAGACCTAAATTTATTACAAATGAAACAGCCATAATGACTGTAATAGCCTTTTCATCATGACTAACATACAAAAACAAATGGGGTATCAATGACAAATTATTAAAAACAAATCCTAATAAGAATATGTACAATAAATCTATATGAGCTATAAAGGCCTCTTTATCAATTAAACTAAAAATAAAAGGACTGATAAACGGAATTACTACTGCTAAAGTAATACTTGATACTAATGTCAACAGACCGAACTTTTTTAATTCAGATATAAAAATATTTTTATTGTCGGCAAAGCTTTGAATTAATTGTGGCAGGTAGATAATGTAAAAACCACTTACAATAAAAATATGTATTACTGAAGCTATTGAAAAAAGGAAAGAGTAGATTCCGGTATCCTCAAGACTAAGTACCTTACCTATTATAAATTTGTCAGAGAATTCAATTCCTTTTAAAAATAGTATCAATACAACAAAGGGCAAAATAGCCTTTAAACTTAATTTCAGCTGTTCTGATGACATTCTCCTGAACATAGAACTTGTAACCTTATGTAAAGTTCCAACAAAACCCTTGTAAGCTATTATAAACAATAAAATGTAAGAAACTAGCATAATCCAAAGAACTATTTCAAAAGTCAATGCTTCAAAAAAAACGTTATAAACAACAATCAATACAACAAAAAGTAAGCTTTTATAAATTAGCTGTATGTTACCTTTTCTAAAAGATTTATTTATCATCAAATACCTGTAAACCTCTTGTGAAAAATAATCGCACAGTCCAATTACGAGTACTAGCACTACATTTACCGATGTTATCAATTCATTTGGAAAAACTATTAAGAACAAGAGTACTTGTGCAATTAAAACAAATGGAGCAATTGTGACAAAAAACGAAAAATGTTCGTTATAAATTTGCTTTTTCTCTGTCGCTTGTGCAATATTTCTATTGGTAATATTGTAATATTCCAATCCAAAAATAGTAGTGGATATTAGCACGAAGTAACTAATTAATTGAAAACTACCATAATCATCTAGACTAAGGTTTTTAGCTAAATAACCAAGCAACAAAAACTTAGAAGCTATTGAAATACCCCTTGTAAATAAACTTTCTAAACTATTTTTCAACTAATGACTTTTAAAACTTTTGCAGGATTACCGGCAACCACAACATTATCGGGAACATCTTTGGTAACGATACTACCTGCACCTACAATGGAATTATGGCCTATTGTTACACCTGGTAATAAAATTGCATTAGCGCCTATCCAACAACCTTTTTTTAAAATTGTATTCTCTGCATGAAAATGACCTTGATCCATAATCGTTGTATTTAATGCTCCGTACTTATGGTTAGATACATAAATATGCACTCCTGAACCAATTAAAACATGGTCTTCAATTATAATCTTTCCTTTTTCCGGTTCTCGTATATCGGCAAATAACATGCTGCCAGGTCTTATAACTACTTTATCGCCAATACTAATTTTTGAACAATTAATTGCAAACGCATATGGTCTAAATTCTGACCCAACGCCAAAATGTTCAAATTTCTTTTCACATAATTTACGAGAGGTTTTCTTAAAAAATAGTCTCCAATGTGTAAATGGACAATCTGGTCCGAGGCGATCTGCCTTTTTATCAAACCTTCTTTTATTTAAAAAACCGATCATAATTAAAATGTTTCTTGCAAGTATTCAAAATTATTCATCTCCTCTTTATTTTCTTTAAGGATCCTGGCAATTTCCGTACCTATAATTAATTTTTGAATTTTATAGTTTATTGAATTATCTCCACGATAACTATATTGCCCTAAGTTAAGTTTTTCAATTACATAATCAGGTAATTCCGTATGTGCAACATGATATAATTGACCTTCATAATCAAACGATGTAAAGTTGCTGTCAAAATTTATAGGATTATGGTTGGCTTTTCCCAACAGATCTTTTTGGTTTTTAGGGTACAAATGAACAAAGAACTTACTTTCTTGTTGCATATTGGTCAATGTACCTTTTTTAAGAAAAACTATTTCTTTTTTACCATCAAAATTGGCAATGAATATTTTGTAAACACTATCTCTATAAATACTACGTTGACTTAGTAATTTTGCATAATTAGAATTAGCATTTAGAATCGCTTGTTCTTTTTGCTTCAAAAGACTTAATTGTGTGTTCCTCTTATTAATCTGTAATGCAAGTATTACCAACAAGAGTATGGGAATTACAATTTTGATTAACTGTTTTTTAGAAGACATGAAATTTGAAAAGTATTCAATATTTATGTAAAAATACTAAAACCAAAACAACAATTAGCATGTCTATGGTGCTGTAAAAACGAATCGATCTTTGTTAGTCTGATTACAGGCTCCGCTGTTTAGAGAATTCCACACACCTCTACTATTACCATTAACAACAGAACGAATTGAGAACTCATAAGTGTTACCAGATTCAAAGTTGCTTAATGGTAAACTATAAGAGAATAATCCCCCACTGCGTGTAGCTTGCGTTATTTCAATCGAAACTCCTTCACCTTCTAAAAAACCCTGCAGACCATATTCAATTTCGTAAACTACCTGATCATAAGATTGGCAGTATTCATAATTGAAACCATAATGATAATCAGGCCAGCTTAGTTGTAATTGATCGTCAACAACACTGCTCTCTGTAATGAACACCACATTGGCAATTGGAGAACGATAAGTTAAGACCTTTGTGTATTCCGAAAAAGAAGAACCACAAGCTACTCGTACAAAAATATCATAATTAGTATTTTCTTTTATATAATCTGAGTATTCATTATGAAAGGTAAGTTTGTTTAAATTAAAATAATCTTCAAACTCTAAACCAGTCCCTTTTTCTGTATTCTCTTCTACTATTTCTACAACGTAACTTGACTGAGTATTTACGTAAAAGTTAATGTTATATCCATCTTCATACACATCTCTTATGGTCGCTATACAGGGCGAAGTTAGATTTTTATCGCCAGTGTTTATGTTTTTTGCAACCCATTCACCGTAGACATCGTTACATTTTCCCCTAACAAGAAAAGTATATTCAACATTTGGTTCAATATTGGTAAAGTTAAAAATATCAGTATTACGCTCTAAAGTATATATCTGTGCTTCGGTAGGGTTACTATTTCCGTTTGCCAACATGGCAACTTGCCACTCTTCTGCGTTTCTGTTTGGAATCCAAAAAGCTCTAAAATCGCCATTTTCTACATAACCTATGAAGCCTAAATTATCCACATCTAGCTCATAACAAGTAGGGGTAGTAAAGGTATATGGGTTTGTGATAAACTCTCCTGTAATGTCAGCCGAACAAATAGATTGCAGATAAAAATCATATTTCGTATTTGGTTTTAAATCTTTCAGTTCGGCATTCTCATCAGATGTATTTCCTTTAACACCTGTGCCCAACACAAAGCCTTTCTCACCATATTCATAATTTGAGGCAAAACCTTGAGTCTCTAACCATTTAATGGTGGCACTGTAAGGTGATAAAGCCTCTAGGCCAATATCAACATTTCTAGGGCATATTTCTTCGGTTTCTTCAATTACATCATCTGTTTTACAGTTAATAAAAAGAGTAAAACAAATAATTGGTACTAAAAAAATATTAGTCCTCATAAATACTGTCTTTATATCTTTATACCCAAGTACATCTAGTTATTATATTGCCGTCCACCCGCCATCTACCATTAAATTATGACCGGTAATGAATGAGGCGTCTTCTGACAGTAAAAAAGCAATTGCAGGAGCTATTTCTTCTGGTTGGCCCAATCTTTTCAATGGTGATTTATCTTCATACCGCTCTATAAACGAAGGGTGCTGAGCATCTTTAATTCCGCCAGGTGAAACACAATTTACCCTAATGTTATATTTGCCATAGTAAGAAGCTAAATATTTACTAAAATTAATGACCCCTCCTTTTATAGCGGCATAAGCAGCAGGTGATGTGCCGCCATACCCTTCGTAAATAGTAAAATCATTACCAACAACACCATATATCGAAGCGATATTTACGATAGAGCCTGACCCTTGTTCTTTCATTACTTTTAAAACACATTGGCATAAGAAAAATACGCTATTCATCTGCATATCTACATTCTTTCGCCATGACTCTAGCGGTACATCTTCAAATTTATTGCCCCAGTCCTTTGTTCTCGGATAAGCATTGTTTACCAAACCATCTATTCTACCATACTTGGCATACACTTGTGATACCAACTCCCTTATAGAATCTTCAGAAGTAACGTCGCAATTATAATCGCCATTTTCGATATTCGTATTTGCATTGATATCGGCATTGATTACAATAGCTTGGCTTTTCTTTAAAAGCTCTAATGTTGGTTTGCCTATTAGACCACTACCACCTGTAACAATAATTACTTTATTTTTTAATCGTTCTGCAAGCATATTTCTAATATTTCGTAAGCTTCATTAGCTGTATTAAACTTATTATCTTTTGCAACGACCTCATGAATAAAAAATCGTAATTGATCTTCGTAGGTATCGATTATTGTTTTCTTAGAAGTGTAAATAATCTCCTTATTTTGATAAACCGTATTTTCTAGAATATCAATTGTTAATGTATGATCGTCACAAATAATTTCAAGTGTTCTTTTGGGGTCTCTTCTAAAGTAGTTCAGAACTATGTTTGCGTTGAATGTTGTATACCCTAACATATAATTTGCATAATCATAAGCATCAATGTTCAAAGAGGATTTATTTGAAAAAATCTTATGTACTTCTTGAGGTTTACCAAACAACCAATATGTATAATCTATTTCATGAATTAAATCAATGTGTACCCCTCCACCAAGTTTTCTATTTGCACTATATGTAGTTGTATAATCTATACCCGGTCTCCAATCTGGTAAATAAGATCCACAATAAACATTTACTTCATTGATCCTTTTTCCTTGTATGTACTTTTTAGCAAATTTTATACAATCTAAAAACCTAAGGTTACATGCCACGTAGGTAATAATATTATTACTATCAATTTTTTGTAATACAGCCTTGTTCCCCAATGAAGAAAAAAGCGGTTTTTCAATAAATAAGGGTAATTTTTTAGGTATTAAGTGCTCAATTGTTTCTTTATGGACCGATGTAGGATTAGATATTATGGCAAAGTCAATTTCTATATGATCTAAATCTTTAAATGAAAATATATTGATAATCCCCTTCTTGGCATCTGCTTTTAATGAAGATCGTATAGCATACAATTCAACATTAGAATCAATTTTCCTTAAAGCCGCAATATGTTTTAAAGCGATAGAACCAAGACCTACGACCAGTACTTTCATAAGTTCATTCCTAGTTTATCACTTGCCAAAAGATATTCCATCATATCAAAATCTAGAGGCTCATCCAGGTCAAAACATATATGGTCCATAACATAATACAAACTTCTTTCTGTAATCGCCGACTTACAGCCGTTTTCAAAAAATGTTCTACGATAAAAATAAAATGAGGCATTCATATCAAAAACCTGTGGTGCCGTTTGTCTAGATCTTGTGTTACTTGGGCATACCAATTTACAATAGCCATTATCAGCATCCTCTACAACATTGAAATAAGGATTTTTATGAGGTTTAGATACTGAAAACAGATTTATGGCCTTGTCATCGGCCAAAAGCTTTATAAAACCTTCATTTAGGTCCTTCTGAGTTCTTAAGGGAGAAGTAACATCAAGATCTAAAAGAATATCATATTTTTTGCTATTCTTGCTTTCCTGAAACTTTATCGCATCTTTTAAAACATCAATTTTACCAACCGTATCATTCGCCAAGTAATCTGGCCTAATATAATCTGTTTCCAAACCAAATGAAAAGGCTACTTCTTTAATAGCGCTATCATCAGTTGATAGTAAAATATCTACATTATCATGTATTGAAGCAAATTCTTTGGCATGTTTAATAGAATATGCCAATAGTGGAACACCGTTTAATTTCTTAATGTTTTTACCAGGTATTCCCTTAGAGCCTCCTCTTCCACATAATGTAATTAGTATATTCATTTAAAATTTAATTTGTTCAATATCTCTTTGTGCTTTTTCAAAATCTTCATGTTTGCCTACATCTAACCAGTAACCAGATAATGGATAAGAAACAACCTTTTTACCATCTTCAATTAATTTTTCCATCAAATCGGTAGCATTGAAAAAGCTTTCTTTAGGAAGATACTTTAATGCCGATTTTTTAATTAGATATATGCCTCCATTAGAGTAGTATGTATAAGTAGGTTTCTCTTTAAAATTTATTACATGACCATTATTTGTTTCTAATACGGCATACGGAATGTTCACTTGATAGGGAATTGTAACAACGGCCAAATCTGCATCATTGTTCTTAAAATCTAAGAAAAAATGCTCATAATCTAAATTGGTTAAAAGATCAGAATTGGTAAGCAGAACATAATCATGTGAAAAATCATCTATTTTAGATACCGCTCCAATGGTTCCTAAAGGTTTGTCTTCCCATACATAACTTAAATTAATATTTTTTTGACTTCCGTTTCCAAAATAATCTTCAATTTGCTCTCCTAGATATTTTACTGATATCCAAAAATCATCTATTCCGTATAACGCAAGTCTATCTAAATTATGCTCCATAATAGGTTTGGAGCCAACTTTTAACAAAGGTTTTGGCGTATGCTCGGTTAAAGGTCTTAAGCGCGTTCCTTTACCTCCGGCCATAATTACAGCATCAACAGGTAAATAAGATCGTATTAATCTAAAGTTAATAACGGTTACAACGATATTATTATCGTCTAAAACGGGTAAAATTCTATAATTACCTTCTCGATATTCAATTATTCTCTCTAAATTTTTTTCGCCTTTTCTAATAAATTTTGGATTGGGCTGAATAATTTTGTTAACGTTATCTGTAACTTCAACACCATCTATTAATCCCCTTCTAATATCGCCATCAGTGAGTGAACCCAAAAGTTTATCTTCATCATCAACGACGAATAAAATGGCATCTTTTGCTAAATCTTGTAACTTTATCAAGGCTTCCCTGATGGTGCTTTGTGTAAGTAGTAAATGGTCTTTATAGTTTCTCAAAACATGTTGGTTTTAAATCGTAAAATGACTTTTTAAGATTTTTATTATTGTATGTAGTTAGTTTGTTTATTATTTTATTTGTTGCATCGCCATTACCAAATAACAATTCTTGTTTTGAAATCTCATCCAAGAAATTTTTATTTGTTGTTTTTATTATAGACGATGAAATTTCATGCTCATTTGGCGCACAATGTATAACACTTATTGGAGCTACGCGACCTTTTTGTCTATCTCCAATATTGATAGTAGGAATATGAAAATAAGGAACTTCTAGAATTCCACTTGAAGAATTACCGATTACAAAGTCTACATATTTTAATGCTGAAAGGTATCTAAGTTGACCCAACGATGTAAAGCTAATTGCTTTTTCTGTATTATTTTCTACATAGGAATCAATCATATCAATGATAGCCCTACCGCCTTTATCCGAATTGGGTTTTGTAAAAATTAATGTTGTATTTTTCATTTTATCTAAAGCGGACAATAATTCTTGAAATTGTACCTCGGCAGTACAATTTTCCATAGTAACAGGATGAAAAGTAATTAATACGGAATTTTTGTCAAGTTTTGTAGAAATAGATTCTTCAAAAGATTTTTTATCTAACAACTGAAGGTTCTTTATACTATCTATACCTATTGCACCAACGTTAAAAACAGTGTGGGGTTGTTCCCCCAATTGTATAATTCTATTTCTATATACCTCGCAACTTGCAAAGTGTAAATGACTCATTTTAGTAATTGCATGTCTAATAAACTCGTCATAAGCCCCTTCTGTTGTTTCACCGCCATGAATATGAGCTACAGGAATGTTACTGATTACTGCGGCCGTAGCTGCAGCAAGTATTTCGCTACGGTCGCCTAAAACTACAATCATGTCAGGGTTAAATTCACTAAAAGTCTCTGCAAAACCTATTGTAGCTTTACCTACCGCTTTTGAGATATCCAAAGCACTATCCCCTTTCAAACCATCGTCAACTTTTGCATCTATGGTAAACCCGTCTTTTTCTATTTGTAAATACGTATTTCCGAATTCTGACATTAAATGCATGCCGGTAACAAAAAGTTGAAGCTGTAAAACTTTGGCATCATCAATGGCTTTAATCAATGGCTTTAATAGACCGTACTCTGCCCTAGTACCTGTTATGACAGCAATTTTTTTCATATTAACTCGTCAGCTTTGTAGTTTTTAGTTGCAGTTGTACCAATAACTTCGTCCCATTTCATAGGAGATATTCCTGTTCCCGGTCGCTTCACCGTTATATTGTTTTCGTTGAAAACTTCTCCTTTAGAAATATCCACATTTGCAACAATGCTTTTACGCGCAATAGGTTTGTTTTTAACCTCACTTGGGCTAGGTACTTTTACACCATTGCCCAAAGCCTGTTCTATATTTCTTATTGCAGTCACCATTTTTTTAAGCTCTTGGGGCTCTAAGGATGCTTTATGATCAGGACCGTCCATAGTATTGTCAAGGGTAAAATGTTTTTCGATAACGGTGGCTCCAAGAGCTACGGCAGCTATAGGGATTTCTATTCCCAAAGTATGATCAGAATAACCTATAGGCACTTTAAACACGTCTTTTATAGTGTTCATGGCCGTTAAGTTTACATCTTGCATAGGTGTTGGATATTCAGTATTACAATGTAAGACAGTAATATCTTTTATATCTGTACCAGATGAAGTAACGACATTTATTGCGTCCTCTATTTCTGACATCTCGGCCATACCTGTAGAAATTATTACCGGTTTACCTAAGCCACCCAATTTTCTTAAGTATGGTAAATTGGTAATTTCACCAGAAGGTACTTTCCACAAATCAATTTTAAGTTCTTCTAAAAAATCAATACTATCTAAGTCAAAAGCTGTTGAAAGAAACTTAATATTCTTAGCTTTACAATAATCGATTAATATAAGATGGTCGTTTTTACTAAGTTCAAGTTTTTGAAGCATCTTTAACTGAGATTCTACTTCATTATTTGTGTTTTGTTTTTGGTAATCAGCTTTTTGAGCAGATTTACTAACAAGTTTTTTAGAATTAAATGTCTGGAACTTAACATAATCTACCCCTGCTGCTGCTGCTGCATCTATTAGTTTTTTCGCTAAAGTAATATCTCCATTGTGGTTTACACCCGCTTCAGCAATTATCAGTACTTTATTTTTCATTATTTAATAAGTTGTTTAGCAGGATTACCTACCCATGTCCCTTCTTCCTCTATATTTTTTAAAACTACAGAGCCTGCACCAATAATTATGTTATCGGCTATTGACACTCCCTGTTTTATAACAGACTTTGCTCCTATAAAACAATTTTCTCCTATTTTAACGTTCCCTGCTAACACGGCTCCTGGTGCAATATGTGAATAATCACCAATACAACATTCATGTTCTATTATACTTCCAGTATTTATAATACATGCTTTTCCTATTCTTACCAAAGCGTTGATAGAGACGTTAGGATTTATTAAAGAAGATTCACCAATAACGGCCGTATTAGAAATAAAGGCAGTAGGATGTGCCAAGACCAATTGATTAATATTTAGCTGCTTTAATAATGTATATAATCTTTTTCTTATGGTATTAGACCCCATAGCTGGGAAAACATAACAATCATTGACAAAATCCTTTAAATCAATATCGGCTTCATTCCCAAAATATTGAATATCATATGGGTTTTCTGTATTTTCATGCCGATCAAAATAACCCTCTACGCAAAATCCATTACTATTAGCAACATCAATGGCTACATATGCATGTCCCGAATATCCTAAAAAATAAATATGTTTATTTTTTGACACTACTTGGAATATTAATTACACGTTGTTCTAACCAAACAGAATTATCGAGGTTTCCTTTTTGAGCTTTTTCGAACATGGGCAAACTAGACATTAGCTTCCAAATTGGTCTGGTCATCACTCCAGCATCATTAGTAGCTGACAAGAACTCATCTCTATCATTAGGATTCTCAAGAATAATGGAATTTAACCAATAGTTTGCAGATGTATTATCAGGTTCTGTGACAAAACGTGCCGATTTATTAATAAAAAAGCCTATATATTTTTGGGCTAAATCTCGTTTGTTCTGTAAAATTTCAGGTAATTTTTCTAATTGGGCACAACCGAGTGCTGCATTAACATTCGGCATTCTATAATTATAACCAATCTGGTCATGGTTAAAATCCCAACGATGAGGGATTTTAGCGGTAGTCGTTATATGTTTGGCTTTTCGTGCCAGACTTTCGTCATCTGTTAATATCATACCACCACCACCAGTAGTAATGGTTTTATTTCCATTAAAACTTAATGTACCTAACAAACCTTTAGTTCCTGTATGAACTTGGTTATCATAACTTCCTAACGATTCTGCTGCGTCCTCAATAATTTTGATATTATATGGCTCACAAACCGCTTTTAAATCATCAATATTAATTGGCATTCCAAATGTATGCATTGGTACTACTGCCTTTATTTTGCGTTTGGTTTTTTTATTGATACAAACATCATTTTTCATGATTGTTTCTTCCAATAGAAATTGATTTAATTTCTCAGGGGACAGACCCATTGTACTTTTATCTACATCAATAAAAATAGGATGTGCTCCTATATAACTGATTGCATTGCAAGTGGCGATAAACGTTAATGACTGAGTTAACACTTCATCATCTCTTTCTACGCCTGCAAGTTGTAATGCAATATGTAAAGCTGAAGTACCGTTTACAGTTGCTATAGCAAATTTTGAACCTGTAAAAGTTGCTATATCTTTTTCGAATTTATCTACAAATTTACCAACACTAGATACAAATGTTGTATCAATACATTCATTTAAATATTTTTTTTCATTACCGGCAAAATAAGGCTCATGAAGAGGTATAAAGTCTTCGCTTTGATAATACGACCTAATAAAATCTATTGTTTCCTGAATCATTAAAACTACATTTTACTATCTAAATACTTACCGGTTTCTTTATGTCCAAACGCAGGTATCATTTCAAAGAACAAATCTACAATAGGCTCTTTTGACCAAGTTTGTTGCTGTTTTATTTGGTCAATAGTGTTTTCAAAATATTCTAACTTTTCATGATTGACCTCAAGCTCATTTTTTATAACTCCTAATTTTTGGAATCGGTTCATATCCAAAGTTTCCGAATTTGTAAAAAATTCTTCAAAATCCTTCTCCCCTGTTGTGTCGCTACCAGTAAACAGACATGGCCATTTTCCTTCTTTAGGAAGCACTTTTACCAAATCTCTAGCTTCCTGTTCATTTTCACATAAGTAAGGCTCGTAACCTAAAGATTTTAAATATTTCACTGCAATATCCGCAAACGATATTAAATGCAGCCCTTCATCTAGTTTTGGAAAAAAAATATCTCTATTCTCACCAAAAATACAGGACATTAAACAGAGCTCACCACTTTCTTTAGGTATAACAAAATATCTTTTTATATCATTAGGTGCTACAATGGGTTGGCCTTTTTTTATCCTTTGATCAAATCCATGTAATAATGACCCATCAGAAAAAGCCACATTTGCAAAACGGGCAGTAGATATAGGTATATCTGCACTGTTTCTCATTAAGAACATTTCCATAATACGTTTTGATGCACCCATCATATTTACCGGGTTTGCAGCTTTATCCGTCGATACACAGAAATATTTTTTTGATCCTTTTGCTATGGCCTGTTTAATAGTTTTATCGGTATTAAAAATATTGACCTCTATCATTCGCATCAATGTAAAGGGGTCTTTCTCACTCCTAACGTGTTTTAAGGCCGAAAGGTTAAGCACATAATCATATTTACCATCTGCTTCTATAAAAGCATCATATTCTATAGAACCAATATCTAAAGCAAAAGTTTGAAAATCACCGTCTATATAACCAAAAGAACTACGAATATCTCTAACTAATTCCACCATATTATTCTCACTAATGTCAACAACATGGAGTTTTTTAGGATTTCGTTTAAATATTTCTTTCGTCACTGCTTGTCCTATCGAGCCCGCACCACCAATGACAAGAAATGAGGAATTCCTTACTTTCTCACTTAATTCATCTTCAAGGGTATCGATATCATTCTTAAATAACTCCCTTTCCCTTCCAATAAGGTTAAGTATTTTCATAATTCAGATTTAATTAGTGCTATTTCAGCACACTATTTAAAGGTCTTCTAGCAAAAGTACGATAATTCTTATCTCTGCGTAGTTGAACCGACATTTGTAATCCATGCTCAATTAATATCTTTTGTGCAAAATCAAACCATGTACAGGAATAATTATCCGTAAAGTGGTCAATACCAAAGTTATTATTCTGGGTTAACTTTTCTACTAT
>ENA-ORXC01000925-ORXC01000925.1-marine-metagenome-genome-assembly--contig:-NODE-925-length-18740-cov-6.664309_pt1 | contig 18740 bp, 21 predicted proteins | sample MGYA00237865_ERZ511478 | MGnify/ENA metagenome assembly ERZ511478 | reverse complement strand
AGCCTTATGTTTACCGTAGTGGTACATTTTGCAACAGCACTTTCTACCATTGTAGTTTTTAGAAAAGATATCATAGAAATTTTAAGCGGATTGTTTTCATTCAAGTGGAATGAAGAAACACAATTTTCGGCAAAAATCGTTTTGTCTATGATACCTGCAGTTATTGTAGGACTCTTTTTTGAGGAGCAACTAGAAGCACTTTTTGGAGGAAATATTATGCTTGTAGGCTGTATGCTACTTGTAACAGCGGTACTACTATACTTTGCAGATAGAGCAAAAGACACTCAAAAGAATGTAACTTTTTCTAATGCATTTATAATTGGCGTTTCTCAAGCAGTCGCTATGATACCTGGTATCTCACGTAGTGGAGCGACTATATCTACCTCTGTATTACTGGGTAATGATAAGAGTAAGGCAGCACGATTTTCATTTTTAATGGTGATTCCACTTATTTTTGGAAAAATTGCAAAAGACCTTATGGACGGTGCAATCACGACTCAAACGGGTAATGTATCTGTGCTAGTGATAGGCTTTGTAGCTGCCTTTGTAGCAGGATTAATAGCCTGCACTTGGATGATTAAACTCGTTAAGAAAAGTAAACTTTCTTGGTTTGCTATGTACTGTTTAATTGTAGGAGTAATTGCCATAGGATTCTCCATCTATAATCAATCTTAATGATAGATATTACAGCACTCACAGATCAAGATTTTAGAGATGGTCAAGTACTCATATTTGATAAACCACTAGAATGGACATCGTTTCAGCTGGTTAATAAAGTACGCTGGCTCATACGCAAGAACCGAAATATAAAAAAAATCAAAGTAGGTCATGCAGGTACGCTGGATCCATTGGCAACGGGTCTTATGATTATTTGTACAGGTAAGTTTACAAAGCGTTTACATGAGTTCGTAGGTCAAGAAAAAGAATATACTGGTACTATTGTGTTAGGAGGTACAACGCCTAGTTATGATCTTGAGACAGAAGTAGATCAAACTTTTTCTACAGAGCATATTACTGATGAGGATATTTACGCTTTCGCGAAAGCGTACCAAGGAAACATCATGCAACGCCCACCAGTATTTTCGGCACTTAAAAAGGAGGGAAAACGCTTGTATGAATTTGCACGAGCAGGAGAAGAAGTAGATATTCCTAAACGCGAGATTAATATCTCCCATTTTGAAATCACTCGCATCGCAATGCCAGAAATAGATTTTAAAGTGCGCTGTAGTAAAGGAACGTACATTAGATCCCTAGCTTTTGATTTTGGAGAAGGACTCAAAAGTGGAGCTCACTTAAGCGCTTTAAGAAGAACCAAAATAGGTGATTACAACGTAGATGATGCACAGTCTCTTGATGGATTTATAGCCGAAATTACAGCTGGTTCCACGGAGGAATAATTTGTGAAACGCTGTTATTAGGCGATTGACCTATTTTTCTTTTATTATTTTAGTTCTTTATGAAGATTTCTCATTCTGATAAGGCTTTACTAATTACCGTTACGGGGGCAAGTTTACTTGTGCTCGTTTTTTTCTTTCTGGGAGTAAAATCATATCAAGGGGAAATAGAGGAGTTTATTGAGATTCCTGTAATTACTGAGGAGATAGTAGAGGAGCATCAGGAGCAACAAGAAGATCAAGTTCAAGAGCGTCGCATTTCAAAAACCAACCAAGCCTACAATACCGCTCAATTTAGGGAGGAAAATAGAAGCTTTCAAGAGGAAGACGAAATTAGAAAAGCAATAGAAGCTCAACAGCAGAATAGTGTAGAGCAACTTAATGACGACAATGAGGCTAAGCTTAAGGCGCTTCAAGAAGCTAGAGAAGGTATTCTAGAAGCAAAAAGAGAAGAGGTACAAGCGGCTATAGATGCCCGAGAAGCTGCACGTAATAAGAAAAAGAAAAGTGCTTATAGACAAAGCACTGTGTCATATGATCTAGTAGGGCGTACTGCCATCGCTCTTCCTAATCCTGTGTATACCTGTGATGCTTACGGCAAGATAGTGGTGAATATTACCGTAAACGATAAAGGAACTATCATTGATAAGGATTATAATAAAAGTGCTTCTACAAGTTCAAACGGATGTCTCATAGATCAGGCAATGGAGTATTTAACAAGAGCTTACTTTGATAAAGGAAATAAAGCCACACAACTAGGGAGTGTGACTTTTGATTTTCAAGGATAGAGGAGCTTACTTAAGTAGTTTAAGTAAATCCTGAGCAGTTCCTTGCCCTTTGTCTTTGTTATACCACACTTGTAAATCTTCTTTAAATTCTGGAGTTAACTTACCGTGAGCTTCTTTATAATCATTAACCATTTTTGTGGCCTCAGATGGACGTGGTCCCCAGTCTGCTATCACTTCATTTGTGTCGCTATTTACAGCGATTAGTCTCGGAATAGAACGCCCTCCATTATATAAAAACTGATCCATAAGATCAAGATTCTCATCTCTAAGAATAACTTTAAATGTAATGTTAGGGTTGAGGTCTGCAAACTTTTGCATCATAGGCATCGTTTGAGCAGCGTCACCACACCAGCTCTCCGTAAGTACTAGCCAAGTTACATCTCCTTTAAAATCTTTTATTTGCTGCTGCACATCATCAGAGAGCTTGAGTGTCTTGTCTAGACGTTTCATGCGCTTGTGATTAAGCATTGTATAGTTATGTAGCGCCTCTGTCACTTCTGGACCTGTATTAGTTCCTTCTAGGGCGTGAGTCTCTGTAAGTACTCTATAATCTTGATATGAAATAGCCTGAGAGAGACCCTCTGCTATTAATTGTGTTGTTGTTTTTTCCATTGTTTCCATAGCTCATATGTCGTGAGCTCTGCTACAAACTTACTATCTTTCACCTTAGAATCCCAAATGAAGCAATAATGACAAAAAATAAATGCGGTTGGTGTGTAGGTGATGATCTCTATGAAGCGTATCATGATAATGAGTGGGGAACTCCCTTGAGAGATGAGGATTTGCTTTTTGAGTTCCTTGTATTAGAAACTTTTCAAGCGGGATTGAGTTGGATTACCATTTTAAAGAAGAGAGAGAACTTTAGAGTAGCCTTTGATAATTTTGACTACAAGCGTATTGCAGCATATAAGGAAGATAAAATCCAGTCATTATTGCAAGATGCCGGCATTATCAGAAATAAATTAAAAGTGCGTGGTACAGTCACAAATGCTAGGCTGTATATGGAGATTCAAAAAGAGTTTGGAAGTTTTTCTAAGTATCTATGGGCTTATGTAGATAATACTCCTATCCAAAATGAGGTGAAGTCGTACAAAGAAGCACCAGCAAATACTCCGCTGAGTGACGCCATATCAAAAGACCTAAAAAAACGCGGATTCAAGTTTGTGGGAAGCACCATTATCTATGCATTCATGCAAGCTATTGGTATGGTAAATGACCACGAAGTAAGCTGCTTCAGATATAATAAGGTGCAGTAGGGACGCAAGGCATTGCTACTGTAGATATTCAAGAAATAAATCTCGTGGAATTTCGGCGGCACCTAGGCTCGCTAGATGATCTGTATACATTTGGCAATCGATAAGATGGTAATTTTCTTTTTCTAGCTTTCGCGAAAGCGTAATAAATCCCACCTTGCTAGCATTGCTCATGGTTGTAAACATGCTCTCTCCACAAAATATTCCCTTCTCCTTGAGATCAATCCCATAAAGACCTCCGACTAATTTTTCATCATGCCAAACCTCAACAGAAATAGCATGACCTAGCTCGTGTAATCTGAGGTATGCATCTATAATGTCATTAGTAATCCACGTACCGTCTTGACCGTTGCGTTTAATGCGTTTACAAGCAAGAATGACTTCTAGAAAATTTTGGTTATAGGTAACTGTAAAGTGATTATCTCGTAACACTTTTCGCATAGATTTTGATACGTGTACGTCACTAGGTTTTACTACCATACGCGGGTCTGGAGTCCACCATAAAATGGGCTGTCCTTCATTATACCAAGGGAAGATGCCAGAATTATATGCAAGCAGTAACCAGTCTGTAGTGAGATCACCACCTACCATAAGTAACCCTTCCTCGTCTGCCAGATGGTGTTCTGGAAACCAAGGGTCATTATTCCAATGTTGATCTTCTGGGAGTAAAAGCACAAGTGTAATTAATAGATGAGCACAAAGATAGCTAGGCTTTGCTTCTATTAAAAGTATCAATCACCTGAAAATTTCTTCGTGTATACCATACATAGCCCATTGCAAGTGCTATATAAAGCGCAATTATTAATGCGATGTAGATTATATCTGAGATAAAGTAGCAGCTAGCAAATAATACAACGACACCCACAATTGCAACCTCGAAAACCGCATGACGTATGCGTTTTGAGAGTTTGGCTTTGAGTTGGTTTATAGTGAAGGTATTAGTAACGCCACAGCGATTACATTTTTTTAAAATGCTTACACCTATTTGTTTTGAGAGTTCAGGGCGTGTGCCAGCAAGAACATTTAGGCTCAAGTGGTTATGGCAACTTTTACAAACTCCGTATACAATCATATATTGATAAAGAAGTAAAAGTAAAGAACCCAAAACAAATGTATTGCTTTGGGTTCATATATAAGATATTAGAGCTTTATCGGCTTAAAATGGTAGATCGTCGTGATCGTCACTATTTAAGTTTGTTGCAGGCTCAAAAGAATCTGCAGGAGGCATAGGAGGAAGAGGTTGACCACCGCCACCAGCATTTGCTGTAACATTCTCAATACGCCATCCTTGTATAGAGTTAAAATACTTGGTCTCACCTTGTGGATTTACCCACTCGCGACCTCTTAGGTTAATGCTCACTTTTACATTTTGACCAACCGCATAGTTGTTCAAAAGATCTGTTTTATCTTGTACAAACTCCACCATAATGTGCTGTGGGTATTGCTCTTCTGTCGTTACGACAAGTTCTCTTTTTCTAAAGCCGTTGCTCCCAAATGTTTGAGTCTCACCGACCATCTTTACTTTTCCTTGTACTTCCATCGCGTTCAATTATTAGGGTGTAAATTTATGAAAATCCTAGCGTTTTGCGAGCAGAACTCTCCACGCATTATCCACATTTTTTTTATCTAAGTAATCCTTTGCCATTTTATGTATCATTTCTGTAGTTGCTGTGGCAAGATTTGTTCTTACATCTTCATGTTGTGCTATAAAGCCAGCAATCTCATCTTCTGTAGGTAGTTGCTCTACATTACCTAACATACCTAGATCGTTACCAGTGAGTATTGTACTGTTTCTTATTTCCTGAGGAATCATATCAACCCCTATACCAGTTCTTGTAACAGGTTTAGGCACCTCAAAAAGTCCATCTTTTGCTCTACTATACCAGTTTGCACCCATGCGTGAGACTTGGTCTATCTTGAGAGGATCTATTGCGCCATGAGCATCTAGTATCTCCTCATCAATATGCATTTTTAAAATCTCGCAAATGACCAGATTACCCGCGCCGCCCTGATCACCTAGTGGTTTTACTTCAATTACTTTACACTCAAACTGTACTGGAGCCTCTGCAACGCAAGGAGGTTGTACCTTCTTAGATGCTTTTTCTGTTAGTCCAGACTTTGTAAACTCGTTTACACCTTTTGCATAAGCCGTACTTGCGAGTGACATTTGCTGTACCATGGCATAGTTTACAATGTTTACAGTACACTCAGGCACCTCGAGTACGTTATCTAGCGTGTGTTTTGTGGTGTTATCACGACCACTTCTAGACGGTGAATACACAAGAATAGGAGGATTTGCCCCAAAGACATTAAAAAAGCTAAAAGGAGCAAGATTTACTTTACCATCTTTATCTACAGTACTTGCAAATGCAATAGGACGTGGCCCTACAGCACCCGTAAGGTGAGCAAATAATTCTGGTACTGGAATTTCTTTAGGATCTATCGTGAGCATACATGTTTTTTTAAAAGTGTACCAAAAATAGGAATTCTTTAAGGGTATTAATAACGCTTTCGCGAAAGCTTAACAACAACCTAAATAATGCGTCTGCAAAAGATAACTAGCAACCACCTTAATAAGAATATTCTTATGAAGGATGGAAACAATCTTAGGGATGGTACTCTTATTTATAAACGATTAATTTCCTAACATGTGGATTTATAGAAGTATATACATAGAAAGTGAGATTTTCTAAAGAAGATGAGATAGTATGTGACATTTTACACCCTTTAACAATACGTTGCTTTACGCACTGTTGTGGCTAAACATTATTTGATCAAACGACAGCTGTTACAGTTAGGGAAATATTAGTTGACCTTTTTATGGGCTATTTTTCATAACTTTAAAACACAAAACTAAACAACACAACCTATGGATATTTTCAGTAAAATTAAAGAGAAGCTTAGCAATGAGTTTATAGATATTGTTGAGTGGCTAGACTATACAGATGACACTATTGCTCACCGTTTTGAACGTTATCAAAATGAGATAAAAAATGGTGCAAAACTAGTTGTACGTGAAGGACAGACAGCAGTATTTGTAAATGAAGGCCAACTGGCAGATGTGTTTACACCAGGAACCTATGATCTTACAACTCAGAATTTACCCATCTTATCTACGATTAAAGGGTGGAAATATGGCTTTAACTCTCCATTTAAAGCAGAAGTTTATTTTGTAAACACACACTTGTTCACAGACGAAAAATGGGGGACTAAAAATCCAATTACATTAAGTGATGACCGTTTTGGGCTGGTTGAAATTCGCGCTTTTGGAACCTATGCCTTTAAAATTGCAGATGCTGGAAAGTTTATTGTAGATATCGTAGGTACAGATAACAACTTTACAAATTTTGAGATTAATGAGCATCTCAAAAGTCTCATTGCAACACGTTTTACAGATACCGTAGGAGAAGCAAATTTACCTATAGAGCTGTATGCCGCAAATACGACAGAGCTTTCTGAAACCTGCCAAGAAGTAATGAAGCCAGAGTTTATGTCTGTAGGTATTTCTCTTGAGAAATTTTACATCGAGAATGTATCGATGCCAGAAGACCTCAAGAAAGAAATATTTGAATACAGTCGTCTGGATAAAATAGACCTAGATAAACTTACTAAGTTTAAAACTGCAAAAGCAATAGAAGCAGCTGCTACCAATGAAGGTGGTACTGCAGGAGCAGGAATGGGTATGGGAATGGGCTTTGTTCTTGCACAACAAATGGGCGGAATGATGTCTCCACAAATGGGAGGACAACAACAAGCACAGCCACAAATGAATCAAGGAGGAATGATGCCTCCACCTATGCCAGCCGCAGTACAATATTTTTATGCGGTAAACGGCGCGCAACAAGGTCCGGTAGGTATCGATCAGCTCAAAGCACTTTTTGCAAATCGTACTGTAAATAAAGAAAGCCTTGTCTGGAAGCAAGGAATGACTGCGTGGGCAGCATTGCAAGAGGTAGAAGAGCTTAAGTCTTTCTTAGGAGGTAACACACCACCGCCTTTACCAGCTTAACCTTTCACTTTCACTTTCGCGAAAGCGATATACAATCTCATACTTTAGTACTATATGAAAAAATACATAGGTTCCATTATTAAAGAAGTTATTGTCGTGGTGGCCGGAATACTAATAGCATTGTTTATTAATACATGGAATGAAGATCGAAAGGATCAAAAGTATATGGATGCGATAAATATTGCTATCCATAAAGAGTTTCAAGAGTCTGTTAAGGAGATTGATGAGAAATTTGTGCTTCAAAAAAAGTTGTTTGATACACTTAGAGCTTATCAAAACAATAACGCGTTATCTCTACACGACGTTGTTAGAAAAGGAGGCGGTGTCTATCTTCCATCAATAAGAATCAATTCTTGGAAAGCAATAGCCAGTTCAAAAATAGAACTAATGGAGTATGAAAAAGTTTCGATACTAGCCAATATTGAGGAAGGTAAAGAAGTTTTAAAAATGAAAGCTAACAAATTTGGAGATTATCTTTATGAGCATAGTAGTTCTACAGGTGCAGTTGAGAAAAAGTTAGCCTTGTCTTTTTTAAATGATCTTATGGGAACAGGAAAGGCTATCCAGCAAGAAATCAATAAAATAATAGAAAGAGATTCCTTACCTAAACAATAAAGGAGGTCCTAATAAAATAACGCTTTTGCGGAAGCAGATGTATATTATTCCTATATGGAAGAAACACCCATTCATAAAACTGAACTTAAAAAAGCTTGTATTAATTGTGGAGCAGCGCTTAAGTATAAGCCAGGTACCACGTCTATTACCTGTGAGTACTGTGGGCATCAAGAAAAAATATCACTAGAGACCAGTAAGTTTGAAGAACTAGAGCTGTATCCATATCTAGAAAGCATGGGTGATCAAAAAAACAGCGAAGAAATCTCAATGCTTCACTGTAAAAATTGTGGAGCAAACCAGCATGTAGAAGAACATTATAAATCCCTGCATTGCGTGTATTGCAGTATGCCGCTCATACTTGAAGATATGCGCAAGGAAGACTGGATTTTACCAGGAGCTGTATTGCCATTTCAACTAGATCAGAATGCCTCTTTTACTATTTTTAAAAAGTGGGTAAACGGTTTGTGGTGGGCTCCTAATAAATTAAAGAAAGCTTCACTAGACCCTCAATTTACAAAGGGACTGTATTTACCCTATTGGACCTTTGACGCGCAACTGGCTGCAGATTATACTGGCCAGCGAGGGGAGCACTACTATGTGACAGAAACCTATCGAGATAGCAAGGGGAAAACACAATCAAGACAAGTACGTAAAACGAGATGGTATCCTGCTTCTGGCAGTGTATCTGGTTTTGTTGATGATACGCTTATCGAGGCTTCAAAACAGCGAGCAGGAAGGGTTCCTTCTAAAATTGCTAGATGGGATCTTAAAAAATTACAACCCTTCAATAGCGGATTTTTATCTGGTTTTGTGACAGAAAAGTATACCATACCTCTTAAAGATGGTTATGGTAAATCTCGTGATGTTGCAGAGCAAATAGCATCTACTTGGGCAGCTAGAGACATAGGTGGCGATACACAACGAGTGTCATCTATAGACATGAAGCTCGCAGAGGAGACGTTTAAACATATTTTATTACCCGTTTACGTGAGCTCTTATCGTTATAATGGTAAGGAATATAACTTCTTTGTTAATGGAGAAACGGGAGCACTCTCTGGTAAGCGACCGTATTCATTTTGGAAGATTTTCTTTGCCATACTAGCAGGTCTTATGGTGATAGGAGTTATTGTTCTGCTAGCTAATAATGGCTAACAGTAATGTAGATTAATAACTAACGTATGAGCTATGTAGTATCTGTTTTAAAAGTCAACTATGGAAGATAAACAACATAAAAATTTGACCTGGAGCGATTTTACTAAAGTAGAAATGCGAGTAGGCACCATCCTATCTGCAGAGGTTTTTGCAGAGGCTAGAAATCCATCTTATAAAATGATTATCGACTTTGGTGAGTACGGTAAAAGAAAAACATCTGCACAAATCACTCAGTTGTATACTACTCAAGAACTAGTGGGAAAGCAAGTGGTGGCTGTGATAAATTTTCCACCTAAACAAATAGCTACCATTATGAGTGAGTGTCTCGTTCTGGGAGGTTTAGGGAATGATAAGGATGTTATTTTAATTGCTCCAGATAGGAAGGTGGCAAATGGTACTCAAATAGGTTAATGACTTTCAATTTTTTCAAAACTAGTATAGACTATCAGGTGATGTCATTATAAACCTATGTTAAAGATGGTGTTATATGCTGTTAATACCGCTTTCGCGAAAGCGTAATCTAATTACTTTTACTCCATAATAACAACAGCGATAAAGACATGTTCTTGTCGTTTTAAATTACCAATTATGAAATTTACAAGGAAAGCAAGAGCGCACTGGGCAGGAAGTGGGAAAGAAGGTAAAGGATCAATATCAACAGAAAGTACGGTATTAGATAAAGCACAATATGCATTTGGGACTAGATTTGAAGATGGAGTAGGGACTAACCCAGAAGAGCTTATAGGTGCAGCACACTCAGGCTGCTATACCATGCAATTGAGCTTTTTATTGAATGAAGAAGATTTTGTTGCAGATAATCTTGATACCGATGCTCACGTAACTTTTGAAGATGGCGAAATCACCACAATCAAATTAGTAACCAAAGGAAAAGTACCAAATATCTCAAAAGAGAAATTTGAAGAAATTGCTCAAAAAGCAAAGGAAGTGTGTCCACTCTCTAAGCTTATGAAAGCAGAAATTACACTAGAAGCTACACTATTATAGTAAATAGCTTTTTATAAAATGAAAGTCCGCTATGAAATATATCATAGCGGACTTTTTTATATGGAGTATATGGAGCTAGTTATGCTTTACCATAATCATGTTCATCTTGCCATTTTTTGAGCTCTGCCCATTTTCCTAGTGCTGCCATTTCTGCTTGCATAGGCCAGGTTCCTGGACGGTGTATTTCATAACGTTTACCGCCACTATTTAATACTTCTTGGCATTTTTGAACAGGCGTATTTGCTAGTGCTGCCCATGTTTTAATGTCATGATTGTGAAATAGCTCTGAGATTTTTGGTCCTATGCCCTCTACGATGGTGAGGTCATTCTCTCTTACTTTTTTCTTACCGTAGGCACTTTTTGCAGCAGCTGCATCAAACGGCACGCCTATAATACCGTTACCTTTTTCTTGTGGAGGTGTATTTTCTGTGACAGTGTTTGTAACAGCGCCTGTTGCAGCACCTGCTGCAAATGAGCTTGCGATACTCGCAGTGCTAGTTGCCGCTAAGGGAGCCTTTTTTGCTAGACTAAGCTTAGACTCACTTGAAGCTAAGTCCGCTTGTAAGGATGCGGTTTTACGAGTGCATGCATCAAGATCTGCTTGTAGCGATGCTGTTTTACGCTTGCAAGCATCAAGATCTGCGCTGTAGTCTATTGTTTTATTATTACTGCTAAAAAGGCGACCTAATAAATATCCTAAAATACCGCAGATGATACCTGCGATGAGCGGCCATATCCAGCAAGCTATGTTTGAAAAATCCATAATTATTTTGTTTTTGGTATGTTAGTTTAATGTAATGACTGCACGTCTATTTTTGATTCGTCCTTCCTCGGTATCATTTGTTTCAATAGGGTTGCGTTCTCCTTTTGAAACAGTTTTAATTTTTGCCGCAGGGATACCGTTGTTTGCTAGGTATGCCTTTGCAAATTCTGCTCTTTCTAGCCCTAATCTATCGTTAGTTGTGAGGCTACCTTTGCTGTCTGTGTGTCCTTCTACAGTGATGGTCGCACCTTCTTTTTTATCTAGATAGCGGCTTATGTCTCCTATTTGTAAGCGTTGTTTCTCAGTAAGAGTCACAGAAGTTTCTCCGTAATCAAAATACATTAATAGTGGCGCTGCTCTTAAGCTATTCTCTATGTCTTGTAGTGCCGTGTTAGTAGCATCAAGATCTCCATTTGCCTGGTTAAAGATTCTGTATTCTATAGGACCTTTGTACACGTTGCCATCAGGAACTATTGATGAGCGTAGCTCTCCGTACGTGTTAATACGGCTGGAAGAAATTCCTTGATCAACAAAATAGTTTTTTACAGCATTGGATCTTGCAAGTCCAAGATCTGCAAACGCTGAGGTATTTTTTTCTTCACTGTCATAATATCCTGTGATATCAATCATTTTATCTTCATTACCGGCAGTCTCAAAGTATGTTTTGAGTTCACCTACGCCATCTGTCACTTTTCCAGAAATAGGAGGTAGTATTGAAAATGATGAAGTGTTGAAGTTAAAATTGTCATTGCTATTAAAAGCAAAATTTCCATCTGGATCTTTAAGATTAAAGCCCATTGAGGTTGCTACTTCTGGAGTAGCGACTACTGGCGGATTATCAATTGTAGTGTCGCTTTGATTGTTTTGTGAATCACTACTTTGTGTAGCGTTGCAGCAAAAGATCCATGCGAGTATCATACAAATAACAATCGTAAGCAGTATACCTAGAAGGTATCCCGTTTTTTTACTCATTTGGTTGTTTTTTAGGTGGTTACTGTTTTTTAAAGTTAGTTAAAATATTAACATAAGCAATTTTTAAGCAGTGTTTTTCAATAAACTATGTATTTTACCGATAAATTTGATTAATTCGTCGATTAAAAATGTCCCAAATAAGATGTAAAACGTAGTTTTCGCGCTGCTTCACTCATAATGAGGAGTATAAGTTTAATGTATCTGTTTTTTTTGCGAAAGCGCATAAAAAAACCGCTTCCCTGTGATAGGAAGCGGTTTTCATAAAAGTTATTATTTATCTAAAAAAGATACACTATTATAAGTCAAATTTAATTCCTTGAGCAAGTGGTAGCTCGGTCGTGTAATTGATGGTGTTAGTCTGTCTTCTCATATATACTTTCCAAGCATCTGATCCAGACTCGCGACCTCCTCCAGTGTCTTTCTCACCTCCAAAGGCTCCTCCTATCTCTGCTCCAGAGGTTCCTATATTTACATTTGCAATACCACAATCAGAACCAGCAGCACTTAAGAAACGCTCGGCTTCTCTAAGGTTATTAGTCATAATTGCAGAGGAGAGTCCTTGTGCCACACCGTTTTGAAGCTCGAGAGCATCCATCACGTCACCGCTATATTGTAATAAGTATAGTACAGGAGCAAAAGTCTCGTGCTGTACAATTTCAAAATCATTGCTTGCCTCTGCAATGGCTGGTTTTACATAGCAGCCGCTTTCATAACCTTTACCACTAAGTACACCACCTTCTACGATAAGATTACCACCTTCGGCAACCACGCGTTCTAGTGCACTGTTATAGTTTGCAACAGCATCTGTGTCTATGAGTGGTCCTACGTGATTATTCTCATCAAGGGGATTACCTATGCGTAACTGGCTATATGCTTTTACTAGCGCATCTTTTACCTTATCATACATGCTCTCGTGTATAATAAGACGTCTAGTAGAGGTACAGCGTTGGCCTGCAGTTCCTACTGCGCCAAAAACAGCACCTATTACCGTCATCTTTACATCTGCATCTGGAGTCACGATAATCGCATTATTTCCTCCCAGTTCTAATAAGGATGTTCCTAATCGTTCTCCTACAGTGGCAGAAACAATCTTACCCATACGTGTAGATCCAGTTGCAGATACTAAGGGAACACGTCTATCTGTAGTCATCATCTCACCTACCTTATAATCTCCATTAATGAGTCCTGAGATGCCTTCGGGCAGATCATTAGCCTTTAGAACTTCGGCGATTATATTTTGACAAGCTACGCCACAAAGTGGTGTCTTTTCTGATGGTTTCCACACGCACACATCTCCACAAACCCAAGCAAGCGCTGTGTTCCAAGCCCATACAGCTACTGGAAAGTTAAATGCCGAAATGATACCTACCACACCTAATGGATGGTACTGCTCATACATTCTATGACCAGGACGTTCTGAGTGCATCGTGAGACCGTGAAGCTGGCGAGATAGCCCAACAGCAAAGTCACAGATGTCTATCATCTCTTGTACCTCTCCTAGTCCCTCTTGATATGACTTCCCCATCTCATAAGAAACGAGTTTACCTAAAGGCTCCTTTACCTCACGTAGTTTATTACCAAACTGGCGCACTAGCTCTCCTCGAGCAGGTGCAGGCATTGTTCTAAAATCTTTAAACGCTGCTGTAGCAGCGCTCATTACTTTTTCATAATCATCCTTTGTGGTAGTTTTCACTTTACCTATTAATTGTCCATCTACAGGAGAGTAAGATTCAATAATGTGTCCATTACCAAAATTATTTTGACCCGTCGAGTTACCTTCATTGATCGTTTTTAAACCAAGCACTTTTAATGCTTCATCTATCCCAAATTCTTTTGCTACTTTGCTCATGGTTTTTCAATAATTGAGTAGAGAATACGTTCAAAGTGATCTTACTCAATGGTTAATAATTTCTTTAAAATACATCTGTAGTAAAGAGATGTAATGAGAGTCAAAGCTAAGTATAATTAAAAGGCTTCCATAAAAAAGGGTTTGTTATTAAACACACACTTTAGAAATGATTTTGCCTTTTACTTGCTTGCAATAAATCGCTCATCTACTTCCATAACAGTACCACAGTTATTACAAGTTCTATGCTCTTTACTGCCATAAAAATCTTTAAAGTGACTCAAAAAGTCCTTTTCAATATTATGAAGCTTGAAGTAGACTTCATATAATTTATGATTACAATGATCACAAAACCATAATAAGCCATCTTTTCCATCAAGATCTACGCGTTTGCGTTCTATGACTAATCCTATAGAATTCTCATGGCGTACAGGTGAGTGTGGTACACCAGCAGGATGCAAGTACATGTCTCCTGGCCCTAGCTGCATGGTGCGTTTTACTCCCTCATCTTGTACATGTACCTCAATAGTACCCTCTAGTTGAAAGAAAAGCTCTTCGGTCTCATTATAGTGATAATCTTTACGAGCATTTGGACCGCCTACAATCATTACAATGTAGTCGCCTGCATCTTTGTATAAATTTTTATTTCCTACGGGTGGCTTGAGTAGTGCTCTGTTTTCCTCAACCCATTTATTTAAATTAAAAGGTGTTTGAATTGCCATAATCTTATTCTTTGTATAAAAATACGATTTATAGAAGTACGCTTTCGCGAAAGCATAAAAAAATAGCCTCGTCTACTATTGCAAACGAGGCTGATAATCAACTTTGATTTGGGGGGTATTTTTATCTTATAAATAATTGTGTATAGAATGGAATTCCAGTTTCTGTCAAAACAATGCCAATACCTGTATGGGTATAATCACCTTCAATTGCTTGTTTATGAGCTGGACTATTGAGCCAGCCTTGTAGTACTGATTGTGCATCCATAAAGCCATAAGCTACATTTTCACTTACTAAGTCTGCACCGTTTTCTTGTAATATTGCAGCGCGTTCATAAAAATTATCATGACTTGCAACATTTTGATCTACCATGTAATTAGAATGTAAAACTGCTAGATGTTCAGAATCTGTGTCCCATTCTAAAGAAGAAAGACCTAGAGATGTTCTGTATTCATTGAGTACATCAAGTACAGCTTCTGCACGCTCAATGTTGTTTTCTACCTCAAGAGGTATTTCTAAATTTGCAAGTGTATCCATCTCTGAGGACTCTTCACTAGTGCACGCGCTTAGGAGGCACAACGCAACTAGTGCGTATAAGGTTTTTCTAATCAAGATCATAATTTGGGGTTATGAGTTTATTACAATTACAATATAAAAACTTTTATGCATTTAAACGTATTAATCGTGTACTTAATCGACGAAATACACAAATAATATTGTTTTGTAAGATATTTCATAGATTATACGATGTATTTCGTCGATGTTTTTGAAAAACGCTATTCGTTTTAATGTTTCTTTCTCCTTATATTTAGACATTTACAAAATGGAAATCTCATGAAAAAAATAGTTGTAGGTATCATTTCATGTTTTTTAATCATGTCTTGTGACATGCCAGTTAAACAAGAAAGCCTTAAGGAAGCTGTAAATAATATCCCTACAGATCAAAAATTTGGTCTCGTTATACATGGAGGAGCAGGTACTATTCTTAAAAAGAATATGACAGATTCACTAGAAAAAGCGTATCGTCTTAAGCTAGAAGAAGCTACAAAGGCAGGCCATAAAATTTTATCTGACGGCGGTACGAGTATGGAAGCCGTGACAGCAGCCATTAATATTATGGAAGACAGTCCTTTATTTAATGCAGGAAAAGGTGCTGTTTTTACACATGATGGTACAAATGAGCTTGACGCAAGTGTGATGGATGGTAAGACGCTTAATGCGGGAGCCATCTCTGGAGTAACAACAGTAAAAAATCCTATTGATCTTGCAGTAGCCGTTATGGATAAGTCTGAGCATGTGATGCTAAGTGCAAAAGGAGCAGAGCAATTTGCAAAAGAGCAAGGACTAGAAATTGTAGATCCTTCCTATTTCTATACAGAAAGGCGCTTCCAGTCATTACAGAAAATAATAGAAAAAGAAAAAACACAACTATCACCTCAATCAAGTCAATCAATACTATCGTACTCAAGGCTTATTTTAATTCACATCAAAAATAATCAAAAATCATGGAATATAAAATAAAGCCATTTAGAGGCGGTATTACCCGCAACGACTCAAGCGCAACAGTTGCCGAACAGTTGCAGCAAATCATAGACAAGGGCGCATCGGAAGGCTGGGAATACGTGAGTATGGAAAGCGTAGAAACAAACGTAGCACCCACAAGCGGTTGTTTTGGTTTCGGCGGACAGCCCGGATTTACCATGTCATTTCAAGTACTTGTTTTTAAACGTGCATAAATCATGAAGTACATCCTGCTGATTATCATTCGTTTATACTGGTTGCTGCCTTGCAAATATCGCCGCAAATGTATTTTTAAAGAAAGTTGTTCGCGATACGTGTATAGAAACACCAAAGAGCGAGGGATAATCGGTGGGGTGCAATCTTTGAAGAAAAGAATTTGCACTTGCCGAAACCCCAAAGGACTTTTTGAGACAAAAGACGGTCAGCAACTCGTCATTCTTGCTGACGGCAGCACAATCCCACGAAGAGAAACAAGCCTCTAAAAAAACATATTTTTTACCATATCACAATCAAAAATTATTAAAAATGAATACAACGAAATACTTGTACCTGCTACTGCTATATCTTATTGTAAGCGGAAGCGTTTTGGGGCAAACAAATAATAATGAAAAAATAACCTTTACAATAAAAGACATACATACAGAAGTAAGAATACCTGCTTTTGTGGAGGTAGTAAATGAAAATCAGAAACAGCTAAAAAGGGCTAATGAAGAAGGTGTTTTCTCGATTGCAGATAAAACAGGTAGAATTGATTTAAAATTTGCCGCAGTTGATTACAAGACACTTGAAACTTACTTTTTGATAGAGTCTGATACGGATTTACATGTCAATATTTTGATGGAAAAGCTATCAGGTAAATCTTTAGTTATGCCGGATACACCTTCAATTCAAGGTTTTGTCAGGGACACTCAAGGCAACCCAATAAAAAATGCAAGTGTCAAGATAAAAGAGTTTTCTGGTGTAAAAACGAAAACCGATGACACAGGGGCATATTACATGCCGCTTAATTTATTTCCGACAGATATTTCAGAACTGGATAAACTCCATGTCATTGTTGAAAAGAAAGGTTTTTTGCCTAATAAATATAAATTTAATCTCATTCGAAGGCAAATACTCTCCAAAAACTTTGAATTGAGCAATACACAGAAAAAAATAAATCCAAATTTGCACCCTATCATTGACAACCTTCCACCTAAAAGTGGGGCTACTCCCGTCATTAAAAAAACCGATTTAGAAAAGTCTATCATTTGTCCTTCTGCCAGCACTATCCGTGTAGGTACTAATTGCAGTTGTAATTCTTGCAACTCTGTTGATGTTTTATCCATGGAAGCTTATGTAGGTTCAGGTTTGAATGATGAATGGATAGCTTCATGGAATAGTGAATCACTCAAAACCGGGGCTGTCGCGTACCGGACCTATGGAACTTACTATGCTTTAAATCCTTACAGTAGCAACTACGACATAGCCAGTACGCCTTGTAAGCAAGCATGGGATAGTGATGAATACTCGAGTTGTGTAAATGCTGCGGCAGCTACTTTAGGAGAGGTCATGGTCAACGGTCAAGGCGGTTCTACAATAGCTTTTTCCGAATACTCTGCCGAAAATAATGATTGTGGTTGTGGTGATGGTTATGCTGGAACAGGAAACGCTTGGCCTTGCATAAACGATTATATCAGTGCAGGTGAGGAGTGCTATGGACATGGGAGAGGAGTCTCGCAATGGGGTTCAAGTCGATGGGCAAACAATGGTAAAAGTTATACATGGATACTTGACCATTATTATAATCCCGGAGGTTTTTATCGTTGCGAAGGTGGGAATGATAATGGAGGTGGCAATGACACACCGCCTTCAAATGATGAGTGTAATAATGCTATACCCCTTACATTTTTAGGAGAAAATGTGTACTGTCAGTTAAATACTACTTTAGCGGGTGCAACACCTTCATTATCTCCTGTTAATTGTTCTGGTTACACCAGCGATACTTCAAATGATGTCTGGTATTCATTTACGGCGTCTGCATCTGAAGCGAATATTGGCGCCAACCCATCATCAGGATTAGACCTTGTATTGGCTGTGTATGATGGATGTGGCAATAATGACCTAATTGATTGCGTAGATAATGGAGGCGGAGAAGGTGACTCAGAAAATATCACCATTAGCAATCTTAACATTGGTAGTACCTACTTCATTAGAATATACAACTATTCTGAAGGCGGAGTACCACCAAGTACAACAGATTTCAATATTTGTTTAGCATTTGAAGGCAATCCAGACCCCGATACAGACCACGATTTCTACATAGAAAATCTCACCACAGATAAAAACTCTTACACACAAGGCGAGCAAATCAGCATTGATTGTGACCAATATACCGCTGCGCCCGATGCTGCGGATGTAGATGTTACCCTTCAATACACAGTTCGTAGTACAAGTGGCTCGGTGATAGAAGTTTTAGGAGAGGATATATCAGGCTTAGGTAATGGAGATGAAGAAGATGGAGAAGGTATCAATACCAACTTACCTACGGGCTTGCCCTCAACAGTTCAAATTTGTGCTGAAGCCAATTACGACGGTGCAGTATCAGAAAGCAATACAGCTAACAACCTTTCCTGTATTACAGTGAACATTGGTAGCACACCAACAAACAACCACGATTTCTACATAGAAAATCTCACCACAGATAAAAACTCTTACACACAAGG
>ENA-ORXC01000922-ORXC01000922.1-marine-metagenome-genome-assembly--contig:-NODE-922-length-18766-cov-3.525015_pt1 | contig 18766 bp, 16 predicted proteins | sample MGYA00237865_ERZ511478 | MGnify/ENA metagenome assembly ERZ511478 | reverse complement strand
TGAACTGGCATTTGAACGAGAAGAAACGCCTCGTTATCAATATTTAATGAGAATGGCAGATAACCAATCAGACTTTGAAGATTTTTGGAGCTTGTATGGATTTGAAAAACAAGCACCGGAATTAGAATTTAAGGAGAAAAGTGTTTTCTTTATAGGAGTCTACGAATCCGGAAGCTGTCCTTCCGAGATTGAAAAGGTAGAACCCAATGCGGACAACACCACAATAACCATTGCACACCCAGACGGTAATTGCACAGCTGATGCAACACCAAGAACATTTGTCATCCAAATAGATAAAGAAGAATCCAAAAATAGAGAAAGCGTCATTATCGTTGAAGGTGGTACCGAAACAACCGTGCCATTAGAAAAATAGCAATTCCTGGGTAGTGGACAGAGCTCTCCTACCCTTTACGAAGTATGTAGTTGTAATTATTTTTCAGGGGGTTAAGATGTGAGAGCAGACAAACATACAGGAAAGAAAAAGAGAAAATGGCTGAGAATTTCAGGTGTCGTTTTCCTTTTATTGATGATTGCAATTGGTGCGTACATCTACAATGTATACTCTTCCCTCACAAATGCAGTGGAAACGATGCACCAGCCGATTGACAGGGATCAATCCAGCAAGAGGGAGCAGAAAGTCACTATTGAAAGTAAGAAGCCTTTTTCTGTTCTGATGCTGGGAGTAGACGAGCGGCCCGGCGATAAAGGCCGGTCAGATACCATGATTGTGCTGACTGTGAATCCGGAACTAAATTCGACGAAAATGTTAAGTATCCCACGTGATACGAGAACAGAAATTATCGGAAAAGGCTTTGAGGATAAAATCAATCACGCCTATGCATTTGGCGGAGTGGAAATGTCCATCGACACAGTGGAAGAATTCCTTGATATCCCGATAGATTACTATATTCAGGTGAATATGGACGGCTTCGAAGACATCGTAAATGCCGTGGGCGGAGTTGACGTTAACAATAGTTTGGCTTTTTCCGCTGGCGGACACAACTACCCTGAAGGCGAAATCACCCTTGACGGTAAGGAAGCTCTTTCCTATGTCAGAATGAGAAAGCAAGATCCGAATAACGATTTCGGCCGCCAGCAAAGGCAAAGAGAAGTCATCCAGGGTGTTATAAGAAAAGGAGCGAGCTTCAGTTCCCTCACAAGATTTGATGATATATTTGAAGCCTTAGGAAAAAACGTCAAAACAAACATGACATTCGAAGAAATGACCGATATCCAGCAACATTATAAAAATGCAGGCAAAGACATGCAGCAGCTGCAATTGAACGGTTCAGGAACAAAAATTGACAAGATTTACTATCTCATTGTAGAGGAAGAAGAAAGACAAAGGGTTCAAAATGAGCTGAAGGATCATTTAGGACTTAAATAAATTCAATAGAACGGGGTCAGACCCCCACCGCTGTACCGCGTTAATGGCTTGGGGGTCTGACCCCCGGTGCTTTACAGTGGTAAATACAAAAAGAGGAACAGCAATGCTGTTCCTCTTTTTAAATTCGATAATTCCTTTTGAATTCCCTATTTCTTGATCAACTCAAGTTCAACCGGGATAAATTCTTCTACTTCCTCCCCGTTCTTCACTTGGATTGCTGTTTCAACAGCTTGTTGTCCGATCATTTCTGGTTTTTGGGCAACTGTGGCTGCCATTGTACCTTCTTCAACTGCCTTTACTGCATCGTCAGTTGCATCGAATCCAACAACGATAACATTTTCAAGACCAGCAGCTTTCAACGCTTCTACTGCTCCTAAAGCCATTTCATCATTGTGAGCAAATACTGCCTGGATATCCTTGTTGCTTTGAAGGAGGTTTTCCATGACAGAAAGTCCTTGTGTACGGTCAAAATTAGCAGGCTGTTTTGCGACTATTTCTATGCCGCTTGCAGCAGCAACTGCTTCATTGAAGCCTTTACCGCGCTCACGTGCTGCTGACGAGCCTGGAATTCCTTCCAATTCAATTACCTTTCCTGATCCGCCAAGTTGTTCAGCCAGGTATTCTCCAGCCATCTTGCCGCCAGCTTCATTATCAGATGCAATGTGAGCAACTACTTCGCCGCCCTCAGCACTTCTGTCGACCGTTATAACCGGAATGCCCGCATTGTTTGCAGACTCAATTGCAGCAGTAATTGCCGCTGAATCAGTAGGATTTATCAAAAGAACATCAATACCTTTTTGAATTAAGTCTTCTACATCACTTACTTGCTTTGCAGGGTCATTTTGAGCATCAACAGTAGTGATTTCAATACCTTCTTCTTTTGCTTTCTTCTCTGCACCTTCTTTTAAAGTAACGAAGAATGGATTGTTTAGAGTTGAGATAGATAGTCCAATCTTCACACTATCATCTTTCGAGCCCGCGTCCTTGCTGTCTTCACCGGAATTACCGTTGTTTTGATCCAGTGAACAGCCAGCTAAAAATACTGCAGCGATTAATGAAAATAATAAACCTTTAAAAAGACCTTTCATTTCTTATTCCTCCTAATTTTTATTATTATTAAGCCGCTTTTTTGCGGTCTAACAATACTGCCAGCAAAATCACTCCGCCTTTTACAACTTGTTGGTAAAAGGAAGAAACATTAAGCAAATTCAAGCCGTTGTTCAATACACCTATTATTAAAGCACCGACTAGTGTCCCGAAAATCCATCCACGGCCTCCTGAAAGACTAGTACCCCCTAGAACAACTGCAGCGATTGCATCGAGTTCATATGATACACCCGCTGTCGGCTGAGCAGAATTCAACCTGGAGGTTAGTGTTGTTCCAGCTAGGGCCGCCAACAATCCTGTAAGGGAATAAACACCGATTTTAATACGGTCTACCCTTAGACCAGATAAAAGGGATGCCTCCTCATTGCCTCCAATAGCATAAACACCTCGGCCAAATGTCGTCTTTTTAAGCAGGAAGTATAGAATGGCATAAGTTATTAACATAGTTATAATTGGGAAAGGAATCCCAAAAAAGTATCCTTTTCCAAGCATTTGAAATGAGACAGCATCAGATAGCCCAGTAATCGGACGTCCTTCTGTATAAACAAGAGTGAAGCCGCGATAAATTGTCATAGTCGCCAGCGTAGCGATAAATGGGGCAACCTTCCCTTTTGTAATGATCAAACCATTTATTGCTCCCATAGCGGCTCCAGCCATAAGGCCAAGCAGTAAAGCCATGATTGGGTCTGTTCCCCCAGCAAGCATGCCCGCTGTCAAAGCCGAGGATAATGCGAGAATGGATCCGACTGATAAATCGATTCCGCCAGTCAAAATAACGAAAGTCATACCGAATGCAATTAATGCATTAATCGAAACCTGACGAAGGACATTAAAAATGTTATTTACAGTTAAAAAGTCCGAACTCATAACAGATAAAATGATAGCAATTAGAAAAAGTCCGATTAGTGGTCCTAGCTTTTGAAAAACATTAAATTTTTTCATGGGTTTTCCCTCCTGTGGCAGCCTGCATGATTTTTTCCTGGTCAGCATCTTTCCTGTCGAGCATGGCAGTCATTTTTCCTTCATGAATGACCATTATCCTATCACTCATGCCGAGTATTTCTGGCAGTTCAGAAGATACCATGATGATTGCGACGCCCTTTTCTGTAAGCTCATTCATGATTGTGTATATTTCTTTTTTAGCTCCTACATCTACCCCGCGTGTCGGCTCATCCAGTATCAGTACTTTTGGGTCAATGCCAAGCCATTTGCCGATTACGATCTTCTGCTGGTTTCCCCCGCTCAATGACTTAACAGCCTGCTCTCCTCCGGATGTTTTGACCTTCAGCTTCTCAATCATCTGTTTGACATAATCAGCTTCTTTTTTATCAGCCATGATGCCTTTGTTGGAAAACCTGCGCAAGTTGGTCAAAACCAGATTCTCGCGAACACTCAGACCGAGGACAAGACCTTCATCTTTTCGATCCTCTGTGATAAAACCTATCCCTGCCTTAATCGCATCAAATGGGCGCTTGATTTTGACTTCCTTACCCTCCAGATACAATTTGCCGCTTTTGATCGATCTTTTGCCGAAAATCCCTTCCATGATTTCCGTCCGTCCTGCACCCATGAGACCTGCCACACCAAGAATTTCACCACTGTTGACAGAGAAGGAGATATCCTGAAAAGCACCTTCCGCCGTAAAACCTTCAACTCTGAGTTTCTCGCCTCCTAGAATTCCAGTTCTTGCTGGGAAACGCTCACCTAGTTCCCTTCCTACCATCATTTTCACGATCTCTTCGAAATTTGTATCTTTAATTTCTTTTGTTCCCACTGACTGTCCATCGCGCAAAACGGTAATCCTGTCACACATCCTGAATATCTCTTCCATCCGGTGGGATATATAGACGATGCCTACTCCCTGCTCCCTAAGATTATCAATTACCTTGAAAAGCACCTCAATCTCCCTGTCGGTCAATGCCGCAGTAGGTTCATCCATGATCAATACTTCAGAGTTGGTCGCAACAGCCCTGGCTATTTCAATCATTTGCTGCTGTCCCACAGACAGATTCCCAGCTTCCTCCTCAGGATCCAGCTGAACCCCTAGCTTCTCAAGATATTCCTTTGTTTTTTGCTTCATTTCCTTTGTTTTCATAAAACCAGTCTTTCCATGGGTCAATTCCTTGCCAAGGAACATATTCTCGGCCACTGTCAGATAGGGGATAATATTCAACTCTTGGTGAATCACTGTTATACCGGATAACTCTGCTTCCTTTGCTGATTTGAAGCTTACCTTTTTCCCTTTAACCTCAATCGTTCCTTCATCCTTTTGATAAATACCAGTAAGGATTTTCATCAGCGTTGATTTCCCAGCACCATTCTCCCCCATCAGCGCATGTATTTCTCCAGTTTTCAATTCAAAATAGACCTTGCTCAGCACTTGAACAGGACCAAATGACTTTGAAATCCCTTTCATTTGAATGAACTCCATTAGAAAATCACCCCTGCATGCAGAATGATATTTGCATATGGAGTTGCTTCCCCCGTGCGGATCACAGCCTTAGCATTTGCACTTTGCTTCTTGAATTCTTCATGTGTTACTGAATGTATTTGATCTCTATCAAACTTCTGGTCTATGAAAGACATAATTTCCGGATTGTTATCATTGATTTCTTCAGCAATGGTGGTCTTTTCTACTTCCATATCTTCCAGAATAGCTTCAAGCGTTTCCTTAAAACCTGGTGTTCCTATCTTCAGGGATAAATCAATCCTTTTGACGCCGTCTGGAATGGGCAGTCCGCAATCAGCAATGACAATCGTATCTGTGTGTCCCAGATTTGCCAGTACCTCGGCAATATGGCTGTTTAACATCCCTTGTTTTTTCATGCTGGATTCCCTCCTCTGTCACGTAAAAATTGATCTACCTCTGCCCTAGTTGGCATTCCAGACTGGGCACCGAGCTTTGTAACGGATAAAGCACCTGCCGCTGAAGCGATTTTACATGCGTCTCTCAAAGTTTCGCCTTCCAGGATGGCAACTGCCAGGGCGCCATTAAAAGTATCGCCTGCTCCAGTAGTATCAACTGCATCAACCTTAAAACTATCCAGCTGACGTTCAAGTTCATTTTCATAAAAGGATACTCCATTTGATCCTTTTGTGATGATCAGCTTCTCCACTAATGCAGCTGGATTCGCTACAGATTTCAAAAGCTGGTCAGCTTCATATTCATTTGGCGTTATATAATCAACGTCTTCAAGTAACTTTTCGGAAAGAGGCTGGAAAGGAGCCGGGTTAAGAATCACCTTACAGCCATGCTTCTTTGCAATATCCACGGCTTTTTCAACAGTATCAATCGGTATTTCCAACTGCAGCAATATGAGCTCACTGTCAGCAATTACCTCTTCCAACTCTTCAACCAATTCAGGAGTCAACCGATTATTTGCTCCAGGAACGACAATAATTGAGTTATCCCCTTCAGACAAAACAATGGTGGCTACTCCCGTTTTTTCATGTGTAACCGGTTTCACATTGCTTACATCGATTTGCAGACTATCCAAATAATCTATATATTCTTTCCCAAAGGCATCATCACCTACCAGGCCAACCATCCTGACATCTGCACCCATTTTAGCAGCAGCCACAGCCTGGTTGGCCCCTTTTCCACCCGGAATGGTAAAAAACTCTTTCCCAAGGACTGTTTCCCCTTTTTTCGGAAGGATGTCTGTCTGTGTTACTAAATCCATATTTATACTGCCAATGACAGTGATTTTTTTCGCCATTATGTTTGCCCCTTTCTATTTGTTTGTGGAGCGCCTTACTAATAACTCGACTGGGAGTGTATACTCTTTTTTATGAATAGATTTGCCTTCGATCAGATCCAGCAACATTGCTGCTGCAGTCGATCCCATCTGGTAAATAGGCTGTGAAACCGTTGTCAATTCTGGAGATATGATTTCCCCAAATTCAATTCCGTCAAAACCCACTACCTTTAGCTGTTCAGGCACTTTATAGCCAAGCATTTCAGCTGCCTTAATCACACCAATGGCCATAACATCGTTGCCCGCGAAAATTCCATCTATATCAGGAAACTTGGATAATAACTGAAAAGCAGCTTTCTTTGCAGCATCAATCTGATAAACCGCTGGAAGGATCAAATCAGAATCATACATTCCCTTCTCAATGACCGTATCTTTATAGCCTTTTAATCGATCATTCGCGTTCGCAATATGTTTGGGTCCGCTTATATGAGCAACTTTCCTGCATCCACATTGAATTAGATGCAAGGTTGCTTTTCGAGCTCCCTCATAGTTATTGCACGTCACAAAAGGAATATTTGAATCCAATGGTCGGTCAAGGGCGATAATTGGAAATTTAAAGTGTGAGATATGTTCAGGTTTAAGCGTATTGGAAACGACTAGTACACCATCCACATACTTTTGCTGAAGCATCTCAAAATAACGAATTTCCTTATCTAGATTGTCATCACTGTTACACAAGATCACTGTAAAATCCGACTCATTAGTCACATCTTCTACCGCTCTAGCCAACTGGGGAAAGAACGGGTTATTAATATCTGGAACTATCAGCCCAATCGTTTTCGATTGTTTTTTAAATAAACTGCGCGCAACGGAGTTAGGTTTAAACTTCATTTCTTCGATTGCGGCTTCCACAGTTTTTCGAGTGTCTTCATTAACATATCCACTGTCATTCAAAACCCTGGATACAGTTGCTACTGAGACCCCAGCTCTTTTAGCCACATCTCTCATCGTAACCAATCTTTTTCTCTCCGTTTCATCATTTATGTAACCGGTTACACAAAGTATAATACCCACCCTTTACTTTGGTCAAGGAAAAATTATTGCAAGCAGAGGGACGGTTCTACTGATTGTTTTTTTGAAAATCATGGCTTAATAAATGAGGAAAGGCCCACCTTTGAACACTAAAACCGTCTGAGGGAGGAATTAGGAAGGTTGCCCTTTTTTACATATTGACCAAACGGATGGAAAATTTTATAATTAAAGTGTAAATTTACACTTTAAGGAGATAATGACAATGAAAAGTGTCTTGATCGTTCTAACCTACTTTGTCATCGTATTTTTCGCAGGCTTTCTCATTTTTAAAATCAATATGTACCACTATGAAAAAACAGCTGACAGCCGGATTGCGAAAGCAATGGAATTTCAGAATGTAAATACATCTGAAGAAAATGTAGAGAATAGCTTTTTTAATTATAGAACTGGATGGTCTAAATTCGTTTACTACAATGATGATCCAGAGATTCGATATGAATATGTATATGACAGGTCAGAAAATGAAGTAGATGTTTACGGAATGTATAAAAATATGTCACTCGATTTAGCCAAAAAAGAAGCTAAATATCCGTTAGGAAGCTTTTGCTTTTTAAAAAATGGAGAAATTGAGGACTGTCATCATGAGTGAGCGGCCCCAAGCACGCTCACCTAAAAAGTGTCACTTACTCTTTTGCCAGTTCTATGATAATTACTCAAAGAGGGGGGAAATCCTATCAAATCTTTATGGTTCCTAGTTTCGTTAATTCCTAGTCCATTTTTGTTTCATTACCTTGAAATTGCTCTTTCCCCACGATCTGCTATCTTGCTGTCAGGCACGTTTTTATTGGTAATTATAGCAGGTCTCTTATCTGTAAAAATAAAGTTTCCAGTGATTATCTTTACGAACATTATCACTATATTAATATCAGTTCTTTGGGGACAGAGTTTATTACTCCTCCTAATCCTTCTTGGTTCAACCCTTTTGGAAGGAATTTCGCGATCATTGCAACTGGTATTGTTATGTTAATCGGATTGTTACTGATTCGTTTTATTACGAAAAGCATATTACCGAAAAAAAATAATGCTTATTGATATAACCGCAATGAAAAGCCAGTGTCCCCACCTATGGGCACTGGCTTTCATTTAATCTGTATGTTTATACAACCCAGAAGTTTTGTCGACTGACTTTTCCCCTCCTAGAATAACTTCACTTGATAGGCATCAAGCACATGTCTTGGAACCAAAAATCTTGCTGTCAAAAGCGGGTCGACGATTTGCGATACCTGCACCTGGCCAACCGCACTCATAAGCATTGTCAGTTCAGCCAGGCTCAAATCTGTGTGGGGCTGCAAAGTATCAATAAAAATCTCCACAGCTGCTTTGGCCGCTTCATCAAGCGTCTCTTTTGAAACTAGAACAGCCATCCCTTCTTCATTTTCAAGGAATGGGTATGGAATTGATGTTCCCTTGACGACTTCAAGTGTAACGGTTACTTTTCCAGGAATCTCAATGCCTGAAACGCCAATTTCGCCGTCTCCCATCGCTGCATGCAAATCCCCCAGGCCAAACAAGGCTCCTTCCTGGAATACCGGGAAATAAAGCGTTGCACCAGTGGTGACAGATGTAGTATCCATATTTCCTCCGTGAGCGCCAGGTGTACCGCATGAAACAGGATCTGATTCAGGGGCGACGCCAATCACACCGATCATCGGATTCAATGGAAGCCGGAGCTTTTCATTAAACACAGCCTTGCCATTTTCAATCGGGATCATCTTAACCGTAAACTCATCGATTCGATGGCCCATCACACCAAGTCCCGGGCCGGTTGCCATCACTCCCTGATTGCCCAATTCGATATTGTCGATCCTCACCTTAAGGATATCGCCCGGCTGAGCACCTTCTACATAAATTGATCCAGTAGCCGGATTAATCTGATTCCAGTCAATCGAATTGAAGACTGCATCATTGCTCTGAATCTGGTTTTGGAAACAATCATACGTTTCAATCACTACCTGTGAACCTGAAGGCACCTTTAGCGCTGATTTGTTTTCCTTGCTGAAAGCATAGAAAAATTGCTCTTTTGCGATGGTATGTACCATGAAAACACTCCTCCCTTTTCTCTTATTATAAAAAAGGAAGCCAGGCTGTGCAGGAATTTTGTTTGACTTTATAAAATTTTCTTACTTTTACTCCTATTTGTCCCTCGCGCCTTTATCTCCCAGATCTATATTTTCGGCAATATCTCTTAGTGCCTCTGCACGAGAAACTATAAATTCTCTCATATACCTCTCTAAAAACAACTTATCGGCCAAAACGCCAATTGGCCCAAATGGTGACTTATACTGAAATTTATCGATCATTATGGTGCCTTCTCCCTTTTCAAGAAACTCATGTGTATGAACAAAGGAATGGAAGGCTCCCTTTACCATAATATCAACAAACTTATTTGGCTTTTCCATATATGCCACCTTGGCTGTCAGCCTTTGTTTTATGCCAAAATGAACAGCTTCCCAAGTAACTATATCCCCTTCCTCTAATAACCCTTCTGTTACTCCCCCTACAGCTCTTTCCTTAGTATTAGAGGTTGTTTGAGTATGGATGTCTACGTTCCTCGCAAGGTCAAAACAGACCTCGATTGGCGCATGAATAAATTGTTGATGCTCAATGACGGGCATTTTAATTCCCCTTTAAAAGCGCTGTTATACTTTTATTAGTTTTAACAGTCGCTTCAAATGTCCACAGGTTATTTATAGTTTATTGTCTCAGTGATATCCCATTAATCTTATCAGCCGCTTTTTAAAAATCCTACTATCACTTAATTTTTCCACCATCTATTATTCATTTTTAAAGCGTTGGAATTGTTCCCCGCACTATTCCTGCCCTCCTATCCTTTCGTTTACCGATATAAATTTCATAATGTCAGAATTTTGTAACATTTATTGTCATACAGTATACCAGAGCTAGTAAACAAGTTTTTAAAGGAGGAAATAGTTTTAATGGCTGAAACGAAGAAAAATCGTTGGTTGATTGCTGCCGCCGCTGTGGGGATTCATATCTCGATTGGTTCTGTTTATGCTTGGAGTAATTTTACGAATCCCTTAAAGAATTTGTTTGGCTGGTCCGATTCGGAAGTGGCTCTTACCTTTAGTATCGCCATCTTGTTCCTGGGTCTTGCTGCTGCGTTTTTGGGTCATTTTGTGGAAAAGCATGGTCCGAGGAAGGCTGGATTGCTTGCGGCGACTTTCTTTGGAATCGGGATTGCAGGTTCCGGTCTTGCCGTACTGCTAGGTTCAAAAATTCTCCTTTATCTCTTTTACGGGGTGTTAGGTGGGATTGGACTTGGTGTTGGCTATATTGCACCGGTTTCTACGCTGGTAAAATGGTTCCCTGACCGGCGCGGGCTTGCCACGGGACTTGCAATCATGGGATTTGGCTTTGCTGCAGCCATTTCCAGCCCAATCATGAACAGTTTGATTGAAAGCGTTGGAGTCGCGAACACGTTTTTCATTTTAGGGAGCGCTTACTTCGTTTTAATGACCGCATCGTCCTTGTATCTGGAAAAGCCGCCTGAAGGATGGATGCCGGAGGGCTTTAAGGAAAAAGTCGAGTCTGGTGCGGCCAAGCCTGTCATGGACCTTTCACAGCTAACGGCGAACGAAGCGGTAAAAACAACCCGTTTCTGGTATTTATGGCTGATGCTGTTCATCAATGTCACATGTGGAATTGCGATTTTAGCGGTGGCAAAACCACTCGCGATGGAGTCGATTGGAATTGGGACAGCGGCAGCGGCAGCGCTGGTTGGAGCAATTGGAATCTTTAATGGACTTGGCCGGATTGGCTGGGCATCCATTTCTGATTTCATTGGCCGTCCGAATACGTATACGACTTTCTTCATCCTGCAAATCGGGTTGTTTTTTATGCTTCCGCACACGACTAATGCCCTGCTTTTCCAGGTGATGCTTGCGGTCATTTATACGTGCTACGGCGGAGGATTTGCATCTATTCCTGCGTATATCGGCGATTTATTTGGCACAAAGCAGCTCGGTGCCATCCATGGCTACATTTTGACAGCATGGGCAGCGGCCGGTCTAGTAGGACCGATGTTTGCAGCCTATATAAAAGATACAACCGGATCGTATGCCGGCAGCTTATCAGTTTTTGCAGGGTTATTTGTGGCAGCTTTCGTTATTTCCCTGCTGATCAGAGTGGATATGGCTAAGCTTCGTAAACAAAATGAATCAGAAATAACCGCCTAGATTTAACTTTTCCTATTTTGTTTGCGTACGGGGGAGGAACAAAAGATCATGTCGAGGACGAGAACAAAACGAACTATTACCCGTTATGTAAATGGAAACATTGAAAAAGTTGAAGATGATATCGCGACTGAAAAACCGTTTACGATTAAATTGAATGAAAAAGAGTTTGCTACTTTGGTTTGCACAGCGGAATACATTGAGGATATGGTCGTCGGATTTTTAGCTTCAGAAGGTGTAATCAGGAAATTCGCTGACATTGAAGATTTATGGATCCAGGAAAAAGAAGGATTTGTACATGTGAAAACTCACTATACCAATTCCTTTTATGAAAAATTCCACTCGAAACGTTATATCACCTCTTGCTGCGGCAAAAGCAGACAGGGATTTGTTTTCTTTAACGATGCGAGATTATCCCACCATTTTAAAAAAGTGAATGTTCTATTAACCTATCAAGATTGTTTTCGTTTAATGGAAGAGATGCAAAGTCGTTCAGCGGTTTTCCAGGAAACTGGCGGGGTCCACAATGCGGCACTGTGTGCAAGAGACGGTGTCCTGCTGTCCCGCCTGGATATTGGGCGCCATAACGCACTGGATAAAATATATGGGTACTGCCTGCGTCATCAAATTTCTTTGGTAGATAAAATCATCGTATTCAGCGGACGGATCTCCTCTGAAATCGTCACAAAGGTTGCCAAAATCGGCTGTGAAGTGGTGTTATCGAAGTCCGCACCGACTGAAATGGCACTTGAGCTTGCAGAAGAACTAGGAATGACGACGGTTGGCTTTATTCGGAATAATGCTTTGAATGTCTATACAAGGCCAGATCGAATTGTAGAAGAAATAGATTAAGGAGGTATAAAATCGGCATGCAGGATCAACCAAATCAAGTGGAAACAATATGCGGTTTTTGCGGTACCGGATGCGGTCTTCTCGTCGAAACAGAAGATAACAAGATTAGTAAAGTAAAAGGATATAAGGAAAACCCTTCGAGCCATGGGGAAACATGTGTGAAAGGCGCTCTCGGCTGGGGATATCTCCATAGTGACCGGAGGCTGACCCAGCCGCTGATCAGAAAAAATGGTGAGTTAACACCGGCCAGCTGGGATGAAGTACTGACGCTAATTGCCAATAAATTTTCACACATCAAAGAAAAACATGGACCGGATGCCTTTGGCTGTTTCAGTTCCTCGAGATCGACCAATGAATTGAATTATCTAGCCGGAAAATTTATGCGGACCGTCATTGGCACGAATAATATCGACAGCTGCAACCGAACCTGACACGCTCCAAGCGTCACCGGTCTGGTGACTGTGTTTGGGACAGGTGCTGCCACAGGTTCTTATGACGAACTTGAGGACACCGATGTTATTCTTGTCTGGGGAAGCAATACGCAGGAATGCCACCCGATTATTTTCAACCATATGCGCCGCGGGATCAAAAATGGGACAAAAATGGTCGTCATTGACCCCCGTCAGATTGACCAGACGAAACTAGCCTATAAGTGGCTGCCGGTTCGGGTCGGAACGGATATTGTCCTGGCGAATGCAATGGGCCATGTCATCATAGAAGAAGACCTGGTTCACCAAGAATTTATTGAAAAGGCAACAGAGCAGTTTGATCGGTATAAGGAAGAGGTCAAAAAGTACACGCCGGAATTCGCGGAGCAAGTCACCGGCATTCCAGCGGAAGATATCCGGGAAATCGCCCGGCTTTATGCAAGTGCGGATAAAGCAACGATCTGCTGGACGCTGGGGATTACAGAACATCATAACGGAACCGAAAATGTCTTTGCGTTAATTAATCTTGCCCTATTGACCGGTCATATCGGGAAGTATGGCTCCGGATTGAATCCGCTGAGGGGACAAAACAATGTCCAAGGCGGCGGCGACATGGGCGCCCTGCCGAACAGGCTTGTCGGCGGCTGGAATTATGACGACCCTGAAGGAAGGAAACTGCATGAACAAGTATGGGGCACTCCGGTTCCTGAAAAAATCGGAAAGCATCAAACCCTGATGCTTGAGGCAATGGAGAAAAAAGAAATTAAGGCAGTCTATGTAATTGGCGAAAATCCGGTACAATCGGACGCCAACGGTAATCAGGTGGAAAAGATTTTTAAAGACGTCGATTTCCTCGTTGTCCAGGACATTTTAATGACAAGAACGGCAATGCTTGCGGATGTGGTCCTTCCGGCAACCGGCTGGGCTGAAAACGACGGGACGCTAGTTAATTCTGAGCGCCGGATTCAACGAGTCCGTCCTGCACTAAAAGGACCAGGTGTATCCCGACATGATCAGGATATCATCCAGGATATTGCCAATAAGATGGGGGCGAAATGGACTTATCAATCCGCGGAAGAAGTTTGGGAGGAAATCCGCAAGCTTGCACCTAATTTTGCCGGTGTAACGTACGAACGGATCGACAAAGATGGCGGCCTTCAATGGCCATGCCCCGATGAAAATCACCCTGGGACTCCATTTCTCCATAGCCGTCTCTGGTCAGAAGATGTAGGAATGAAGGCCAAATTCGTGCCAACCCACTACCAGCCTCCTGCCGAGGAGCCGGACGAAGAGTTTCCATTGATGCTGACAACCGGGCGCAGACTTCAATTTTACAATACAGGCGTGCAAACAAGAGATTACAAGAAAATGAAAAATGCAGAAGAAGCATTAGAGATTCATGCAGAAGATGCAGCGAAGTATGGATTGCAAGACGGAGATCCTGTAAGGGTTAGCTCAAGAAGAGGAAGCCTCATTACAAAGGTCAACATCAGCAAAAAACAGCCAAAGGGCCTGGTCTTCATGTCCTTTCACTTCCCTGACCAGGCAAGCACGAATGTCTTAACCAACTCCGCAACCGACCCTCTGGCTGGGACCGCTGAGTTTAAGGCATGTGCTGTGAAGATTGAGCAAGTACAGTGAAGCAAGGGGACGGTTCTTAAAGTGAACAATCAGGCCTTTGCGTAAAAAAAGCACGATGAGCGGCGTTACCCCCTCATCGTGCATTTTTGATTTCTTCTTCCAAGCGTTGCTGGTGAAGAAATCACGATTCTGGCCTATGGATTTCAAACTTTTAATTACCCCTCAATCATTAGCCTTCTTTTCATATAAAGCCATCCATTCATCAATCTGGTGAGACTCAACCCGATTATCTTGATTTATTTTAACAGAAAAATAGTCCTGAATTTCTTTACTAGAATCTAAGATATATTGCTCCACTCGTTCCATTTGCTCTTGGCTGCCGGCAGTTCGTGCTACCCAGGATGGGAATTGGAAGGTTTTCTTGCGATTGATAGATTTTGTTTCCTGGAGACCCGCCTTCATCATTAACTCTTTCCACTGACTGATTGTTAGTGCCCTTACATGGCTTTCGTCTCTAAGTTTTTCTACCATGTTCATGAATTCATCCAAGGCTTCATCCTCTGGCGCAACATTATCTATTAATAGGAACTTGCCACCCTGCTTCAATACTCTGCCTGCTTCTTCAATGAATTGACCTGGATTTGGAAAGTGATGAGGAGCAATTCGACATGTCACTAAATCGAAGGTACCTTCGAGAAATGGCAGTTTTTCTGCATCAGCAACAACATACCAGATATTCTTGAACTCCTCATTCAAATGCTTAGCAGTATTCGCAAGCATTTCCTCTGTTAGATCTGTTGAAAAAACAGTTCCGACATAGGGTGCAAGTGTCTTGGTGACATGCCCGCCACCAGTTGCGATATCGAGCATCACCCAATCTGAATCAGGCTTAATCCATTCGACTAGTAACGGCAGGTCGCTTCCCTTTGCATGCGATTCACTCGTTACATATTTCTCAGCGTTCTTTCCAAATACCTCTTTAACCTTTTGTTTTATTTGCTGCTCATCCATTGCCTTTCCCCCTCATCATTGGTCTTCCTGCATGAGATTTTCTAAAACAGCAGGCAAAATTCCACCGTTGTTATAGTATTCAACTTCTACGCTGCTATCCAAACGAACAATTGCACGGAACTCAATCTTAGAGGATTGGCCAGTGGCAATGATGATTACCTCTTGACCAGGGACAATTTCCCCTTCAAGGCCTTTGATGCTAAAATCCTCAGTACCATCTAAGTTTAAAGTGCTTGCATTTTCTCCCTCAATAAACTGCAGTGGTAAAACACCCATTCCTACTAAATTACTTCGGTGAATTCTTTCAAAGCTTTCAGCCAAGACTACTTTTACCCCCAGAAGAGATGTTCCTTTTGCTGCCCAATCTCTTGAACTGCCAGTTCCGTATTCTTTTCCCGCTATGACCAATAGGTTCTGGTTCGTTTCTTTGTATTTTATGGCGGCTTCATAAACCGACATGGTCTCACCAGTAGGCAGGTAGGTGGTGTAGCCACCTTCTTTATCACCGGCAAGCTTATTTTTTATACGGATATTTGCAAACGTACCTCTTACCATGACTTCATGATTCCCTCTGCGTGCACCGTAAGCGTTAAAATCTCGAGGGGAAATCCCCTTCTCTGTCAAATAAACGCCAGCTGGGCTATTCACTGGTATATGACCTGCTGGAGATATGTGATCCGTTGTAATTGAGTTACCCAGCAGCAACAGCGCCTTTAAGTTTTTTACCTGTTCACTCACATTCTTTCTTTCTATTTTCTCTTTAAAATAAGGAGCTTCCTGTATATAGGTCGATTTCGTGTCCCATTCGTACAGGTTTCCTTCAGGCGCTTCTAATGAGGACCATCTATCATTTTCAAAAATACCTTTATATTCCTCTATAAATAGCTTTTCATCAATTGTCGATGAAATGACACTCTGTATTTCTTCAGATGTTGGCCAAATATCCTTGAGATAAACAGGTGTATTATTGTGACCGATTCCAATTGGATCGTTTTCTAAATTTTTGGTAATAGTTCCTGCTAATGCATAGGCGATTACAAGCGGTGGAGAGCTTAAATAGTTTGCTTTTATTAATGGGTGAACCCTTCCCTCAAAATTTCGATTCCCACTCAAGATGGAGGCTGCGACTAAATCATTTTCTTTTATTGCTTCCTCTACTTCTTCAGCTAGAGCACCACTATTTCCACAGCATATTGCACATCCATAGCCATCCACGAAAAAGCCGAGCTTTTCTAAGTACCCAAGCAGCCCTGCTGACTCTAAGTATTTTGTCACAACCTTTGAGCCAGGTGTTAAGCTACTTTTAACAAAAGAAGGTTTTTGAAGACCAAGTTCAACCGCTTTCTTTGCTGCTAAACCAGCTGCAACCATAACACTTGGATTCGATGTATTGGTACAGCTCGTAATGGACGCCAGCACTATTGAACCTGTACCAATTTCAGTACCATCACTTAGCTTGACCTTCTCCTTAAGAATATCCTCTTGTAAACCATAACCGCGTTCTGCTATTGGCTTTGTAAGTGTTTTTGAAAAATCCTCACTTAATGATCCAAGTTCCACACTATCCTGAGGTCTTTTAGGTCCCGCAATCGTCGGCTTTACTGTAGCTAATTCAAGTTCGATCACTTCTGTAAAATCAGGCTCAGTTGTGTAGTCTGTTCGATATATTCCTTGTGCTTCATAATATGCTTTTGCTAGTGGCACAATATCCCCGCGGCCAGTTAGCCTTAAATAATCCATCGTCACATCATCAACCGGAAAATAGCCCATTGTGGCACCATACTCTGGGGCCATATTTGAAATGGTTGCCCGGTCAGTAAGCGAGATATTTTTAAGACCTTCTCCAAAAAACTCAACAAATTTGCCAACAACGCCTTTTCGACGAAGCAAACTGGTTATTGTTAAAGCCAAGTCTGTTGCCGTCACTCCCTCTTGAAGTTTGCCTGATAATTTCAGGCCGATAACATCTGGAATGACAAAATAAAGAGGCTGGCCAAGCATGGCTGCTTCCGCTTCAATTCCCCCAACTCCCCAGCCAACGGTTCCTAATCCATTGATCATGGGTGTATGTGAGTCAGTACCAACTAATGAATCTGGATATACCTCAAAATTTCCATTTACCTCTTTCACCACCACGGAACTTGCCAAATATTCAAGGTTTACTTGATGAACAATTCCGTTCGATGGCGGAACCGCTCTAAAGTTTGAAAAGGCCTCCTGTGCCCATCTTACAAATCGGTACCTCTCTTGGTTCCTTTCGTACTCTTTTTCAACATTTGCGGAAAATGAGCCTTTGTTTCCAGAGTCTTCAATGATGACAGAGTGATCAATTACAAGGTCTACAGGGATTTGCGGATTAATTTTTGAAACATCTCCACCTTTTCGTTCAATCGCATTTCTCATCGCAGCTAAATCTACAATTGCGGGAATACCAGTAAAATCCTGAAAGACAATTCGTTCCGGCTTAAACGGCACTTCTTTCTTATCATACTCGCTTTTACCCCAATTTCTTAATTGATCTATATGCTGCTCTGTTATGTACTTTCCATCAAAATGACGAAGTGCTGATTCTATTAAGATCTTTATTGAAAAAGGAAGTCTAGCAGCGGTATTTAGTTTGTTCACATCATAATAGACATATTGCTTTCCATCTAATGTTAATGTTTCTTTATAACTAGATTTCAGTGTAGATGTTCCCATCACTATCCCTCAATTCTCTCTTCATAGAAAAATAGTCTAGGTGATTCCATCATCAACTAGACTACTCTTTAATCGGGCCACGCCCTGTCCACATGTCCCCCTATACCGGAATGTAGAGGTCGCCTTTCATGATTCTGCGAGCTGTACGGTCCAGGCCGATGAATTCGACGTTAGAACCATCATCTGCTAGAGCAACTCGGACTTCGGCAATTCCTTCTGGGTGTCCAATTCTTATTAATTGTTCTTTGCCATAATCCTTCATATTAAAAAACTGGTTTGGTATTGTACCCTTCAGCAGAACCGAGGCTGCAAGGTTATATAAGCCGCTTCCTGCGAACGTACGGTGAAATTTATGCATGGAGACCATTTTTGCTACGATGTCTACTTCTTCAGCTTTGATCATTTTGCCAGCAGATGTTACATAGTCATGAGGCTCAGCTACAATCGCAATCTTCGGGATGGCTGGAGCATTTTTTGCCTCCGCCACAGAGGAATACATTCCCGCTTTCAATGCCATCTTCACTCGAATTGATTCTAATTCAGCTAGCAGCTTTTCGTCATTTGCCAATTCACTGTTTAATTCCGACCCATTCAGGCCAAACTCACTTGCTGCAACAAATACAAACGGATTTACTATGTCTACAAATGATGCCGGATAAACTTTTTCATCCGTCAAAACATGACCTGATGGACCTAATAGCAGAGTATGACCCGTCT
>ENA-ORXC01000920-ORXC01000920.1-marine-metagenome-genome-assembly--contig:-NODE-920-length-18778-cov-8.003048_pt1 | contig 18778 bp, 21 predicted proteins | sample MGYA00237865_ERZ511478 | MGnify/ENA metagenome assembly ERZ511478 | reverse complement strand
GCGTGTCACGCGCGGCGGAGCGGGTACGCTCCCCCGGTGGCTCGGGCCGAGCAGCGGGGCGGGCCCGTCGTCCCCACCCCCGCGTCGCCGTCCCGCCGCCAACCACCGCCGCCGGCGTCGTCGTCCCCCGGCGGCCGCCTCGTCCCCCGGCGGCCGCCTCGTCCCCCGGCGCCTCCGGCGCACCCGCGGTGGTCCCCGTCAACACGGGGCCCCGTGGTACTACAGTTCTCATCCAGCTGCGCGTGGGCGACGCCGGAGCGAGTACAACAACGCTGGGATGTGTGCCTTTTTACACTCCTAGACGCCTACCTAGCAATTGCTTACCCATCCGGGCCGACATCCGTACGTTTGACGTTGACAAACTCATGGCTGCAGTGGGCAACTTCCAGTCCATCATCTGCAACTTCCCGTGGACCGCTCACGACGTGAAGAAGGCCCCTTATAAGAATGAGGCGTCCGAGCCTTTGACGGACGTTGACTTTCGGGGCTTGCCGATGGCCACGTTGCAGCAGCACGGCTACCTGTTTTTGTGGGAGTCCGTGACCAAAGTCGCACTCGCTGTCGAGACCCTGGAGGAGGAGGGGGGCTACACGCTCGTGGGCAACCTGACGTTGGTCAAGATGTCCGTGTTGTATACAAGCAAGGCCAAGAACAAGAAGAACCGGCCCGCCAAGGAGACGTGCTTGGTGGCCCGAAAGGGTTCCCGCGCGGATGCTGTACGATGCTACGGAGATGTGCTGACGACGACGGCGGTCCCCGCACGAACTGAGAACCTTGAGCAGCTCTACTGCGTGGCCGAGGCCGCCGCTGGCGCTGGCCACTGCCTCGAGTTGTTTTCTTCTGGTCACAGCTTGCGGGATGGGTGGGTGTCCATTGGCGAGGGTGTGCCATGTGAGAAGTAAGACGTATGATGCCTGAAAATTCCACCGTACCCGAAACAATGTTGTCGTGCCATCCATTGCGTGCAACACGGTAGTACCACGTCACAAAAACGTGCATAAGAACCTGGACGCATGCTATGCACGACAAAAGCTCTGACGAAGAAGCAGTAAAAGAAAGAGAGGAAAAGGAAACGAGCACAACACAAACCGAGTAGCCATGGCAGTTCATAGAACGACACCCGCATTCCCCATACGATGAGTGCGCCGAGGTGGATATGGTGTTGCAAGTGGGGGAGACGTCGAGACCGCCCAAGTCAGATAACGTGCTTGGATGGGGCGCCCGCTCGCAGATGTCCGAGCGCGTCGGCACGGGCAGTGACGCAGTCCACCTGACGCTGCTGCGCAAAATGACCAGGAAACCTATCTGCTCCAGCTAATAACAAAGGGAGCTTAAAGACGAAGATGTGTTAGTCAAGTACATCTCTTCCGCGCCTGCTGGCCTCGCCTGGCTGCCCAACGCTGGGGCAGAGACAGCGGCAACCACCCTCGTGGTGTCGGGGGCGCGCGACGCTAGCGCGCCGCCGGGGAGGTGACATCGGCATCAAACGCAATTTCTGGTCTGGGGCAGAACCGACCATGATAAGCTCCCAATCGGAGCGTAATCCGCAGCAATGGCAACAACAACGCTGGGACCCGAGCACATGTCGACGCGGAGGGTGGTCGCAGTTGCTGGCCCCCGTGAGCGAGCTGTTGAAGTCGGTGGAGCACAAGGCAGCGCCTCCCCCGCCATAGAGGGTCGTACCGCCTGCATCTTGCCCCATCCCCAAGGAGCGCAGACGGGGAGGCCCACCTTGGTTCCCACCCCCGGCCACGCTTTACACCCGCTCCATGCGGTGGGGGCACAGGGCACGGCCGCCAGCGCCTACGTGGCGCCAAAGCGCACGGCACACGCCGAAGTCAAATCCCCTGACGCCGAGGCGGACACTGCAAAGCACACGGGCTGCCCGTCAGCGGCAGATGGCATGTGGACGGCGGAAAGCTGCCTGTACGACCCGGAGGCGACCACGGCAACAGGGGGAGAGCCACCCACGTTGTCGCGGCCAAGCACATACCTGACGATCAGCTCAGATGTAGGGCTACAACCAGGAGGGAGACGTACAGCGTCGTGATGGCAAAGGAGGAGTCTGTGCCGTCCTGCTAAAGCACGCATAAGAACCGCTCTTCCCTCATGGGTCAGCGGCTCAGCACCGCAGACCTCGAGTCACTTGTCGCACTGGTGTCAGCGGCTGCCGTGACGCTTCCAACGCTCGGCGGATGTGAGTGACGTCCAGAGTTCCGGGCCATTCCAAGTCCATTCGAGACGACTACACATTGTTTGCACATGAACTGCCCCCAGTCGGAGGAGCATAGCTATTGTCGGCTTTGTATGCTGCTTCAGTTCTCGTGGGCGGGGTCGCTACGAGTTTAGTCCAGCCTATCCCTGAGTAACGTGCCTATTAGAGAAAATTTGAGCTACATATGCTTCCTACCCCAAAGTTTGACGCTGTGCGGCGTCCTTGGCGGTTCTGTTGCACTTTTCTCGACCTGAAGGAAGTTTTTCGCGAGCAATCCTATCCAGTTCCATGAGCATCGGGTTCGACTTCACGAGGTCACTCTGTCACGACTGACAATGCACAGTGCCCCACCCTCGTGTCATTCATGGGACGCCATTGTGATGAATCCTGTACAGCTGTGGCTGCAGCTGTACTGCGGCCACCTCCATTACTGCGCCACCATGCTGGGAAACCTCTGTCACGATGCGTCTTGCCGACGGGCCCTGTGGGTATGTCCTACTCATCACTCTTTGATGTGTTGTTCGCCGTACGTTGCTGCTCTTTTCTTGCGCCTTAGTGATTTCCGTTGACTCTCTCATTTGGTGGTGCACACGGGCCGTTGCTCATGTGGATAGGTCGGATGTCTGCCTTCGTCTCGTCTGCAGCGTGTCGAGAGACGCAGGTGTTGGATCCACCTGGTTCCCTATTTACACGATGCATGGTGCTATCGATGCAGCATGAGAGGCACGACACCGGGAGAGATTTCTTACCCTTCTTCAAACGAGCGCATTGGACCTTCGCAACGGGCTGTCACTCATAACAGGTCGCGTTCTGCTTCTATTCCTTTCGTAGTTGATGAGCAGGACGTTGGCGACTCGACGGCACGAGCTGGAGTACAAATCGCGCCTCATCCTCGGCTGCACGGCGGCAGGGGCTGCTTTTTCGCCCCAGCGCCCATTTGTGTCATCCCTCGTGTTTCCTGCGGCCTCCACCGCCGTCTGGGGAGGTGGCTGCGGCCACGGTGTTTTCTGCGGTGCGGAGTACTTTGCACGCCATCTGCCAGTTGTCGGCGGCGGCCACTGGCGCTGAGACGGCGGCCGACGCCGGAAACCCATTGCTGTCTGTGGTCGGCTCTTCGGTGGGAGCGGCTGCCCTCGCGTCGTTGGTGGCCACACTGAACGCTTCGTAGCATGACTCAACAACGCGGACGGTTGCTTTCCGCCGGCGGACTGGACGACGGGGCACCACAGCGGCTCCCGCACGCTCATCTGCGCGACGGGTCAGGGGCTATGGACCCGCGTGCCGCCATCGAGCCCCGCGACCAAGCAGCGCGCGCCTGTGAGCGTGGTGGCGGTGACGGCAGTGCTCGGCTCGCAGAGGATGCCGGGGCATGCCCGCACGCCTGGAGGTATTCGTGGAACGGGGCCGTTGCAGAGCTGCTGTTCGGCCCCTCTGCTCAAGACGGCAACTGCTCCTTTCGAGACGCTCTTCTGTTGGATCCTGACGTCGAATGCGCCCCAGCGACTTCCCCTATGGCTGACGCTGCAGCGGCTATTTCACCCGTCGATGTTGCGTCTCTCGATGGCGAGGCGCTTGGTGGACAAGTACCGCCCCAGGTTGACGCCAACCGGCGACCTCGCGCTTGCTGTGACCGCCGGTCGTTGGCGCTTCTCCCTTCAGGCTCCTCCAACGAAGAAACAGACATCCGCCTGCTCGCCGTTACTGCCACCACCACTGACGCTGTTTTCGGCAATTTCGCATGGCTAGGCGCGTTCTTCGCTCCTGACGCTGTAGTGCACACTGTGACGACCCCGTTGGACTCTTCCGGCGTTCCTGCTACGCCCGCAGGCCATTTTGTGGATCCTGGTTCCGGCACCGGTCGTGCTTCCGAACACTGGATGGCCCCACGTCTCATTGACCCGCCCACTAGAGGTGCGAGGAGGAGCTGGGGGCAAGCGCCGCGCGAAAACGAGGCGTTCCGTATGTCGGGACGTAGCGCACCGGCGGTTGCCGCCACGAGCACTTGCGTCAACGACGCGAGTGGGTGCGGTTCCCGTAAATATTGGGTTATCATCAAAACGGAGCCGCTGTGTGACAACCCCGGCCGTGTGCGCGGCCGTGAGGAGGACATGCGACCACCTGCCGCGCTGATGGCTACAACAGCGGCTGCACGAGGAGCCGCTGTCGCCGCCGCAACGGCCATGGGCACTGCCGCGATGTGCGTTGCCGGCTCGCGGTTGGCGGGTTATCGGCCAGTCGGACCGACTTGGACCCACATTGTTGTCGCAGCTGCGGCTCCGTTTTCCTGTGGAACAAGCCAAGAGGAGTGGCGTAAGCTGGCGCAGCTGGCCACGCGTGAAGCTGCTGTAGCAGGGGTGTCGCAGCCTCTCTCTTCGGGTGGCCCTACTGGCTCCAACCCTGGCCGGCCGTGGCCGGAGCTTTATGCGGCGGCCCTAGCAGCTGGGGTCGGGGCATTTGCAGCGTCCAGCGTCGCGGAGACCCAATCCTCTTCGACTGTGCCGGATATTCCCACCGGGCCAGTGGCGGCGTCAGCTGTGCCCGGCACCGGGTCATCGGTGCATGGAAGGCCGCCTTCTGCAGGCGGGCCGTTCCATACCGAGGCGTCTCTAGACGAGGTGTGGTGGCCCGGCTTCTCGGACGGTATGCACACGATAGCAGGTGGGGCGTTGGGCCGGGCTCCTACTGGAAGGGAGGCGTCGCGCATTCTCCGTCCTCCATGGACGACTGACGGTGCCTTCCGCGAGGACTTCCGCCAATACATCAAAGGGGTACTTGTGTTGCGACCGGATCCAGCCAATCATCCAATCTTGCAGCAGCCTTCGGCCTCTCCGCCGGTTCCACCGGAAACGACTCTTCCTGTGTCTGCCGTTGTGTGTTCTTCTGCGTTACGGCCTCCTGATGGACCAGTACTGGCTTCCACTCAATGAGGGCGGCGCCGCATTTCGAAGGACAACGCCACCTGCTGACCGGTCGACACGTCTACATCAGCCGCATCCTACTCAACCTGCAGTGTCAGCTGACGCAGGCGATGGCCTTCACCGCATCCGCCGAAGAGGGGGAGAACAACTTCCTCTGTTGCATCCATCATAACGGGCACGCGTCGAATTAGACCGGTAGTGTGGGCGAGTTGCAGTAGCATCCGAATCTCCTCTGTCATCTCTTAAAGCTGATCTCCTGCCTTGGTTGAGCCCTGTATCCTGTTCCAAGTGCGTACCAACTTACCGTCTTTGGCATGGTCGGGTTTTGCATCCGCCGTGAACGTCACCGGAGGCCGATAGTGCACAAGGCCTGGCGGCTGCTGTTTTTGTCGAAGTCCGATTTGTGGCGTGGCTTCGAGCCCGTACTCCGGCCATGGACCCCAGTGTTCTTCGGAAAATTTTGTTGGAATGCTCGACAAAAGAGGTACAGCACCACGCGTTCAACGCTCGACGAACACAGTCCACCCAAAGCGTGGCTCCCCAGGAGGACCCCAAAGCTCCAACAAATTAGTCCAAGGTGAGGCTGAAGCCATGAGACGAACAGCATCATACGCAAAGTCCGGCTTGACGCGGACGTTGTGGGACAAAGGGCTGACGCGAGATCGACGCCACATCTGGCTTTCGATGATCACGTCCGACGATAGCGGCGTGAGAGAGACCGCGCCCCCCCGTTCGTTGGCAATCCCTTGAAAGATGAGCAGCGTGACATGGCTCTCCCGCAGGTCACTGCCCCGCACCACTCGATGCACCACTCCGGCGCCGCGCTCGTCTTGAAGCACCCAGCAGATGCTGTCGATGAGATGGAAGCCCAAGCTCTGCATGGACAGCACCGTCGCCGCGAAGACGGCGCCGTGCACCCACACACAACTTACGCCACTCGGTACCAGCGTCTTGAAGGGGATGCGGCACAGGTCCTTGACGACGAAGCTGCCGCCCTCGTCCGCCCAGGGAGGATCCACCACGATGATGTCGTACGTGCGAGGGGGGGTCTCGTGCGGGCCACAGAATGCGGAGAAGTCGGTGTCCAGAATGGAAGAAACCTCATGGTACTCCCCGCCACTTGAGCTCTCCAGGCGGCGCACTTCGACCTCTCGCGCCAACCCGCGGCGAGCGATGCCGTCATTGTCAGGCACAGCGAGCGGCTGCGGCTGCCACACTGCAGCTGGACGGGCCGTCCGCTGCTGGTTGGCCCACGAACGCCATGTCCGCACGTCGTCCGGCGGGCCTTCCGACATGTCTCCCGCTTTTGACACTACCCTGGACATCCGTAAGAAGAATGGACAACAAGCGCAATGGCAGCATTCGGACAGTTAGATTGTGTAACATTCCAAACTGCAGACAGTGATGACCTCGCTTCTCTGCCAAACGGCCTACACGGTCCCGTGCAGCATGCAGCAGAAATAGTGCTGAAAGGAGCGGCACGAGTCACGAGCGCAAGTAGCAATGCAACCAGCGACATTCACACTGTCAGCGTTGGCAGACAGACGGACGTACGGACGTATATACCGAGACAACCTACGCTCGCACAGTTGCGAGGAGAACGCGCCGAAAAACGCGCGCACAGAGCAGCACCCACACCGCGAGAGTAGCGGTCGATGGTGGTCTTCACAGCGCACGACGATGGTGGCCGGTGACAGTGGTGGCGATCGGTGATAGTGGTGGCGGTCGGTGACAGTGGTGGCGGTCGGTGACAGTGATGGCGTTCGGTGACAGTGATGGTGGTCGGTGACAGTGGTGGCGGTCGGTGACAGTGGTGACGGTCGGTGACAGTGGTGACGGTCGGTGACAGTGGTGGCGGTCGTGGTCGCGACGACGGCCGTCGCGACTCATGCGTCAGCATTGCGTTTTGTACTGACAGCGGCCGCAGCACGTGGTCTCATGAATTGGACGCCCCCCTTTGAGTGCTGACAATCGATTGCAAAAGGCTTTAGGTACACGATGAAACATATCCATTGAGCCTGCTCAATCAACATAGTTTTCTACACAGGCAGCGCCGGACGCCGAAAGACCCTATTCTTTCTCTAACAGTACACTCCTCATCCGCCGACCGTGTCTTGCAAGCCCGTTTTGCGGCCTTATATGATACATCAACATCATTAGATGCTCAACAGAGCCTATGTGTGTGATTAGTAGAATTAGCTCCCAGCTTACGCCGGTGGAGTTTCAACCCAGTGTCCGCCGAGTAATCTCTCTGGGCCCAGTTGATAATTGAATGCGATGCCAGTTATCGATTCGATGCGACCACGGTGCACACATGCACTACGCAGCTCTACGCAGCTCCTTGCCCACCGCATAGGGAGACACATGACATCTGTCTCGTGCGTTTCGTCTGCCCGACTGCTCTCAGCGTACCTCCTGCTCCTCGAGGATGGCTCTATTCTCATCGTGCGTCTTGAGCTGCTACCCCAAGCACCTCTTTCGCTTTCTTTGTATTGACTCGTCAGTCACCACTCTCGTAGCCACGCAGTCCCGTGGACGACAGGGTCATTGTTGATCGGGATTTGGTGTGCTCCTCGTGCGGTAGCCCGCGCATCCTCCTGCACGTCGCGTGTGTGGGTCTCGGCCTTGTTTCCGTGGCGAGCATCCGCGGTTGACGGACTGTACCTGCGTATGCGCCGCGACGGGGCGGCCTAGGTGCTCTGTGACTCGTGTTGGGCATGTGGCCACGCGCGCCGCACAATCGCCGTGGTCCGGAGCGTGGGAATGCCGTCGGCAGAGCGAGTTCCCGCCAGGCGGGTTTGGAGACGGGGGGGCGCTGAGAAGAGGAGCGTGGGGGGTGCAAGGTGTGTGGTCGGGGGGTGTACGGCGGTGCTGGGGGCCGGCCCATTAAACAGTTGTCTCGTTCGTTGCGCACTTGGCTGGGGTCCTGGAACACAAATTGTGTCGTGCAAGTTTCAGTATGGGCGGGTCCTCAACCGGCTACAGGGGCGCGTTGCCCGCTCCGCGGCCGGCGTAAGCGGCGCCCTGCTGCCCACCCATAGCAGCGCCGCGACCAGGTCACTCTCACCCACGGCTATCTCTCTCCGTAGATGCGGAGTATCCGCCCCCCCCCACTACCGCAGTCACATCCGACCCCAACAACGTCGGGCGGCGGCTGGGCTGCAGACGCCGACCTCGACGGGCTGTGAGAAGGGCTAAGGCATAAAGTCGGAAGGAGAGCGGCGGAAAAGGGGGAAGAAAAGTGGACGAGAGCCAAGGAAGATGATGAAGACGAGCGAGCCCACGACGGCCGTCGCGAGCGAGAGCTTGAAGAAGACACTGCACTGCAGCTGCTGCAGCTTCTCCGCAGCTCTGCAGATGCGAACAGGCAGTGCAGCTACAGTTCGAGGTTCGTGGTATCGACTTGTGACAGCTGCGTCATGCACAAGCGCGTCGCCGTAAGTCCTGCAGAAAGAAATTTCTCTCATAGCCTCCAATTGGTGCCGACACTGTCCACAGACCCCGTGACAGACCGCTGGAGGTGACAGCACTCGTAAATACGGAGACTGCTCTGGACAAAAACTCGACACTTGAATTTGAAGGACGTCTTGCCACTGCCGCGGACAACGCTGCGGCTGATGCAGCCCCACACGTCTGTAGAGTGTGCTCGACCGCCGTCAGAGCGGTTTTGCCCGACAGCTGCGGGTTGCTCGCGGCAGAGATGCTGAGCCGTTGCCGAGGACCGAGGAAGATGTTGCAGCAGAGCTGCGCACCCGGCTGGAGCCCCTACGGCGGCCATTGCTACGAGCCTATGTATACGACAGCAGTTGGGACCTGCTGCCCTGCGGGGGCTCTTTTGGGGGCGTCGGTGTTTTCGCTTATCATAACCAGAGACGCTCGACGCTGCAGCTGCTGAAGACGTGCCTCCGTCAACGTGCGGGCCGTCAATCCTGACGCCTCGGGAGTGGCTCGGAGCTGCACTCTCGGACTGAGACCACTTGCACTGACCAAGACTGCTACTCAAAGCAGAAGGTACGTTCGTTACACCTCTACAGGTGGGGGGCAGGTAGCCGTGGCCTGCGGGCTCTTTGGACGGCCGTGGCTTGCGGGGGCGGGCGGCTGGGTGACGCTATTCGCTATTGCCCTTTGGAGAGAAGGTGTCGGCGTCACTTCTGCGGGATGATGAAGTCGACTGACACGCACTTGGTTGTGCTGTGAGTTGGTTGCCTTGCTTTATCCACCGTCGCTCTCGCGCTTCGCGTGTTTGCATAGCGATGGAGCCGGACCAGTCCTTCTCCCTCCTCTTACGTCTGTTCATTGAGGTCACGCCCAAGAACGTCGGCAGCGGCTGCACCATCCCTGTTTTGTTCATCCTCCACGTCGCCATGAAGCTGCGCAACGTCATCGGGGAGCATTCCAACGAAGACACGGGTGCCCTCGCCCAGTATCTGCACCATCTTTTCGAGGTACCGGACGAGAAGGAGTTTGCGAGGGTGTTTGCCAAGGCCTTAGGGGTCGATGTCTCCTGTATAGACATTAAGGGCCGTGTGGTGGTACGTCGCTGTTTTCTGCTTTCTTGTGGCGTGGAGCCCTGGCGGGTGTGCGTGTGCATGCCTCCGCGGGCCTTGAATTCTTTCCGAAGCGACAGCGATGGTACTCTCGCTACATGATCACCCGCTGACTGTTTAGTGCGTTTCTATGACCGTGGGCGGTCTTGTTGCGTCTGAACTGCTTTCTCCTGGGACCCCTTTCTGACGTTTCACTGTATTACTCTCGAACTGCCGGCCGTTCTTCTCCTTTTGCTCACTTGTTCTTGAACGCAGGCATCAAAGCACGTCATGAACCAGCCCAGCCACCTGATGATCGGCGCCGTCAAGGAGCTGACCAACCCGGGCGAGGCCTTCAAGTTCAACTACCTCTGCCGTAACTTCCGCCTCCGCACCAACGTGTCGGTGGCGTCGCCGATGTCGACGACAGCCTTTCCGACGGGCGTCACAGCAACTGAGGCGGCTGACATTGGCAAGCACATTTCCAAGATGGTCACAAACTTTGGGCTCCGCTGGCCGGCATTGTGTTCTGTCCTTGTGGCATCGGAAGAGGAGGAAGAGGACGCCAAGGTGCTGGACTGGTCTTCCGGCCCCGGCGCGCAGTCCGTGACCGGGCTCAAATTCAACTGGGCGAAGTCAACAGATCCGGACCCAGTGTCGGCAGCAATGCTGGTCGCGTTGCGGAAGAAGCTGCTGCTTGGGGCCAACAAGACCAAGGGCCGAGCTGAGAAAGCTCCATCGGGGGCTTTTGTGCGACCTGCTTCCGCCCTTCCTCCACCGGCGCCCAAGGAACGCGTCAAGGCCGGTGGCGCCAAAGCGCCTGGTAGTCCTGTCAGAGGGATTGCTGCCAAGGCGGTGAGGGGCATGCACACCCCAGCTGTGAGCCTCGTGATGTCTGACGTGCTAGCAGCGGCAGCCGAGCGCATCCTGGAGGTGAATGCTGAAGCTACGGCCATGCAGCCCTACTACACGGTGCGCACTGTCGCTCCCCACGACGTGTGGGCCGACGGCGGGGTCGTCGTCATTGTGCAGTTCCCCTTTACGCTCCTCAGTGACGGGCCCAAGCCGGGGTGGATATTGACCACTAAGAAGCTGATCACACGTGATGGTGCGGGCGGCACCTACGTCACCTCCGTGAAGCTTTACGCGGGGAGCAGCACGCAGCCGCGCGGTCAGTCCGGCGCGCCTCCCTCTTCGGACATCTTTTCTTCTCTCCCTGTTTCACGCTCTTCGCCGTCGGCAGGACCAGGAACTGCAGCATATTCTGACACGGCCGTCGACCTGTCGTCCCCGACTGACCGCCACTCGCTTCATGTTGCTGCCGCGAATGCCGCGCCGGTGGCTGAAGCCACCGCCGCCCGTGCCGCTGCCTCGACCTCCGCGCCTGTCGTAGCTGCCAACCCCATGCCTGCTACAGCCGATGCCATCACGCCAGGTGTGACTGCCTCGGAGCTTTCCAGCGCCTCCTCGTCGTCACCCGACGGTGCTACCCATCGACCCCCGGCGACAGGCTCCACGACGCCACGCGCGGCCGACGCTGCGGCACCCGCCTCTCTGGCCGCGTGTCAACTTCCTCTCGTCAACGGTCCTAACGCCGCCGCGACTGAAGTCGCCTTGGAGGGCGCCGCCGCAAACGACATCATCGTGCCGTCGTCCGTTGTGGGCTCGAATTCGTCGTCACCCGCTGATGGAGCTGGAGCAGGATCAACTGTGGACCACGGTCGGCCGTCCCCGCCAGCCATTGAGGCTGCCCTCGTTTTTCCCCGCCCATGGCCGTCAACGCCCCGGTGCGTGCCGTCGGCTATGCATGACGCCATCTTGCGCGTCATGGGCCTGACCAGCGATGACCTGGGGTTCCAGCCAAACGACACCATGACGATGACGACCATCAAGTCGGCTCCCCCGCCCCCTGTACTAGTGGAGATTGTCTTTTAGTGCAACAAGGAGCTCGACCTCACGCGCAACGGCGAAAGGAAGGGCCAACATGGTGACTTCTTGATTGCTACGTACGCCGCACATCCTGAAGAAGTTGAGAAGCCCATGGTGGTGGTGATTGACTGAGCGCTCTTGAGGGATGTGTGCTGCTCGCCTTGCACCCTACGTGTGCGTTTTTGTCTTATTGCAGTGGACTGTACTTGGTTGACCTCTATGCAAAATTAGACGTGTTCGTTTGCAGCCTTGTGAAACACTTGTTTTATTGCAGCCTTCTCGTCTCCCGCGGCCATCACCAAGAATCATCGGGTAGCCGTGCCAGACCACCGACTCGGGGGCGCTCGCCCGCTCCACTACAGTAAAACACTGGCGGTATGGGCGGCGCAAGGCAGGACAATGGTACCTCCATGTCCGAGCCGTTGGAAAGCCGCGACGACGGCAGCTTGCGCTTGCACTTGCCCGCCTCGGTGGCGGCGACACCGCGGCAGATGGTGACCCCTTGAGGCATGGGGAGGCGTGGCGGTGTCTTCCTCGGTAGGCGGCGGCGCGCTATGACGCCAACAGACGCACTGGTTTATGCTGACCAGCCCGAAGCGATCGTGGTGTCCTTCAAAGAACTTGGCCGTGACAGACTCGGCGACGAGACATGGCCCATGACGGAAGTGGATGCATTGCAGTCCTGTGGTTTGTCGCAAAGTATCCCACCCAGTTGAGCGAGTGAACGTTTGCGAATACAGGACCTGCCCCACAGCAGAAAAAGCGCATGAAGTGTGCACTCCTTCTACATTTCTGCCACAGACAATCTGAAGAATCCCTGGAGAGAAACTGCTGCACGGTTTCAGAGAATGTGCAGGTTTCAGACAGATCTTCTTGTACATGATCTGCCAAATAGCTGCATACAGCACAAAACGCAGCGGAATGCCAGCAGAAAACAGCTCTTGCTGCAGCCATATAGCAGCCTGTAGACATTCTGTAACAGGCTGCGACACGGAATAATCAGATTCGTAAGGTACACGGTCTAAGCCCCACTGCGCGGTGGTGGCCGGGGCAACACGTGAAGCGCCGGTCTCTTCTGGATGCTGCATCGTTGCACGTACTCAAATCATAAAACGGGGGTCACTGTTCAAATTGGACGTGCCCGTCTTTTTTTGCGTCAAGCGACTGAGCGCGCGTGATCTGGCATCGTTGCCTGCCCGCGATTAAATCAGCTGTTTTTGCAGCGGCAATGTGTGATGCAGCAGCTGTTGCAGAACAGTGAATCCGACCGTGCGCTTCACGGGAGACACGCGACCCGGCCTTACTCAGGCGTTGCTGACGTCCGAAGCTCGATATTTGGTGAGCATCACCGGAACCCCAATGGCTATCATCTGTTATGGTGCTTTGCTAAGTTCTGTCCAGGTTCAGTTTCGCATAGTTTGCAGGAACGTAATGTGGACCGATTGGCGGCAGACAACACCCGAGAGGATCTCTGCCAATTGGAAGCGTGTGTAGTCGGGATGATGGTCTCTGCGTCTCGGGAGGGCCGTCTCGTTGTCGGCCCTGTCGCCAACCGCTCTTCTCCCCTCTCTACGCCCCTCTGGATGCGCTTTCCAGGCGAGTGTCACAGCTGCTGACCCCGGTACCGGCCAGATGAGCCGCAGCCAGACTTGAAACATGCTCACACGTTGGCCTGTGCTTCAGGACTGTCCACGGGCAGTAGGAAGTTGGGTGGTTGATCTCGCGCTTGGCCCTCTCCAATGAGATCCGTTGTGGTGATTTCCGTCGTCGTGCCCACTGCTTCGTCCGCCGCCCGAGGACGTGTTTTGTGTCGCTGTTCTTTGACAAAAGTCGTGCGTGTGCGGAAGGCGTTCAATCTGCTCTCGACCGTCACCGAAAGGCCTTCTTCACCAACGGCCGCGACGAGCCCGGACAAAACGCGGCGGATCAAGCTCTCGTGCCTTTCGACCCTCTCCCCCCGCCACGCGTCCCCTATTACCCGTCCCACGATGGGGCGCTGCGGCGTTTGCCACTACCTGAGCCCCGCGGGGGTCAAGGGTCACACTGCCCGCACATGTCCGATCAACCAAGTCGAGTGTCGCCACGGTCTACCCGTCGGCCACCCCTTTAAGAAGGTGGGCCAATGCGTGCTTGGCAGCTGCATCCACAAGGAGACGTGCACGTCGTGCGGTGACACTGGGCATCTTTTGGGCACCCAGAAGCTGACGGAGGCGCGCTACAGGTTCAATGACAAGGGCAAATTCGTGCGCAAGCAGAACAAGAAGGCGCTGACCACAGCCGACTTTGTCTGTACCAAGATGACGCAAGCGGCCAGCAACACCCTCGTCGCCAATTCCAACAACGCCTCCACGGCGTCCGACCACACCAAGATCAAGCGTCGCGAGTCCGTCTCGCGCCTCAGGGGCAACGTCAACGCCGCGCGCATCGAGGTGGACGGGACGATTGAGCTGATGGAGGAGATGGGCAGCGACGCCGCTCTCCTGAGTTCGGTCAACAAGCCGGTGTTCAAGTCGCTGGTGAACCACGCCCACCTGGGAGCGGTCGAAGCGGGAAAGAAGGCCGCGGAAGCCGCAGAGAGCGACGTTGACGACGAGGTGTCCTGCGGAGACTCGGCGGAGCTGTCTGTGATAGTTGAAGAGAATACAGGTGAGGATGAAAGGACTGAGGAGAAGGGGAAGGGAAAGGCAGTGTTCCGCGGCCCTTCTGCGCGCCGCATCAACAAGTACGCGGAAGTGGTCATCAAGGGGCGCCGCTTTTCGAAGTCGAAGCCACCGCGCAAGCTGACCAAGTGCTCGGAGATGTAGACCCAAGAGGTGCGCAAGTCCCGCACGGCATCACCACAGGGGAATCATGCCGCTGGTGCATGCGGTTCGGTCGTGTCCGCGCCCGTGCTATGGAATGATAGCAGCGCCGATGTCTCTACTCTCTGGCCGTCTGGCACGCGCTCACTCTACTCGGATATGATCCCAATGTTTTTCTCACCGGTGTTTGGGGCATACACGCCGCTGCAGGTTGCGCACCTCGTGCTCGAGAAGGTGACACAGAGCCCCATGGCGCAGATTGAGATGGAGCTGGCTGGCTGTGTGGTCAAAACGGCCGTCGACCGGCACGTACACGGATACACGCTCCCGTCAGGCGCTCTGAGTGCCGCGCACGTCTCCGAGTGGCTGTGCTCGATTATGCCGGGTCCCATCCAGTCGGCAATGCTGACCGGCGTGGCGCAGGCCATCCGCAGCAATGTCATTGAGTTCAAGGCGCAGTCTGAGGCACCGGAAGTTCCCGCGGCGCGCTCTTAGAGCGCTCCAGCGAACAAGAATAGCGCTGCTGGCTAGCCTCTTTTCGCATGACGGCGTCCCGGTTCCCGTTGGCCCAGAATGTCGTACAGGGGCCCCGGTAGGTTGTGGAGGTAGGTCAACATGCCGCCCTTGCGCGACACCCCCTGCGTGTTGCTGACGTAAAAGTGCCTCACTGCTCGTCAAGTGGTGCAAAGTTGCGGAGACGAGCATGGCCGGTCAGGGGAAAACAGAGGGGCGGGGACCGTGCGATCTCAACTCATGGTATGGTGCCTGCAGGTCACAAGTCCATGCTTCTGCGGTAACGCTGCCAATACCGCGGTGTCTTGATAAATATCTGAGCTCACGGCCACTGTGTGGCGCTCAGTCTCACGACGGGCACCTGCCATGACTCCTGCTAGGGCACTCTGCCACCCAGAGGTCGTGAAAACTCGTTGTGCCAAAAGCAATGGCAACGGAGGCCATGGATCTCACCTTTTTGCAAGCCGTCGCCGCACAATCGTTCAGCTCCCCACCTTCCAGTGTGGCCTGCCCCCGTGCTTCCGCCGCTGTACCCCACGATTAGTCAGCTCGCCTGCCGCTGTTGTGACTCTTTCTTGACTTTTGCCGCCCCTGCCTACCAAAGGAACATCAACCTTGAGTGCCTCCGTCGGACGTCTGCGTAGGAGCTCCTCGCGGTTTCCCCCACCGTTCGCTCCGACGCGCCTGTTGCTGCTGTGAGAACAAATAAGCTCTTCAGGGTCATATGGAGCCCCCGTCAATTGCGGTGGCCAGTCTTCTGGGCCGCCCGCGACCAACGACGAGCGTGTTGTCTGCCACAGTCACTGCCGCTGCCATACAGCTGGCGCTGCAGCTCAGGCTGGCCAACATGGCCCTCCTGCCGCCTCCAAAGGCCTTAGAGAGGGTGGCACAACCTCGAAAGCCGCTGCTGCTCCTGTCGCCGTCCTCTTCCCTGTTGTAGCGGCCATCCCTCAAGCTCAAGGTCTCCGGGGCCCCGTGACCGGCGGCGGTATTGTCGGCCCTGCCACAGAGCGACCCCATGTCGTTGGCGGAGCCGAAGAGCCGCCAGAAGCACACAATGATGAGGATGAGATTCAGTTTGTAGGGCAGGTGGGGCACGCGCCGGTCGCCGATGACAAAAACCTGTCCGACGACGGTGGAAAGAAAGAGAATATGTCCTCGTCTGACGGCGAGCAGACTATTAAGTGCAGCCTTTGCCCCGTCCCCAAACCCGGCTCCGGTCGGTTCTTGCCCTCCCACATTATTGCCCCCTTTGAAAGCACTACTGGGCTCTCCCAGGTCTACGTTCACCACGCTTGCGCCATGTGGGCGCCGGAGGTGTACTGGGACCGCAAGGCGATGGAGTTGAAAAGCTTCTACAGGTCGTTCCTCCGTGGTCGTCGGCAGTCGTGCTCCGCCTGCAACGAGCGGGGCGCCATCGTCGCGTGCTGCATTGAGTCATGTACCGAGGCCTTCCACTTCCTGTGCTTGGCGTCTGCGCAGTGTACCGTCCGCGTGTCAGCCCGCATGGACTTTTGCCCGTCGCATCACAAGTTGGCGGCGGCAATGCCCGGGGAGCCGCTCGTGGCGGCGGGCCTTATCGGTTTGATCATGGCACGCCAGGTGGTGCGCTTCCCGCCGGACTCGGACGACGATTCTTCCATTTCCGACTCCGTCTACCTGTGTGACACACCCCATGCGTCACACACGCGGCTCCGTCGGTATGAGACAGAAAGAATCTGTTCTCGGTTGTGGCTGGTGGGGCCCGTCGTACCAGAGCCTGCCGACGTCCTGGTTTCCCTCCGACAGGGCCGCTTGATGAAAGGAGGGGAGCAGATGGCTGTGCGCATCGGGCTGCGTTTCGTTACAAAGTCGGTTGCGGACCACGTCATTGCGCGACATGCTCGTGCAGAGGAAGCAGAGGCCGATGTGGACCCCAATGTACCGGCATCTCGGTGCAGTAGAGCGCCTCTGTTTCTCCTCCGCAACGTTCGACATGCGCCCATCTTCCCTGCGGGTAGCATCCGCCAAGTTTTTCCCTATGCTACCATCGTCCCGAGACTGGAGCCCAAGGGCTCAGAGCAAGATTCGTGGCACAGCCTTGGGCGCGCGTACTCCCGCTATGGGAGAGGCTGTGCGTGAGCGCAAGCGTGCCAACGTAGATTCACTATGGGATAGGCTAGGGCAGCAGAACGCCAAGCGACAGAAGATGGTGGCCAACGCTGCCGATGGCACCATGGTTAATGGCGTTGGCTCGCTGCCTAAGGTGAGTGGCAACGCGGTGGCGGTAGATGCGGCCGCCACGCACGTGGTCTACCAGATGAACCTAGCGGCACCCGACGCGCACGTCATCGGCGAAACGGCTGCGGCGGCTCACGAGGAGGGCGTGGCGCACGTGGCGGTGCCCGTCGAGGTGGGCGTAGCCGCGCCCGACGGGCACCTCGCCATCAGCATGGCGCCGGATGACGCGGCGAGAGCCGGGCGCGTTGAGTCGCCCGTAGAGGTGGGCGCCGCGGCGGAGGACGTGAAGCTCCTAGGAGACACGGAGGCGGCGCTTGAAGCAGCGGCCACGGGACGCATAGAGGCGTTCGTCGAGGGGGGGGTGCTATTGGCGGACGCGCACATCCGCACCTCCACGGCGGCGGCGGTGCACACGGCGCCCGTGGCGCACGTGGCGGAGCCCGTCGAGGTCGGCGCGGCGGCGCCCGCCGCTTATCTGGTCGGACAAACGGCAGGACCGGATCACACAGCAGACGGCGCGGGCGTGGAGGCGCCCATCCACGTGGGCGTGGCGGCGGTGGACGAGCAAGTCCTCTTGAACACGGTGGCGGCACTTGACACAGCGGGCGCGAGACGCGTAGAGGCGTTCGTCGTGGGGGGGTTGGCAGTGGCGGACGCGCGCGTCCGCACCTTCACGGAGACGGCGGTACACGCGGCGCGCGTGGCGCACGTGGCGGTGCCCGTCGAGGTCGGCGCGGCAGCGCCCGCCGCACACCTCTTCGTCGAAACGGAAGGAGCGGCTCACACAGCAGACAGCCCGCGCGTGGAGTCACCCGTGGAGCTGGGCGCTGTGGCGCCTGTGACGCCGGTCACCGGCCTTGCTTCGGCGGCTGCTGCATCGCCTCCGCCCATTATGGACAACGGTATCCGTATTGGACCATTCAACGACCACTGGGACCGTTCAACGACCACTGTAAAGCGCGCTTCTTCACAGTGTGTGGGCACGAAGAATTTCCAAGGGGTTTTTGAAACCACCAAGAGGCGGAAAGCAGCCCTCGCCCTCCGTCAGAAAAACAGAAACACACATTGAGACCCACATGAATGGAACCAGCAGGTCGTCAGCTGTCGAACAGTGGCATCCGTATCCGAAATGGACCACTGTGTGAGGAGAAAAGGGCCGGCGCGCCTTTTCTGTGTTCTCACCCGGGAGCGCGCCAAGCGGTCAAATTTCCCATCAAATCTGCGTCAGTTGCATCGACAGGCCACTCCGCGCGATGCCCGCCAATAAAAACCGCGGGGCATCCACGGAGTGCCAAGCGTCGGCCGACCTGCCCGCCCAAACACCGCACCACCTCTTCTCTGCCACCCACTGCGGCGTTCAGGGGGCTCCGTGTGCCGCAGTCATGGCAGGGCGACCCCGCGAAGGAAAAGCGGGACAAGGAGGAGGAGCTTGAGAAGAACAGAAAGGTGAGAGCGGCGCGAGTGGCGGTCAACAAGGCCAAGAAGGCCGAACGAGACGCCGCGGCCGAGAAATCCCGACTGGCCAAGGCCTGGGGTGCTGTGTGCGCCGCGGCGGTGGAGGAGGCCCGCTACCGCCTCGCCAAGGAAAACCCATCCCCTCGGAAGCGGCTGCTGCGGGCTCGTGCGGCGAGGCAGCGGTCGAGGGTGCCCGCGCGA
>ENA-ORXC01000916-ORXC01000916.1-marine-metagenome-genome-assembly--contig:-NODE-916-length-18795-cov-4.815205_pt1 | contig 18795 bp, 21 predicted proteins | sample MGYA00237865_ERZ511478 | MGnify/ENA metagenome assembly ERZ511478 | reverse complement strand
GGGGGGGGGGGGGGGGGGGGGGGGGGGGGGGCGGGGGGGGGGGGGGGGGGGGGGGCGGGGGGGGTGGGGGGGGGGGGGATGGCGGAGGCGACGGCGGCAAGTGGCAGCGGCAGCAGCGGTGGTGGTCGCATCTCAACTGTGGCGAAGAGTGGAGCCGCCCTCATGTTCATGAGGACATTGTGGTGGTTGCAGGGACACGCGAGGTGGTGACGGTGTCCACGACGGGGAAGTTTGTGCCTGTCACCGATATTGAAGAGATAGAGTGCGTCGCCGCGACGGTGGAGGGTGTGGTGGTCGCCACGAATGGACAGACGGTGGCGGTCGCCACAGCGGTGGAACTGGTCGCAGTCGACACGACGGGGGAGGACGTGGCGGGCGCCGCGGCAGAGGAGGTGGCGGAGACCTCCATGGCGGGGGAGGTGGTGGTCCTCGCTGGGACGGGGAGGGTGGTGGCGGTCGCCACGACGAGGATTTGGTGGAGTTTCATGCGAGGGTGGCGGTGGTGCAGAGAGCAGCGACAGGCGAGGCGGTGGCCGTCTCCACGACTAGGGAGGCGGTGACTGGCGCCGGGATGGGGCAGGTGGTGGAGCCCGCCGCGACGGAGGAGATTCTAGACGCTACTTTGACTCCGCTGTGGTTGTGCTCGCGTTTGTCGTTAAAGTGGTGTCGATGCACGAGCTGAGGCGTCGCTTCGTCTTGTGCGCCGCTTCGGCACGACCGACTTCGGGAACTGGAGGGCGTTGCCGCGAAAGACGGCCGAGCAGAGAATACATGAAAAAGTGAAAACCGAGAGAAAGCAAGAGAATAAAAGCACAAGTTGCTCCCCGGGCTACTCATCTTTCTTTGTGTCACGCAGCTCATCTCCTGGAGCAGCCACAGGTTCCGGCCGAAGCCATCTGCCGGTTTCCGATGCAGCATGCCCCACCCCACTGTATCCGCCCCCTCCTCCGCCGCCATCAGAATGGGGCGCAGCGCCCCGACTGTCCATGTCAATCTGCAGCGACTGCGGCCTGTGGTGCGCCGATTCCACGACCGTCGTGTGGAGAAATGACCACGGAACAGCAGGTAGCGACCGGTGGAGCGCGTGCTACCCCACCTCAGGACTCTGCCGCTTGTTTCGAAGAAGAAGCACGGGCGGTCTGAGATCTGTGCGCAACCTTGGGTCGCGGTCGTCGGCCTCGGTGCCGGAAGCAGCCCCACGTGCAGCAGGAGCCAGAGCCCCCGGCCCGCTACCCACTTCTCCACGATCAGCAGCCACGGCTCGCGTCCCGCTTCCCGGTCGGATGCTGACGGCGGCAGCCACTGCAGTCCTGCTGCTGGACCCGCCGCAGGGGCTGCGGCCTATTGCGCCCGTGATGACACCCAGTTCCTTGCGCGGGACTCGGAGGGGTACGTCTCTGAAAGAAAGCTGCTCGTCAGGACGAAGAAGCCGCCGCTGGGGGCGCCTCATGACTGTCACACAGGATGTGGCGGTCGGTACAGACGAGACACCCCATACACGACAGAAAATCGTCTCGGTCTCATTCCGACGGAGACCCGTGGCGTCAAAGCTCGGACATTCGCGGCCCTGTTCGGGGTTTCCGTGGAGGGCACTCTCCACGGCGGCGGCGCGGTCGGAAAAAAGTTCGACAACTCCGCATCGGCCATCATCTGCTGCATGAACTCGCCATCGTTGGCGTTCGATGAGGGCGCTGAACAGAAGGCCGCGTAGTAGTTGTCGTGACGAATGCATGGTCCGCTCGCCTCCAGGTTGGCCGACGGGGGGGGCGTGCCGTGCAGACAGCAAGAGTGGTAGACATTATGACACGACGGCACGTAGCAGCCAACGGTTGCGCCCCGTTTCAAGCACACCGTACACGTCAACCCGCGACTGCGGTGGTACGCCGAACCCACGTTCATAAGTTCGTTCGTCTCGGGATCATGGTATACCTCGGGCGCCCATATGGCGCACACATGATGTACGTAAATCTGCTTCCGCATTCGCCCTTTCGTGTAGGGTCCCAGAATGGGCGGCGGTAGCGTCCCTCCGCTCCGGCTGACGGGAGGGCAAAAGTCGCGCTTCGGGTCGGCCGAATCAGGCTCATTCGGTGCTTGATCGTGGTGAGTAGCGCGCGAGAGGGTGTGGCAGCGCTTTCCGGCAGCCGAAGAGGGGCCGCCTTTGCAAGGGACTTTTCCGCGGCCGCCATCCTTTGTCACAGAGGACCCAGAGTGCCCGCCCGCTTGTGCGCGTCCCTTTCCTTTTTCAATGTATGGTACTGGCGCCGCCAGAGCGACAGCTCTTGCTGCCAGCGCCTCCTTGTCCTGCCGCCGCTTGTCCGCGGCAAGAAGGCGTGACAACCACCAGATTTCTTTCAGACTTTTCCGCCGCGTTGCAGTCGTGGAGGGATACTCAGGAATCCCATGCACAGACCGCGGCGGGGTGGGCAACTCGGACGCAAGAGCACGCTCAGACGGTGTACGTGAGAGCGGAGAGGCGGACGGGGGCGCTGAAAGCTTCGTGGAAGCAGGTGCAAGCCTGAACGCCTCGCCTGACGGGCGCGTAGAGGAACACCGTGTGTCAATCCTTGGCGTTGTTAGCGGGGTGATCAAAGATAGTACCTCAATGACGCCACTAGGTGCAGCGGCGTCGCCAGGCCGACCAAAAGCACTTGGCGGTAGCGGCGTCACACGAGGTGGCGTCTTCTGTAGAGGTGGCACAGGCGGCGGCGGTGTGACCTGCGGCGGCGTGACCTGCGGCGGCGTGACCTGCGGCGGCGTGGCCGGTGGCGGCGTGGCCTGCGGCGGCGTGGCCGGAGGTGGCGTGGCCGGCGGCGATGTGGCCGGCGGCGACATGGCCGGTGGCCGCGTGGGTGGTGACCGCGTGTGCGGCGGCGACGTTGACGGCGGCGGCGGCCGCGTCGGCGGCGGCCGCGATAGGATAGTGGCGATCGCGGCTTCGGGGATGGTGCCGTGGTAGACGGCCCCCGTTGACCCGGGATCGTCTGAAGCAATGGCGGCACGCGCCTTAGTGGAAGAGGCGGACACATGGCGCCCCCCCCTGTGGAGACTATGAGGGAGACTAAGACCTCGTTTGCGATGCGGTGTTGCGGCAGGGGTGTGGTGGCATCCGGCTCAGCCGCAGCGCACCCGTCCGAAAGCGCGTTGGCTCCCAAGTAAAAAATAGGAAGGCTTTGGTGTGAACCAGAGGCGAGCGGTCCCCGCCAGCCGGAGGCCAAGCTCATTGGAATAGAGAGAACCCCTCGCTTCGAAGCGCACATGACAACAGGGCACTCGTTAAAACCAGAAGAAAGGGATAGTTCCCGGTGCGCGTGTGGCGCGGCGGGCACGCTGTTGCGACAAGCGCCCAAGCGACGGGTGGCGCGTGGCCGAAAACACGGTCTCACACACCGGACCTGCGGGAGACCCCGCTGCACGAGCTCAGAGGAGGGGAGCACCTACTGGATGGCCGCACTTGATCCACATGCTTTGAGGCTGAGGCGCTTCCGGCACTGTGGGCGTGCGGGTTCCAGACCGTGGCCCCCCCCTGCTCGGTGATTCTGGCAGTACAGAGAAATGGCCTCAGAGTGCCTGGCTACAGGTCCAGAAGCGCAGTCTGAGCGGACAACAGCATCGGATGGACAGCCGGCACAGGCGCCCCCGCCGACAAGCGAGACGCCGCCGTTAGCGAGCGAGATCGGGGCGCTCTCAGAGGATGGATGGAACGACTGAGCCCTTTGAGGCACCGTGTAGCACCAAGCTAAGGACGTCACTTGGTCTCCATCTTTTCTCCGTTTCAATCCGCTTGATCCAGTGATTTCTGCGGCAATCCTTCTGAATCGAGTGACTTCGACAACATCATTTCTGTAAAATCGTGCCTGTTCTCGCCGTCCATCGGCGGCCATCGGTCGATCCTGTTGTTGCGCCAGGGCCGCACGTCAACCGTGACTGCCTCGTGTCGCGGTCCGCGCGCTGCCCGCGCTCTACTTGCGTGCTATTCGCAGCTGTCCACTCGCTGTTCGCGCGCTGTTCGCGGCTGTCCGAGCGCCGTCCGCCGCTGCTCGCGCGCTCTCTTCGAACGCTTCGATCTGCGCAACGCAATCGCCCCTCTCCCCATCGCTCTGTTTTGGCAGAGTCCCAAAGAAAAGTGCCAAGACGCGCTTGTGGCAGAGGGGATGGGGACATCGCGAGACCACCAGGTTGAGTCAAGGCGGGAGTCCGGCGCCTCCGAGACCTCAACGCCCCTGAGATGCATATAAGTTCTATCGTCGAAGCACTCATCCTGTGATGTGCGTCAAAGCTCGAAGAAAACACTCCCCGCCCCCCGCCCCCCTCAAAATCTCCCGAACGTACGCGCCACCACGACGTTTCAAGCGTGGTACGAACTCGGCCAGCCACAGCACGCGAATGAGCGGTGAGGGGCGTGGGAAGGCCTGCCTCACACGGAGGACGACGGTGGCGCGGAAGGCAGAGATGCCAGTGACGATGCCCCGGGGGCTGCCACCAGAGAAGAGGCAGCCGGAATCAGCTCTCACAGGAGCGACAACTGCCGGTGCAGCGACGGCGGGAATGCCGACCCCCGAGGCCTGTGCAGATGCGGCTGCCTCCTTCTGCAGCACACAAAGAAACGCCGGAGCCATGCTAGACAGTGTCACGCGACGCAGCGCGTCCGTCATGGAGAGGCAGATCCACTCCGCGACTTGCGCCGCGCACAGCGTCCCCGAAGACAGTACGAAGCCCCGCACCTGGCTCTCCATCGCACCCTTGACGACAATGCCGGCCATTTCGGAGTCGACCTCATCAAACGGGCACTGGTACAGCTCCGAGACGACGGCGTGTGCAATGCACAACGGCGGGGTTCCGGAAAAATGAGGTGAAGAAAACACTGTAAGGTTGATCTCGAATCGTGCCCGTGTCTTCGGCGGCCAGTCCTGCAATTCTGGTGCGTCCACGGCGGCGTCCACGCCAATAAGCTCGGCCGACACGGATCCCTCCCCGGCCCGGCCTCTCCTTCCCTTACCCCGCCCGGGTTTCTGGGCGGCGCTCTTGCGCGAAGACCGCGCCTGGCCCTTGGCCACCGCTGCCGCGTAGCGCGCCGTCCTGCTCTGCCGACCGGCCCGCAAACGCCGCTCCCACGTCTCCTGCTGATGCTTCCGCTTCCCGCTACCCTGCCCGCCGCCCTGTGCGGGCCCGCTCGCGTTTCCGCCGACCTTCCCCTGCGGTGATGCCCCATCGTCTGCAGACGTGCTCAGCAAACGGTCTTGATCATCTCCGTCAGAGGGTGAGGGTGTGGCGTCATCCAGGCTGCGTTCGGCTGCCGATGCGGCCAGACGGTTGGCCGCCACAGCGCCGGGGTGCGCGTTCGCGTACAGGGTATTGAAGCCGGCCTTGTTCCGGGACTGGAGAAGCGCGGCCTCGCTCCCCAGACCCTCCATGACGCGAACGGTCTCTTCAATGTCGAGCCGCTCGGCATTGACGTTGATACGCAGGCGGGACGTCGCCACCCGACGTGTGTGGGTGTCTTGAGCCGCCGCAGTGGAGACGCTGACGGAGTTGTCCACCATTATCTGCACGGAGAGCTCCGTCATGAGCGAGCACACAAAGTCCCCCTTGTTCAGAGCCTCGCTCGTCTGCTTCCGTACCAGCCGCCCACTATTGTTTAGCTTCCACCGCCGCGTTTTGAGCGCTTGCGTGCCGTAGAGGTGCCCGGTGATGCCACAGGTGTTGCATTTCTGCTTTTAGACGCACCCTGCACTTACGCAGTGTCCAGGCTGGAAGAAGGGGTGCCCCTCGTGCAAGCTGCGTCGGCACTGCGTCTGCTTTAGAGGGCGCGTACGGGCATTGTGGGTCGGCCCGTCCGGTGTGCTCACGTAATTATAGATCCCGCACTTCATGTTGCGGCAGGCGGGTGCAGCGCAACCCCTCCACCTGCCGCCGATCGCCACCCGGCACCGCCAACGAGCAGACCAGTGGAGCAACCACGTCATCACCCACCGTCTCCGTCCTCTGACCGGGAGCGCCACCGCAGCAGGAACCGTCAGCCGCCGCTGTGCACGTCACCGTCGCGTCCCCGCCGTCGATAGATGTGCTCGTGCTGACGACGACGGTGGGTCGAGTCACGCGGTGGCCAGCAACCAGATGTACAGCCGCCGGTCTCGAATGCAAATCCAGCTGGGTGGGCATTGGGCACACTTCACTGCCAAATGAATCAGGACTGCGGCCAACCTGTTCAAGACGAAGGCGTCCGCCCGAGACTGTCTGCTGGTGTCATGATCCTGCAATCCTGCTTTCTTATTGGATCCCCCTGCTATCGTGGTCAATTAGGACCACAATCGAGACATTTCGGTCCACTATAGTATTGAAAAACTATCGCCACATGAGGCTGGCCACAATCTAGCAAAGCACCATAGCTTCTCGGCGTAAAGCTTCCAGCTAGCACGGAGGAAATTGGGGCGTACTAGGTTTATGCCGGCGAGGGTGTCTAGTAAACGCCGGGAGCTGCGAATGGCACGCTGGCAGGGGCCAACAGTGGCCGAGATCTCTCCATGCTGGGTTGGCATGGGAGAGGCATACGCCACCTCCGTCGTCTGCAGACGGGGTAGCTTGACCCTAACCCGCACCATAATCCTGACTCGGGCTTCTTGGGCGAGGTAGACCCGCGTGGAAATCCTGTTCTGTGGGTGAGAAAGGGGTGGAAATTGTCAAGGAGGCTGTTTCGGTGTGACAAGACAGAGGCGCGGGTTATGATGGCCTCATGTATGAGCGGTGTGTCCCATTTTGTCCGAGCACACTCTCCGAAGATGCTAGTGACACTCTCGTGTATCTTTTTCCTGAACTTGTATTTAAGTATGAGGTGCTTTCCACAACCACATGTCGATAAAGAATTTCACCTTTCTAGTGCACGCTGCTGAAGTAGCTGTTGCAAACTGCCCCGGGCGCTCCGTTTGCATGTTTACGCTGCTGATAGATGTCCCCTGGTGCTTTCTTGACGATGGTAGCATGCGCCGAGGCTGCCCGCATGTTTTTCTGAAGTTGCCGGAGGCGGCGACGGTACAAAACTGACACGGAAGCTGCTTTGTTGTGGCGAGACAGTGGCGTATGTGTATAGGTGGCTTTGTGTCTCAGCGACGGTGCCTTCTTGTCAGAGCACACCCTCAGAAGATGCTTGTGAAACTCTGGTCTCTTTCGTCCTGTGAAAGCGGTTTTTTCGTTTCGTAAGACCAGTGTGTTTTCGTGAACGCGCTTTCAGTCATCGTGTAAAAACATTTTTTTCGTTTCGGGAGTTCAGTGTGTTTTTGTGAACGCGCTTTCAGTGTAAAACTGTCGGAAGAGGTCGCCGTCCTGTTTCAGTGTGGTTGCCCAACTACCGGACACTTGCCCACCGCCATCGCTCTCACCTCGCCTCCCTGCTCGGCCTTCACTGCTGTTTCCATTCCCCTTTCCCTCCCCGTGCGCTCCCCCCCTCCCCAACCATGAACGCGCCAACCCGTACTGATCGCGCACGAAAGATGAAGATGCGCAAAGAGGCGGTCGCGGCTGCATCCGCCGCCGCCATCATCGGCGCCAGCCTGTCGGTGGGCACCGTGGAACACGACAGCACGAGCATGCACAATTGTGGTGGGAGCCTGCCTTGTGCGCTGCAACCGCCGCACTGGACACTTGGAGCGCCATGGGACGAGGCGGACGGTCGACGTCAGGGCTTTCACGGGGGACGCCGCTGCCACGGCTAGCTCCCCACCCCGGTGCCGTCCTCATGTTCTAGTGGTGACCGCTGTTACAGCGGCGGTCGATGTCCCTCTGCGGCTTGGCACGCGTGGGCGCGGCCGGGCTCTGCCGCGCTTGGCGGGCTTTTAGCGACACACTGCCGCCGCGGCGGCTGCCGGGGCGGCGGGGCGCTCGTGGTCGTGCGGCATGCCGGCATGCCGGGCGCCGCGGCGCGCGCCGCCGGCGCGGCGGCGCGGCGGGGTGGCGCGTCGCCCGCTGGGGTTTCGGCACCGGCGGTGTCGGCGGCGGCGGCGCCGCTGCCGCTCGTCGTCTGCGCGTCGGTGGTGGTGGATGGATGGCGGCCTGGGGGGCCAGGCGACTCGATTGGCGGCCGCGGCGGACGCTCTGCGAGTCATTCTGCCGGACATGGGTGCGGTGCTGAAGGATGCGTCGGCCAAGACCAGCTCGGCTGTGTACACCGTGGCGCTGGGGTCGACGGCGGCGGGCCGCTAAGACACGGAGCACCACTTACGGGTCGACGGGACCCACAGCGGTCGCGCGAGGTCGGCGCCGCACGTGGTCGACGTGCTGCCCGCGCAGGGGGGGGGCGTGCTTACGTGGCTGGAAGCTTGTGTGGGTGCCCTTGCCGCCCTGGGGAGCGGCCCGTGCGCCGGTATGCGTATGTGCGACCGTTTTGCGGTCGCACTGCTTTGGCGTTTTGCTGCTTGTGTTTGTGCCTCGTGCATCCCCTTTTTGCAAGTTGCTGACCTCGTCCTGTCCCTCATCGTGGTTCTCTATTCTCTAGCATGAAATGTTGGTCCTGCTGTCTTGCTGCATGGCGTGTGTTGCTGGTGTGCCTGCGCCCTCAACAGCCTTCACAACGAGAGCGTGGACATATCTGACGTGCGCCAGCTGGGCGGACACTGTCGCCTGCGCAGGCAACAGCCACCACAGACAGGCGGCAAGCCCGCTTCCGTCGACTGGACCATCCTCTCTGTGCTGAAGCCGCGGCAGCGGTGGTGACCGCGATTGAGGCCATCCCCTCCACACGGGTGGTGCACCTGCTGACTCCAGTCGAGACAGACGCCCTGTCCGCCGGCGATCCTTCCTCCTTGTCGCGGCAAGGATGCAACAATATCGACGACGTGCGCGTCCCGTATCGACGGTGGTCGCGCCTCAAGGCGGGAGACGTGGTGTACGTTACCATCGCCATTGCCGCGTTCGGTCGCGACGGCAGCAGTGGTGGCCGCAGCGACAGTGGCTCATATTCGTCGCGTCGATCATTGCCGGTGCGCGCCGTCGTCCTTGCTCCCTGCGGCTGCTCTGCGCCCGCCAACCCGGTGCTGGCCGCGCACGCGACGGCCGTCGCAGAACACTTGCCGTCGAGTAGTGCGCCGCTGGCAACTGGCGACAGGGTGCGGCTCGCGGTATGCCTCGTCGTGGACATTGTGCGCTCGGACGCTGTGCATGTTCAGTCGATGGGATTTGCGCCGCTGGCTGCAGCTATTGTACCGGCGACGGTGTTTTGACGCACGAAGCGCTGCGCTTCTGCGGGGCGGTGCTGGTGGATGCCGCGAGGCGGCGGGTGTCACCGAGCTCGAAGCGCGTGGCATGGTCACGGCGGCCATCCGCGCGTGAGCAGCGGCGGCGGCGCGGGGCGGTGGGGATGGTGCTTGCTGTGGTTCCCACGGCCATCGTATGTCTGCCTGCTGTCTCTGGTGGCGATGGCGTCATTTGGGGCGGCGGCGACCAAGTTGTTCGCGGCCAAGGGGCTGATGGTGCATGTCCAGCTGGGCGGGAGTGGTACCGCGGGCGGCGGCACGCGTGAGGACGTCGCCGAAGTGCTGGCCAAGCCCCAACGTCTCATCGGTCTGCTGCGGGATCCCGATGTGGAGACTGGTGGCGTACGCGCGCCGCGTGGACGCGAGGCGGACCTGCTTGGCAAGCGGGTCTGCCCCGTGGCGGCGACGTACGGCGTGGCGCGGGTGCGCCGCGACGCCATCTGGATCGCGGTGGTGACACCGGCGCTCCACTTGACGATTGATGCGGGAGCTCTGTCAGCCGAGCGGTTGGGGACCGACATCTCGCTTTGGTTTCTCCGTTGCTCTGCCGGCACATCCCTTTGTTTTTCTAAGGGTGACGTCGCACCGCATGGGAGGTCTGACCTCTTTTGTTTCTGCAGAGGTGTTGACATCCGGCGCTTGTGCGCCGCCGGCGAGGTTACGGCTGGCCTCTCTGGCGGCAATGTTCTGGGACTCTGCTCGCTCCTGAACTGAGCGGTCTTTGGCCGCGTTGTCAGTGCGCGCCCGGCGCCGGCGGCTGGCACGGCCGCTCCCCCCCCCTCGATACGCGCCAGCTGCGCCGGGCGCCCCCCCCCCGACTCGGCGTCGACATCCGCCGGCCGCGCACGCTTGCGCGCCGCGTTCATCCGCTGGATGTCCCACGAGATGACCAGGTCGGCAAGGTCCACCGCCAACCGCCGGTACTCGGGCAGCGAGGCCGACGAGCTCGCGCTCATGCGGCTGAGCAAGTTGACCATAATCGGCACAAACTGCGCGCGCGCCGCGTAAAAGGACGACGAGTGCCGCACAATCAACTGCCAGATGTGCACCAGGTGGGGGAGGGAGTGCCCCTCTTCCAGGAGGATCTTCTTGGTGTACCGAATCCAGATGGGGTACTTGTGGTCAATGGGGTTGTGCACGAGCCGTCGCGGCAGCGCCGGCGTGAGGATGTCGAGCGCTTGGCGGACGAGCGCGCGCCCGTCTGCCTGGCACGCCCGCAGCAGCGCCACGTACACCTGCAGGATGATCTTGTCGGGCGCCTGGTACGCCTCGATGAAGCGGGAGACGTTGACAAACGCCCACTGCTTGGCGACGGAATCCTCCCGCTTGAGGTGGTTCCACCCAAACTTGATGACCTCCTTGCGGTAGCGGCTCAGCTCCCCGGGCATGTACTTGAGGAGGAGCGTGGCCAGCTGCAGTAGCTCCGCCGACAGGGGCTCGTCGTGCACACGGAGCACCTCGTCGGGCTGGTCCAGGAGCTCCCGCATGACCCGGTCAATCATCTCCGAGTCGAGGACGTCGTCGGGCTCCATGTCGACCGCCGAGGCGGCGTCGGCAGCCGCCGATGCCACGTCGGCCGCCGCCGAGCCGCCGGGCGTGCCGGACGCGGCGCCCGCCGCGACTGCAATCGCGGCGCCCGCCACAACGGCCCGACCGTGTGAACGCGCAGCAAGCCGAGGCCGTCGTGGGTAGTCGAGATGCCGGTCGGGAGGGTACCTCCGCCGTCGATACCGCCCGTTGCTGCCAAACGCCACAAGTACGACCACCCTGGCGCGCAACGGCGCCACTACCAGCCCCGTCCCGCCGACAACGGCCACTAACCATGGGAGACCGCCTTTCCCAAAGAATTGGCAGCATTGGCTGTCAGCGGACGCGGTGGGCACATGCAGCACCGCGTGGAGGGTGCGGCAGACCGCCAAAAGACCCGTCTATCCAATATAGGCTTTCTGACAGTTATTGAGCGGACCCTTGCCCGCTGAGATTGCTTGGAACGGTCATTCAAGCTCAGCTTCAAACAACGTCTCTGCATGCTGGACCAGCCCGAAGAGGAAAGAGCCCAGGAACGACTCCAAGTCCTCCCAGCACAGTACGATTGCACCTTCCATAACACGCTTGGGGCGCGCGGCTTGGTCCTTCTTGTATTCGGGCCCCCGCCTCCGACGTGCGACGATGATGTAGGCAACTCGTGACCGCACGTCCGCCCATCGCTCGCCAGCCTCGGCCTTGCATTGCTGCTCCATGGCGGCCACCCAGGTGCAGCTCTCTCTCCATGAAAGTACAGTGGACGCGTCCTCCCCGGAAAACTTCAGTTGAACGCACAGCATCGCCAGCTCGTTGTAGACCGTCGTGTAGAGCACTGCCGCATCAAGAGCGGGTGCGCCTTGCCGGAGCTTCCAGACTTTGTTGACGAGGACCTGATCACCGTCGATGAAGCTCCGCATGAGACGCGACAAGCAAATTGTGTTCACTCCGTGGCGCGGTTGTGCAGCTTGGATGATGCACTCGACAATAACAGCGCCAGTACCCGTATGGGTGGAAGACGGGTACAGCTCTGTCAACGAGAACTCATCGGTGGGGCTCCGCAACAGGACCCGCGAGTTGCTCAGGATCCCCAAAGCCGCCACAAGGAACGCCTCCCACCCGCACCACGAAATGTTGTTCTGGCCCCACGACAGCAGCAAGCGGATGCCGTCATAAAGGAAGGAACGTCTCGGCACTCGCGAAAGGTCCACAAGGTGACACAACGCGTACAAAGGAAGCCGCGGCAGAAACGTTGCGCCCCCAACCGCAAGCACATGGCCGCGAAGCCGCACCTCGTCCCAAGTGACCGAGAGCCTCGCCCCGCTTCCATCTACCAGGGAATCCTCAGCAGCGACGGTACGATCCAGTACGACATGGGCAAGGACCACAGACCCATACGGAGCGTTCCACAAGTCCCCCACCGTGAACGACGTGCGCTTGGCGGCACTCTCTATGGTCGTCCACAGGGCACCGGTGCCCACAGCAGCATCCTGCAGATGCATAGCGAGGTACGTCGCAAACCGGGCGTCGTCGCCTACCAAACGGCCCAGAGCAGCCACACCACGTTCCGCAAGCGCCTCACTGACAACCGAAGCCGCACCGGTGAAAGTCCAAGATGCCAGCGTGCCGTTGAAGTTGAGGTAGACGTGACGCGCCGCGTTCTGGCACAGCGCCTCTCGTAAGAGAACCGCAGCAGGGACCCGAGGAAGGCAAAGCAGCTCCAGCACAGGACGATGGGAGCTGCTCCTCTCCCTAGTCATTAACCGCGATTCGACAGACGAGAAGATGGCGTGGCCACTGACAACTCCAGCCAGGCGACAAAGCTCAGACCGATAGGAATCCGCGAGGCCGTCGAAGGAAGTCGCAAAGAAGTCTGACACCTTCTGTAACTCGTCGATGATGATGACGAGAGGCATGAAGGGCTCCGTCGGGCCAGCAAGACCTTGCAAAAAGTCCTCAACGGCAGCAGCTAGCGTCCCCTCGTTGATCAGCTTGAACTTGAGCAGCGTCTCACACTGGTCGCACATCGTAGTCCAGACCGAGGATGACTCACTCGAGGCCAAGTTGCCCTTATTGAAGAACAAAATGCGCAGGTAGAGGGGGATGAATGGCCCGTGCTTGAACAGCTGACGGTCCCGAGAGCCGAGGCCCCACCTGGAGCTGTTGAAGTTGATCCCAACGACATGAAGCCGCTTCACCCACGAGGAGAGCGAACCCGAGGGAAGTGAGCTGCCCACCGGCACTACGCGGTGGATCGAGTCCAGGGCAGTAGAGGCATCGGGGTCTCCCTCTCGCACCAACGAGACAAACTGCGCAAACTTTCCGCAGAACCGCGACTTCCCGCTCCCCGCAAAAGATGTGAAGTAGAACAGCTCATGTCGCGCACGCGTTCCAGGTGCCAAGAAGTAGCCACACAGAGAGTGCAACGCCCGGCAGATGGCTTCCGTGGTGTCCACGTCGACCACCTCATACTCTGGGTGCCGCTCGAAAAGGTCGACCCACTCCGTCTGCACCGCCACCGTGGAGCGGAAGCACACCGCGAGCACCACAGGTGCACGGGTGAAGTAGTCAGCCACAAGACGAAAACAAGCGACTGCGCCCGCCATGGCACCGCGTGAGCAAGTGTAGCGGAGGTGCCCACGACACCCCGGGCTGAGGGAGCAGCATACGAGGACCGCGGAAGTCAAGGCCAGCGCCGCGGCCAGCACCGTGTCGACAACGACGGAGGAGGCGGTGCGACGGAGACAACGTGGACGGAGACAGCGTGGACGCGGGCTGAGCGTCCGCACTAGGCAGGTTCACGAAAGCGGATTGCACAGCAGGCAGCCCACAGCCAGAAACGCGAAATCGACATTTGACCCGGCACGTCGAACAGTCAGGCATGGAGACGCCAAGGCCGGACACTTCCTACGCACGAGTTGTTCCCAATGCATTGTTTCAATAGAATTGACAAGTACGTTTCAAGCGCTCGCAATATTGCAAGCCTCGGACGCCTCCCCCTGTTCGCCGCTTCGCATGGAAATGAGCGGAGCAGGAGCAGGCCCTTGGCCACGATGGGGCCACATACCAGCTCCGACAAATGAGCGTGCAAGACAAAGAGCATGTTTCTGGCGCTCCTCAGTTCAATCGTGAATGCCTATGTGTAGTCAGACAGCGATTCATGACTTAGGCAGGGAGAAGAACATCCTCACCATATACATGCATCGAACGGCATAGATGTACGACGGCCTGTACAATGCGGCTTACCGCAGTATCGTGCACGAGATAAACATGCAAAGGTGTCCAAAGAGCGGGCACTATGTAGTTGTACCTGGCTGACATCCCCGTGCCCCTGCTATGGGGTGCCTCTGTGTACTGCGCGCGTCAGCACTCTGCGCTTGAGCCGGAACGCACCTGCGAACTGCTTCCAGCAGAGGCCAAGGAAGCCTCGTGCCACGTGCACCGCGTGATGGAAGAACGAATTGTCCTCCAAATACCGCGGTATTGGTCGGCATACTTCTGTCATGGCTGTACAATCTTCTCCCGATTTCGCGCGGGCCCTCCTGACAACTGTAAAAGTGGCTAACAGTGTGGCTGGCTCGCTTGCTTGCATTTTCGCAGTTGCGTTCGTGAACCCCTACTGGTGGCCGAATTCGTCACCTCGGCCGTCATCTCCGAGGTGGGATCCGCATCTGCTTGCGGACAACGTGCTGCTCGGAGTGGCCCCGGAAGCCGGCGATGGGACTCCGCTGCTCCCGTCCCTTGTGCCCTTGACGCCGAACTGGGCTGCTCTGCTTGCCGCACGGGTAGTTCTTCGCGATGATGGCCACACTTGCTTGGTGCCTGTCAAGTTGGTATGTGCTGTGTGGTCCATGCTGCGTTAGATGAAATGGCTCGAGCTATGCGAGAGCATCGTCGCTGACGGAGGCGGGGAGTGCGTCGTGAATGAAGATTTCACGCACACTGTTGACCTGGCGCGTCTCTGGAGGCTTGATTAACAACCGATGTTGCCACATTCGTGCGCGCTACGAGTCTTGCGGCGGGTCGTTCTGCTTGAATTGTGTTGACTCTGTCGCAACGCAGCAACCCCGTCGCCAAGCCCCGTGATGACAGCCTGAAGCAGGAAAGATGTGTCGCCTTCGTAGCTGCAAGAGGTTGCCTCTTCGGGCCGGTGCCGCCACTGATACTGCGTGCAGCATCAGGCCGGCGACCACTCGCTGCGCGTGACCCAGTTGCTCGACCAAGACGGGTGCGTGCTGTTGTGCTGCGGATGCCTTCGTCCAGCGGGCAGCCGCGAGCGGCTCGCGTGGAAGCAGAAGCGCCGTCGGGTGCGTCCGAGGACCTGACGTTGAAGGAGAAAGCCGAGCGGCTCAAGGAGCTGCGCAATGAGCGTCGCTCGGTCCTGGCCCAGTTGTCGGGTGCCACAGAGGCGGACAAGATCATGTGGCGGGCCTACGTGGGCGACTTGAACAACCAGATTGAAGAGCTGTCCAGGCCAGGCCGCATCTCGCTGGTGCAGCTCATGGAGGAGCTCGAGGCGCGACGACCACCCGGGGAGCCGCCCAAGCCCACCGAGATATTCATTCCCACTCCCGAGTCGAATCCAACCCCCTACATCTCCCGTAGCCACCTGCTAGGCGTCCTTTTGCAGGGCATTTTGGTGCAGCGCAAGAACCAGCGGCTCGTCTCCTTCGTGTCGTCATCGGCGGGCACGGGCAAGACGAAGTTGCTCGCTGACTTGTGGGAGGCCGTCTTGGCGCTGCGTGTCGTCGCTCCGGCCCCAACGCTCGTTGCGCAATTTGAGGTCCCTTGGGAGAGGTATGCGAAGGTGCAGCTGCGGAGCAAGGTGGCCTCGGTGGAGGTCTACGGCATCACCTTCAACAGTGGGACGCCTTTCCTTTTGGTGGAGGCGCTGATGTGCCGCAAAGGCGGGCAGTTTGTTAATCTTCCTATCTACTCGCGCATCATCTGGGGGGAGTACAAGGACGGCTCCGTGTCGTGGCCGGACTTTGTGGCGGAGATGCACAAGCGCCTCGAGCCAAATCCCAAAGAGCCGCTCCCCGAGTCGATGCTGAACGTCGACTCCATTGCGGCAGAGGCGCGTGCTATCCTGAACGATCGTCGGGGCAGCCGCGATGCCAGTGGGCTGCTCCTCGTGGACGAGCTGTCGCAGGTGGGGGCCTTTGACAAGGAGGCGGGCGTCTTCGGGAAGCGCAAAGTGCCACTCTCCAGCGCGCTGCGCTCCGCGTTGTGCGACCTGAGGGTGGTGGGTGACCAGCTGGCACCGATGTTGATACTCTTCTCGTCCCTCTCCTTTCTTTTCATGGACGAGGAGGGCGAGGCCCCAAACGTGCTGCTCACGGCGTCGGGGAGGATTGTCGTGTGCGCTGGGGTGCTCGATGAGCCAACCAAGGACGAGACCCGCGACTTCTTCTACTCCCTGCAGTACAACCGGTTCTTCAAGGTAACCTCACCGTCCTTAGCCGATGCAGAATTACCGATGGAGGACGTCGTGGAGGCGCTCACCTTCCTGTCTAGTCGGCACATGCGGGCCATGCAGTGCGTCCTCTCATCCTTGCAAGACACGTCATTGCAGTACGTCCCCATCTGGGAACGATTGCGCGGAGCCTTCCTCACCATGTCCCTGTCATCGCCGATGAGCAAGATCCAGGACACCATTTTGCGCAGTCCGCTGCTTTGTGCTGTTGCGTTTCTTGGTCATCCTGTCCTTGGACCTGCTGCCGACGTGGTCCTCCCCTCTCGCATGGTGCTCGGGCCCGACGGCAAGCTGGTGGAGGAACCCGCCAAGCCGCTCACCTGGGACGCCCTGGTGGCATCGTCAGTAATGATCGGCTCAGCTAACGAAGGCGGTCGCTACGAGAAGCCGACGATCCTCCCGAGTATCTTTCTCAGCGTCATCGTGGCGTACGTGGCTACTCGCACCAAGTCCCAAGACTCCGCTCGGGCCCCGCATTCGGACTTCCTTGTCGACATGACCGGGGAGAACCCCGTGCTCGACGCCCTGACCCAGATCGGTCGCGTATTTGCGGCTGGCTCGGCGGCCAAGGGCTGGGAGCTGTTCCATCGCGCGTGGGAGTTGTGCCACAGCATCAGTCGCAGCTACATTAACAACACCTCCAAGTGCTCCTTCACGCTGGCGGAGCGGTACCCGGCGTCCCACGGTGTGTGTGGCACCGGAGCAGCTCTGCACACCGCCCTGGATGATGGGAGGGCGCTGCTTGGTGTCCGGCGCTTTTCGACCATGGCAGACCTCCTCGCTCGCCCCCCTGCGGACCTGATACAGTTCGTGTGGGTGCCCATGTCGGCTACATTCCCGGCGGCGGACGCATTTGTCTTCCACACGCGTGCTGGAGTGGCCAACAAGGACGTCTTGACGTGTGAGGACCTGTTCGTGGCGGCTTTCCAGCTCAAGACTCTGGAGCCGACGAGCAACGACGATCGAACTGTGGACCTGAGTCGCAAGTTTGTCAAGCCCATTGCCCATCTGCCGACGCTCTTCGGGGACTCGTGGACATCCTGGGGCCCGCGTGTCGCGTTTATTGCCATATTCAATGTGCGGCTGTCCGTCGACAAGTCTTCCCCTGCCGAGGTGCAAGAGAGCGTACTCTCTCGGAAGGTGCGCATTACGTCCCTGCCGGAGTCTTCTCGACAACGAGCAGCGGTCGAAACCCAAGGCAAGACGTCAAGCATGGCGCAGAAGCAGCTGTCGGACTTCATGCAGGCTGAGGGCAGCAACTCGATCCTCGTCGCCCGAGAGTCCCTGGACATGATGTACGGGCCCCTGTTCACGGGCGTCCTGCAGTCGGCCATCCTCTTGGTTGGGTCGCAGGTAACCACTGCGTAGCGCATGCGTTGTCAAACGGCCACGACGGTGCGTCTGAGTTGCGTCTGCCTTTCGGGGCGCCGCTGGGGTTTGGGTCCATCAACCTCAAGGCCGACGAGGCGATGGGGCGGGCGGCGGTGGCGGCGGCGGCGGCTGAGGGAGCCAGGTACTTTGTGTTTTTCAGCGTGTGTGAGCCGGCCGCGGATGATACGTTTTTGAGGGGGTGGGGTTGTGGGGGCATGGTAGCAGCAACGAGGGATCGGCGGAGGAAATTCCACAGCAGAAACGGACCTCACTGACTTGCCGCCCCCTTGTTGCCTATAGTGGGTTGCCATGGTGTTTGCCCGACCATCGAGGCTTCCCCCTCCCCCTACATTGGGCCGTGCCGTGGCTCCGCCTCTTGCCTTTCCCCGCCAAGTGCCCCACTTTCAAACCAAGCTGCACATGGATGAAGCGCTCAAGGTCAGTGGCCTCACGTATACCATCCTCCGCCCCGTTGTGCTCATGGATAACGTTTTGCACATCCCCGCGGTGGCCATCTCGGCAGGCAAGGTCCCCGGACGCATCCCCGCGGCATCTTCCCTCCAGTACATTGATGTGGCGGACATTAGTCGCGCGGCGGCGGTGGCCTTTGGGGGCGGCTGCGACGGCGGCAGGGGGAGGCGGGGCAGGGGGGTGCGCCAACGCTGGCGGCCACCCGGGTGGCGGCGCTGCTTATCCACCTGGGCGCTCCCGTTGGTGCCGTGCGGCGACTGCTGCAGGCGACGGCGCCGCCGCCAGCGCTGTGGAGGCCATCCGATGACCCGGATCCCCCGGGGGCGTGCGGCCGCCCGCCAACGGCCCGGCGCTGGCGCCCGCCGCCCGTAGCAGGCGCGGCGCCGCCGCCGCTGCCGACGCGCCCGGCGCCGCCGGTGGGGACACGCCCCCCCTCCGCGCGCCCCTTCCTACCCCCCAGGCGCTCTAACGCTCCACCCGGCGGCTGGGCGACCCGGCGGCCGCCACCGCCGCCGCCGCGGCGGCAGTCATTTGGGCGGCCGCCCCCCCCCTCCCCCGACCCCCGCCACTGTTGGCGGCACGCCCGTGTCGCTCCGGTACGAGCTCGCCACCCGCGGCGCCGCCCGCGGGGACTCGCCGCGGGGGTGGTCCAAGCTCCGCCACCCCAACCTGGTCACCCTCTACGGGGTGGCCCTGTCGGTGCCAGGGGCGGCG